>RRZU011527343.1_pt1 | contig 16245 bp, 13 predicted proteins | sample 2165561 | NCBI WGS metagenome assembly RRZU01 (sample SAMN10456909, study PRJNA506462) | wastewater metagenome | isolation source: wastewater sludge | place: USA: Moscow, Idaho
AAATTTTAAGTCATTTGGCGTGCGAATTCCGACCAATTCTCCCTGCTACGAGGGATCGAGAGTCGCTGGCGTCCTGGTTGACGATCGTTGCGACTGCTGGACCTGGCTTGACTGCCTGCCGGTACCTGCCTAGACTCCGCCAGCTCCCGGCCACTTCCGTTGCTGGCCTCGAGGGCAGCGCATCCGATCAGTGATGAATACCAATGGCCGGGCGGCCATGCCGGAGGAAACGCCATGCGCGAAGGCTATGTTCTATCGATCGACCAGGGCACCACCGGTTCGACGGTACTGATTTTCGATCACGATGGCCAGATCAAGGGCCGTGCCTACTCGGAGTTCCCCCAGTACTATCCCAAGCCAGGCTGGGTGGAGCACGATGCCGAGCAAATCTGGCTGGTGACGGTCAAAATCATTGCCGAAGCGCTGCGCGCGGCCAACGTCCGGGCCAGCGATCTGCAAGCTATCGGTATTACCAACCAGCGCGAAACGACCGTGCTATGGGATCGTGCCACGGGCCGGCCGGTGGCCAGGGCGATCGTCTGGCAGGATCGGCGCAGCGCGCGATGTTGCGATGGCCTGAACGAGCGCGGGTTCGAGGAGATGTTTCGCCGCAAGACCGGACTGGTGATTGACTCGTACTTTTCTGGTACCAAGGTCAAATGGCTGCTCGACCATGTGGATGGTCTGCGTGCCCGCGCTGAGCGCGGTGAAATTGCTTTCGGCACCATTGATTGCTGGCTGGTCTGGCAGTTGACCGGCGGCAAGGTGCATGCCACCGATTATTCAAACGCTTCGCGCACACTGCTTTACAACATCCAGGAACTGCGCTGGGACGACGACATCCTCGGACTCCTCGACATCCCCCGGGCGCTACTGCCCGAAGTCAGGCCTTCGTCAGGGATCTTCGGATCGACCGATCCGGAGATGTTTTTCGGCACCCACGGCATCCCGGTAGCGGGAGTGGCCGGCGACCAGCAGGCGGCGCTGTTCGGGCAGGCCTGTCACGGCCCTGGTCTGGCCAAGAACACCTATGGCACCGGCTCCTTCGTGCTGATGAACACCGGCCGCAAGCTGGTCTTCAGCAAGGAAAAGTTGCTGACCACCATCGCCTGGGGAATTGGCGACGAGCCGGTCGAGTATGCTCTGGAAGGAGCGATCTTCATCACTGGCGCGGCCGTGCAGTGGTTGCGCGATGGCCTCAAGATCATCCGGTCAGCGGCCGAGACCGCCGAGTTGGCGCGTTCGGTAGCCGACAACGAAGGCGTCTACTTTGTACCGGCACTGGTCGGCCTGGGCGCGCCGTATTGGGATCCCTATGCGCGTGGCCTGTTGATCGGGATCACTCGCGGCACGACGCAGGGGCATGTGGTGCGGGCCGTCCTCGAGAGCATGGCGTACCAGACCCGCGACGTGATCGAGGCGATGCAGCGGGATTCGGGGATCACCCTGAAGGAACTGCGCTGCGATGGCGGTGCCTCCGTAAATGGGCTGCTGATGCAGTTCCAGGCGGACATTCTCGGGGTGCCGGTGGAGGTGCCCCGAATCGTCGAGACCACTGCCCTGGGCGCCGCGTATCTGGCCGGTCTGGCCACCGGTTTCTGGAGCAGCCGCGCGGAACTGGCCGAGAAGTGGCAGCTGGACAACCGCTACACGCCGCAGATTGCCGAGGCCGAGCGCCAGCGTCTGTTCCGGCGTTGGCATAAGGCGGTCGACCGTTGCAAGGGCTGGGCTCAGGACGACGAGTGAGCGGCCGCCAGGGAAGTGGCCAGCTTCGTCTGCGCGTGTCCTGAGCAGACGGTTGGTAGCGCCCGCGCTACTTCTGAACAGCAGATGTGGCGGCGGGCGTTTCAGGCGCCGGGCCTGCTTGCGGCGTCGGCGTTACCGGCGCCGGCACGATGATGCCAGGCGCGAGCGGGATGTCTTCGACCACCTTGAAGCCACTTACCCAGTAGCGCGTTTCGCCGAAGCAACTGCCCGGCAGGCCGACCTTTTCGTCATAGTGCAATGACACGCGCTTGCCCATCGCGGCGTTGAGCTGCTGCGCTACCTTTTCGTCCCGCACCGTGAAGGGGAACTTCTCCTGCGCGGTGCCTGGCATCGTGACGAGCGCAAGTTCTCCCTCCCAGGTCTTGCAGATCCAGCCCTTGTTCGAGAATTTCTGCACCCAGCCGGCGCGCTCGCCGGATGAATAGCTCCACGACATCATTGCCCAGAGCCAGCCAGCGGCAAGGATAATCAGCGCGAGCAGTACCAGCAGGATCCAGCGGAAGCCGCTCCGGGCGGCGCTGGACGCGGTTCGTGGTGTATCGGTGGTCATCGTCAGGAAGGGTCCGTGAGGTGGCGGGAAATACGTGCGCGGTGCCTGTGCACACCTTGCGACGAGCCGGTCAGGGGTGTTCGACGCGGCATCGCCAGGTGCAGTGGGTCCGGCGCTGCGTCGGAAAGTATCGCTGACCATGCCCGCAGCAGTCAATCGGAAACTTGTTCTCGCGATTCCCCGCAGGCGCTCACAGCGGCCACCGTGCGGGAAACAGCAGGCCTCGCCAAGTCCGGGGCTGTCATCGCTGGGGGCGCTTCGCTACAATGACAGCCGCCCATCACCCTCGGCAAGGCAGACCTCAGCATGACTCAGGACGAACTCAAAAAAGCCGTCGCGCGTGCGGCCATCGCCCACGTTGTCGAAGAAGAAATCGTCGGTGTCGGAACCGGCTCGACCGCCAACTGTTTCATCGACGAGCTGGCGGTGGTCAAACACCGCATTCGCGGCGCGGTAGCGAGCTCCGAGGCGACGAGGAAGCGACTCGAGGGGCACGGCATTGTCGTCTTCGATCTCGACGACGTGGGCGAGATCCCGGTTTACGTCGACGGAGCCGATGAGATCAACACGGCAATGCAGATGATCAAGGGTGGTGGCGGTGCGCTGACGCGCGAGAAGATCGTTGCCGCCGTGGCCCGCAAGTTTGTCTGCATTGCCGATGCCTCGAAGATGGTGGCCGTGCTCGGCGGCTTCCCGCTGCCGGTCGAAGTCATTCCGATGGCCCTTGGCCACGTCCGACGCCAACTCGCGCAGATTGGCGGTGAGCCGCTGTTGCGTGAGGGTTTCCGCACCGACAACGGCAACCTGATTGTTGACCTTGGCGGCCTCGCGATTGTCGATGCGATCGCGCTGGAAACGCGTATCAACCAGATCGTCGGGGTGGTCAGCAACGGCCTGTTCGCCTGCCGCCCAGCAGATCTCTGCCTGCTCGGCACGGCGGACGGGGTGAAGACGCTGACCGCGGCCTGAGTGCGCACGGGGAAGAGCCGCCGCCCGTAACGGCTGCCCGCCAGGTCGCTGGCCAGCGCCTGTCAGGCAGGCGGGGGAACGTAACCCTGTACCTTGTCGGCGCCACCGCCGAAGAAGTGGCGCTCCATCTGTTCGGCCAGATACTTGCGATGCGCGGCATCGGCCAGATTGAGGCGATTCTCGTTGATGATCATGGTCTGCATGCGTACCCATTGTTGCCATGCTTCCTTGGATACCGCTTCATAAACACGCTTGCCCAACTCGCCCGGGTAAGGGGGGAAGTCCAGGCCCTCGGCCTCGCGGCCCAGCTTGATACATTGAACCATCCTTGTCATGCATTCAACTCCTTGGTAACTCGGGGGGGATTTCGCCTCGGGCGAACTCTTGGCGCTGCAGATTGAGGATCGTCGGCGCCGGCACTTTCCTCACAGCTCCTTCATCAACACGCTCGAACGACGCTGCAGGTTGTAGACCAGTCGCTTCTCGGCCGGCAGCTCGTCGATGGGACGCACGCTGAAACCGCGCTCCTTGAACCACTGCGAAGTCACCGTCGTGAGGACAAAGAGGCGCTTGACACCGGACGCCCGCGCCTGCGCCTCGATGCGCTTCATCAGCAGGGCGCCGTAGCCCCAGCGGCGATAGTGCGGATGCACGGCCAGGCAGGCCAGTTCAGCCTGTTCCTCGCTATAGGGGTAGAGGGCGGCACAGCCGACAATCACGCCATCATGTTCCACCACCGAGAAACGCGTGATTTCGCGTTCGAGCAACTCGCGTGACCGGCGTACCAGCGTGCCGTCCGCTTCCAGTGGCTCGATCAGCGCCAGCAGTCCGCCAATGTCGTCTGGCCGCGCATCATAAAACCGCTCCAGTGACTCGCGGGTGACCACCGTGCCTACCCCGTCATGGGTAAAGAGCTCGCGCAGCAGGGTGCCGTCCTCGTCGTAACCGATCAGGTGCACGCGGCCGACGCCGGCCCGGCTGGCCCGTACCGCGCAGGGAAGGTAGCGCTTGAGGTCGGCGGACAGCCAGTCGCCGAGACTGATCAGTCGTTCGGCGGCCTCAACCGTCAGTTCGTCAAGCAGCGCGCCGTCGATATCGGTCGCGCCACGGCAGTCGGTCAGGAAAATGAGTTTGTCGGCAAGCAGCGAGGTGGCGACCGCTTCGGCCACCTCCTCCATGGCCAGGTTGAAGATCTCGCCGGTTGGGCTTGACCCGATGCACGACAACAGGACGATGTTGCCAAGACCCAGTTGAGCGCGGATGCCTTCGGCGTCGATCTTGCGTACCTGTCCCGAGTACTGCAGGTCGACACCATCGACCACCCCCACCGGCTTGGCAGTAATGAAGTTGCCGCCGACGACCCGAATCGTGCTGTGGGCCATCGGGGTATCGGCGAGGCCCTGCGAGAGCAGGGCCTCGATTTCAACATAGATGGTGCCTACCGCGTCAATGACGCAATCGATTGCCTTGGCATCGGTCACCCGATAGTTGCCGTGGTAGACCGATTGCAGGCCGCGCTCGCGCATCAATTTTTCGATTTGCGGCCGTGCGCCGTGCACCAGCACCAGGCGCACACCCAGCGCAGCCAGCAGGTTGACGTCATAGGCCAGGGTGCGCGCCAGCGGCCCGGCGATCGCCTTGCCGCCAAAGGCGATCAGAAAGGTCTTGCCGCGAAAGAGATTGACGTACGGCGCGACCGATCTGAACCAGGCGACGAAGGGAGCGGAACTCAAATCGTCGGACATCTCACGCCGTGGGGCTGGCTTTCTCGCTGGCCTTCTCGCTGGCCGTTGTCGTCTCGATCTTTTTTGCCGCGCTCGCCTTCTCCGGGCGCAGTTGCCGAGCCCGCTGCGCTTTGGACTGTTTGGCCGTGGCGGTTTTCGACCCCGCAGCCTCCCTGGCAGTCGGCTGGCTGGTTACATCGGCCTTCGCTTCCTTCGTGATCACCGCGCGCGGCGTCTTTATCGGGTCGATTTTCAGTTCCTTCTCCAGACGTTCGCAGATCGTCCGCAGAATCTTGACGCGGGCAAAGTACTTGTCATTCGATTCGACGATCGTCCATGGCGCGGTACCGGTACTGGTGCGATCGACCATGTCGCAGACGGCTTCATGATAGGCCCCTGCCTTCTCGCGGTTACGCCAGTCTTCCTCGGTAATCTTGAAGCGCTTGTGCTCGATTTTGGCGCGCTCCTCGAAGCGCTTGAGTTGCTCCTCGTCGGTGATCTGCAACCAGAACTTGACAATGATGCCGCCCGCCCGCCAGATGTCATGTTCAAAATCGCTGATCTCGGAGTAGGCGCGCAACCAGTCCGCCTCGCTGCAGAATCCCTCGACCCGTTCGACCAGCACGCGACCGAACCAGGTGCGATCGAAAATGGCCACTCGCCCGAGGCGCGGCATGTGCCGCCAGAACCGCCACAGATAGGGTTGCGCGCGCTCCTCTTCGGTCGGCGCGGCGATCGGGATGATCTGATATTGCCGGGCATCCATCGCCGACATCACTCGCCGAATCGCGCCGCCCTTGCCCGCAGCATCCGAACCCTCGAAAGCGAGGATCAGCGCGCGCTTCTTGAACTCGGGGTGGTGCATCATTTCGGCCAGGCGCGCTTGCCAGGTTGCCAGCTCGGTCTCGTAGGCCTTCTTGACCAGGCTCTGCGTCATGTCCAGTGAATTCAGCAGGTCGCGCCGGTCGATGCGCGGCGAGAACGGGGGGGCGACCGGGGAGTTCTGGTCGCGCTTGTCGGCCAGCCGCCTCTGCAGCGATTCCAGAATGGTCCGGCCGACGGTCAGCGAACGATAACGGTCATCGGTTCCCTCGACGACGACCCACGGCGCCCACGGTGTATTCGTCGTGCGCAACAGGTGGCCGGCCACTTCCTGCATCTTGTCGTAGGTCTTCAGCCGATCCCAGCTCGCCTTGGTCACCCGCCAGCGAGTCAGCGGGTTGGCTTCGATCAACCTCAGGCGTTCGCGCTGCGCGTCCTTGGAAAGGTGTATCCAGAACTTGAGCACCAGCGCCCCTTCATTGACCAGCATCGCCTCGAAGCGGTTGAGCTGATCCCTGCGCTGGTCGAAGTAAGAACGTGACAGGTCGTTGGTGATCCGTTCGGCAATCGGCTGCGAATACCAGGAACCCGAAAAAATCCCGGTCCGCCCTTTCGGTGGCAGCGCCCGCCAGTAACGCCACATCGAGGGGCGCGTACGCTCCTCGGCAGTCGGCGCGTAGAAGGCATGCGTCGACATGTAGCGCGGATCCATCCACTCGTAGAGAACGTTGATGGTCTCGCCCTTGCCCGAGCCATCGACGCCGCTGATCAGAATCACGACCGGAAAGCTGCCATCTTCGCGCAACTGCTCCTGGGCTTCGAGCAATGCCGCGCGCAACTTTGGTTCCTCCACCTTGAAGGTTTCCTTGTCGATCTTGTGTCCCAGTTCCGCTGATTCAAACATCAGTAGTCTCCTCCTTCAAGTCACCCCACAAAAACTGGATGGCCGCCAGGGCAGCCAGACCAGCCGTTTCGGTCCGCAGGATACGCGGTCCCAGGCGCACCGGCAAAAAACCACCGCGCGCCGCCAACTCTGTCTCCGCAGGCGTCAGTCCGCCTTCAGCGCCGATCAACAGTTCAACTGACCCACCCACTGGCGGCACTGGCAGCTGCGCCAGAGACCGTGCTGCGCTCGGCGCCAGCAGCACACGCAGCGCGACAGCGTCCCGCTGGCGGTTCAGCCAGTCTTCGAGGTGCTCCGGAACAGTCACTTCCGGCAACCGGTTGCGCCCGCACTGTTCGCAGGCCGCAGCGACGACGCCACGCCAATGCGCAAGTCGCCGTTCGGCACGTTCGCCTGCCAGGCGCAGCACACTGCGGCGCGAGAAGACCGGAACGATTCGCCGCACACCAAGTTCGACGGACTTCTGTATCGTCAAATCCATTTTCTCGCCAGCCTGCAGCGCCTGCACCAGGGTGATCGACAGCGGTGATTCGCGCTCGCGGTCCAGCCAATCGACAATTTCGACGCTGGCCCGCGCCCGTTCAATGCCGGCAACCCGGCCGGCATATTCGCCACCCGTGCCATTGAAGAGCGTCAAGGCGTCGCCTCCCTGCAGGCGCAAGACCTTGATCGCATGCTGCGCGACCGGGGCCGGCAAATCAACGATCTCGCCGACCGCAAGCGGCATCGGGCAATGAAAACGGGGATTGTTCACCGTGGTATTATAAGAGTTTCGTCGCTCGATGGTCGCTGTTTGGAGGCAAGTCAGTGATGGCGCTCAATACCCCTGTTTGTGACTTCGGCTGGCCGGCTGCCGATTTCGCGCTCGAAGATACCAACGGTCTGCGACACAGCCTGGCCACCCTGCGCGGCCAGAACGGGCTGCTGCTGATGTTTATCTGCAACCACTGCCCTTACGTCAAGGCGATCATCGACCGCATCTGTTGTGACGCGCGCGAACTGCAGACTTTGGGTATCGGAGTCGCCGCGATCAATAGCAACGATCCCGCAGACTACCCGGAGGATTCCTTCGCCAATATGCAGCGCCTGGCCGGCGAGCTGGATTTTCCATTTCCCTACCTCCACGATGCCACGCAGGCCGTGGCGCGCACCTATGGTGCCGTGTGTACGCCGGACTTCTTCGGCTTCAACCGGCAGCTGCAACTGCAGTATCGCGGACGTCTCGATGCCAGCGGCCGCCTGCCGGCACCGCCGGACGCCCGGCGCGAGCTGGTCGAAGCGATGCGAATGGTGGCTGACACCGGCCACGGCCCACGCGATCAGATCGCCAGCATGGGTTGCTCGATCAAGTGGCGCGACTGATCGAGCATGCGCGACGGAGACAGCGCGGTCGCCGCGACGCTTGCTGACAGCGAACTGAAGCGGATGCTCGACGCCGTCGTCGCGCTGGTCCGCGAGGTGGCGCAGCGCGAGATCATTCCGCGCTTTCTGCGCGTCAGTCACGGGCAGCGCAAGGACGACGGATCGCTGTGTTCGGAAGCCGACCTTGCTGCGCAGTATTTCCTCCTCGAACGCCTGGCCGATATCTACCGCTGTCCAATCATCGGCGAAGAAATGCCAACCGCTCTGCAACAGGCGAGCTGGCAGGAGGGCAGTAGCGACGACTCCGGCCTGTGGTGCATCGACCCGATCGACGGCACCACCAATTTCATCAACGGACTGCCCTGTTTTGCCGTCTCGATCGCCTGGATGCACGCCCGGCGCACACGCCTGGCGGTAACCTACAACCCGATCACCGACGAAATGTTCTATGCCCGCGAAGGCAATGGAGCTTACCTCAATGGTCGGCGCCTGCCCTTGCGTGAAGTCACCGCCGATATCGGGCGTGCCGTCGGTGGGGTGGACTTCAAGCGGATTCCGAAGCCACTCGCTGACCGCATCGCCGTCGCTCCGCCTTTCTACTCGCAGCGCAATTTCGGTAGCTCGACGCTCGACTGGTGCAATCTCGCTGCTGGCCGGCTCGATCTGTACCTGCATGGTGGCCAGATGCTCTGGGACTATGCCGCGGGTAGTCTGATCCTGCGCGAGGCCGGTGGTCAGATGTGTACCCTGGCGTACGATGATTACGCAGCCGACGATGTGTGGCGCCGACCGGTGATCGCTGCACTGAACCCGGTGGTCTTTGCGGCATGGCGCGACTGGGTCCGCCAGTCCCGTTAGCTGGTCGGGTTCTCACGACGTGCCGGAGCAGCCACGATACCGTCGCTCGGCTAGTCGCGGGCCAGCTCGCCGGCGGTCTGCCAGCCGGCGGATAACCCGGCAGCAATCCGTCCCGACGCCAACGATGCGACCAGGGCAGCGCGCTCCTTTCGGCAGTTCAGGCCGGCTTGCTGCAGCCACGCAGCACTGTAATAGGTGTGCGTGTAACGCTGCCCGGAATCACAGAGCAGGGTCACCACCGAGCCGGTTTCTCCGCGCTCCTGCATCTGCGCCATGCACGCCAGGGCGGCGATCAGGTTGGTGCCGGTCGACGCGCCGACGCTGCGTCCGAGAAGCGCCGACAGTTCGTGCATTGCCGCCAGCGACCAGACATCGGGCACCTGTACCATGGCGTCGATGACCTCGGGAAGGAACGACGCTTCGACGCGTGGCCGGCCTATGCCTTCAATTCTTGAGCCTTCGTGAAGACAAAGATCGGGGTCGCGGCTGCGGTAGTGAGCGAAGAACACCGACCGTTCGGGGTCTGCCGCACAAACGCGGGTTGGCCGCGCGCAGTAGCGTACGTAGCGCCCGAGGGTCGCCACCGTGCCGCCGGTACCGGCGCTGGAAACCAGCCAGGTCGGGACGGGGTGCGGTTCGAGACGCATCTGCTGGAAAATCGACTCGGCGATGTTGTTGTTGGAGCGCCAGTCGGTGGCGCGCTCGGCGTAGGTGAACTGATCCATGTAATGGCCATCGAGTTCGTCGGCCAGGCGTTGCGAGTGGTAGTAGATGGTCATTGGTTCGTCGCTCAGATTGCAGCGGCCGCCCTGGAATTCGCGCGCTGCAATCTTCTCGGTCGAGGTCGATTCCGGCATCACGGCAAGGAATGGCAAGCCGACCAGGCGGGCAAAGTAGGCTTCCGAAATCGCTGTCGAGCCACTCGATGCTTCGACCACGGTACTGCCTTCGCGCAGCCAGCCGTTGCACAGTGCATAGAGAAACAGCGAGCGCGCCAGGCGGTGTTTCAGACTCCCCGTGGGATGGCTGGACTCGTCCTTGAGATACAGGTCGATTCCCGGAAAGCCAGGCAAGCGCAAGGGAATGAGGTGGGTATCGCTGGAACGCTGAAAATCGGCTTCGATGCGCCGGATGGCGGCCAGCACCCAGGCTCTGCCGCCGGCTCGATAGTTGGCATGGATCATTTTCATGCCGCCAGCTTAGCAGCTGCCAGCGGCCAGGCAAAGCCGCGCGCGTTTCGGTGAATGCCGGATGGCGTGCGCCCGACTGTTTTTTCGGTTAAACTATACTAAATTACTCAGGTATCTACCACAGGAGCTTTGCACCATGGCGCTAACTACGGAAGCCGTCCAGGCGGCACTCAAGGACTTGATCGACCCGAACACCCACAAGGACTATGTCTCGACACGTTCAGTGAAGAACATCCGCATCACGGGTGCCGACGTTTCGCTCGACATCGAGCTGGGGTATCCGGCGAAAACCCAGCTCGATGAAATTCGTCGCGCCGTGATCGCGCAACTCCGCAGCCTCCCCGGCATCGGCAATGTCAGCGTGCAGGTGACGGTGAAGATCGTCGCCCATACCGTGCAGCGTGGCCTGAAACCGCTGCCCGGAGTCAAGAACATCATCGCCGTCGCGTCCGGCAAGGGCGGGGTCGGCAAGAGTACGACGGCGGTGAACCTGGCGCTGGCGCTGGCCCAGGAAGGCGCCATCGTCGGTCTCCTCGACGCCGACATTTATGGCCCGTCGCAGCCGCAGATGCTCGGCCTGGTCGGACAAAAGCCGGAATCGGCGGACGGCGTGTCGATGGAACCGTTGCAGGCGTATGGGCTGCAGGCGATGTCGATTGGTTTCATGATCGACATCGATTCACCGATGGTCTGGCGCGGCCCAATGGTCACCCAGGCGCTCGAGCAGCTGCTCAAGCAGACCAACTGGCACGATGTCGATTATCTGGTGGTAGACATGCCGCCGGGAACCGGCGACACGCAACTGACGCTGGCGCAGAAGGTGCCGGTCACTGGCGCGGTGATTGTCACCACCCCGCAGGACATCGCCCTGATCGACGCGCGCAAGGGCCTCAAGATGTTCGAGAAGGTGGGCATCCCGATTCTCGGTCTGGTGGAGAACATGAGTATCCACATTTGCGCGAACTGTGGGCACGCGGAACACATCTTCGGCCAGGGTGGCGGCGAGCAGATGTGCCGGGACTACGATACCGACTTTCTCGGCGCGCTGCCGCTGGAACTCTCGATTCGCGAGTTGACCGACGCCGGCAAGCCGACGGTGGTTGGCGCACCCGACTCGCGCGCGGCGGAAATCTACCGGACAATAGCTCGCCGCCTGGCCGTCAAGGTTGCCGAACGCGCTCGCGACATGACCGCCAAGTTCCCGACCATCGTCGTTCAGAACACCTGAGGTCAGCGCCCACCCCGGTTTTCCGGGCCGCAAACTCCGGGGCAGTTTCTTCCGTTGCCCGGACACCGTAGAATGGGGTCTTCCCGCATCTGCGGTGTTCGGGTGACCAGCAATGTCAATCAAATCGGATAGGTGGATCCGCCGCATGGCGGCAGAGCACGGCATGATCGACCCTTTCGAGCCCAAGCAGGTGCGCGAGATCGATGGCCGCCGCATTGTCTCCTACGGCACCTCGAGCTACGGCTACGATATTCGCTGTTCCAACGAATTCAAGCTGTTCACCAATCTCAACTCGACGATCGTTGACCCGAAGAACTTCGATCCGAATTCCTTCGTCGAGGTGACCAACGATTTCTGCATCATTCCGCCGAATTCCTTTGCCCTGGCACGCACCGTCGAATATTTCCGCATTCCGCGCAGCGTGCTGACCATCTGTCTTGGCAAGAGCACCTATGCACGTTGCGGCATCATCGTAAACGTCACGCCATTCGAACCCGAGTGGGAAGGCCACGTGACGCTGGAGTTCTCGAACACGACACCGCTGCCCGCCAAGATCTACGCCAACGAAGGCATCGCGCAGGTGTTGTTCTTCGAATCCGACGAGGAATGCGAAACCTCCTACAAGGATCGCGGCGGCAAATACCAGGGCCAGAGAGGCGTCACCTTGCCGAAGATCTGATCTATTCGGGACACCAGGTTCGGCAATCTACCCCCGCTCACAGACTTTGCAGGCCGCCGCGCTCCGGTGTTCTCCCACTCCTGACTTGCTACTGGATTCGCCATGCACTTCAACTTCCCGGTAATCGTCATCGACAAGGACTACCGCTCAGAGAATACCGGCGGGCTGGGTATCCGGGCACTCGCCAAGGCGATCGAAAAGAAGGGTTTCGAGGTCTTCGGAGTCACCAGCTACGGCGACCTGACTTCATTTGCCCAGCAGCAGAGCCGCGCCTCGGCGTTCATCCTGTCGATTGACGACGAAGACTTCAGGGACGGCAGGGCCGACCAGACAGTCGGCAGCCTGCGCGCCTTCGTCAAGGAAATTCGCTGCCGCAACGAGGATATTCCGATCTTTCTGTACGGCGAAACACGCACCTCGCGCCACATTCCGAACGACGTACTGCGCGAATTGCACGGTTTCATCCACATGTTCGAGGACACCGCCGAGTTCATCGGCCGTTATGTGATACGCGAGGCCAAGGCCTACCTGGAAAGCCTTGCGCCTCCCTTCTTTCGCGCCCTGACACATTATGCCGAGGACGGGTCGTATTCCTGGCACTGCCCGGGTCACTCGGGTGGGGTGGCTTTCCTGAAAAGTCCGGTCGGCCGCATGTTCCATCAGTTCTTCGGCGAGAACATGCTGCGCGCCGACGTTTGCAATGCGGTCGAGGAACTTGGGCAGCTGCTCGATCACACCGGCCCGGTCGCCGCCTCGGAGCGCAACGCGGCGCGCATCTTCAATGCCGATCACCTGTTTTTCGTCACCAACGGCACCTCGACGTCGAACCAGATCGTCTGGCATTCGACGGTGGCTCCCGGCGACGTCGTGGTTGTGGACCGCAACTGCCACAAGTCCATTCTCCATTCGATCATCATGACCGGCGCCATCCCGGTTTTTCTGATGCCGACCCGCAACCACTACGGGATCATCGGGCCGATCCCGAAGGAAGAGTTCCGCTGGGAGAACATCCAGAAGAAGATCGCTGCGCACCCGTTCGCGCGTGCGGTGACCAGCAAGCCGCGCGTCCTGACGATCACCCAGAGCACCTACGACGGCATCCTCTACAACGTCGAGGAAATCAAGGAGATGCTCGACGGCGTCATCGATACCCTGCACTTCGACGAGGCCTGGCTGCCGCACGCGGCCTTCCATGATTTCTACGGTGATTACCACGCCATCGGCGCCGACCGTCCACGCTGCCGCGATGCGATGATCTTCTCGACGCAATCGACGCACAAGCTGCTAGCCGGTCTTTCGCAGGCCTCACAGATTCTGGTACAGGAATCGCTGGAGCGAAAACTCGACCGCGACGTCTTCAACGAGGCCTACCTGATGCACACCTCGACTTCACCACAGTACGCGATCATCGCCTCCTGCGATGTCGCGGCGGCGATGATGGAAGCGCCCGGTGGGACGGCGCTGGTCGAGGAGTCGATTGCCGAAGCATTGAACTTCCGCAGCACCATGCGCAAGGTCGGTCAGGAGTGGGGTGCCGACTGGTGGTTCCAGGTCTGGGGCCCGGATGACCTTTCCGGCGAAGGCCTTGAAGATCGTTCGGCATGGATCCTCAAACCTGGCGAGCGCTGGCACGGCTTCGGCATGCTCGCCGAAGGCTTCAACATGCTCGACCCGATCAAGGCGACGATCATCACCCCGGGGCTCGATGTGGATGGGGATTTCGCCGGCTGGGGAATTCCTGCGGCCATCGTCACCAAGTATCTGGCCGAGCACGGTATCATCGTCGAGAAGTGTGGCCTGTATTCCTTCTTCATCATGTTCACCATCGGCATCACCAAGGGCCGCTGGAACACCATGGTCACCGAGCTGCAGCAGTTCAAGGATGGTTATGATCAGAACCTGCCACTGTGGAAGGTGATGCCCGAATTCCTGACCAGGAATCCGCGCTACGAACACTGCGGGTTGAAGGACCTGTGCAGTCAGATCCATGGCCTCTACGCTGCCAATGACGTCGCCCACCTGACCACCCGCATGTACCTCTCGGACATGGAGCCGGCGATGAAGCCGACTGACGCTTTTGCCAGCATGGCGCACCGCGAGATTGACCGTGTCCCGATCGATGATCTCGAAGGACGCATCACCAGTACCCTGTTGACGCCCTACCCGCCGGGAATCCCGCTGCTGATCCCGGGCGAGCGCTTCAACGCGACGATCGTTCGTTACCTGCAATTCGCGCGCGATTTCAACGAGCACTTTCCGGGCTTCGAAACCGATGTGCACGGCCTGGTCAAGGCCGTCGTTGACGGCAAGGCCGTGTACTCGGTGGACTGCGTTCGCTGAGTGCCTGCCGGTGCAGGGCTGCAGAATCCCGTTCGCGCTGCCTTCTGAATGGGACTGACCGCGTTCGAGCGGTAGCTCCAGCCTTGGCGAGAAGCAGCCAGGAATATGCTTTAGGCAAGTTATTGTGGCTTTTGTGGGATTTTCACCAGCCACCCAGCTGACGCTGCAGATGACAGATCGCTCCAGGTGCCACTATTTGTTTGCTCGGTGTTTATAATGGCGGTTTGCCTGAAAGAGTATCCTTGCGCGCAGCTGCCGGGCGGTGGCTATTCTTGGGCCTTGTATGATAATTGGGCAAGCTCGACCGGACTTCTCCTGCATGCCACTAGCAGTCCGCAGCCCAGCGCCCGAGATGTGAGACGTTTTCGCGATTGTCGAATGTTGGATGGTCCCTTGGTGCCGCGTCGGGCGATGCAGGACCTTGGCTGGACCAGCCGCGCACGCAGCCTTTTGGGGAAGCCTTCATGCAAATCAACATAGAAACCAAGCCGGTTGCTTCCGTCGCCTATCAGACCAAGAAAAAGCGACTGGTTGAAACCATCGACCGGCTCTATCACCGCGATGCCAGGGCACCTCTGCAAAAAATGATTTCCCGGGTTCACCCGGCAGACATGGCCTCGATTCTCGATGAGCTACCGCCGGCGCACGTGGTGGATATCTTCCACGTAATTGCCGACACCGAGATGGCGGCCGATGTTTTTCATCAGTTGTCGCCGGACCTGCGGATGCAGGTGATGACCGAGTCGCCGGTCGACAAGCTGGCTGCGGTTCTGCAACACCTGGCCCCGGATGATCTCGCCGACCTCGTCGGCGATCTGCCGGAGGAACAGCGCGCGCAATTGATGGCCCTGCTCGACCGGGAAAGCAAGGACGAAGTCGAGAGCCTGTTGCAGTACGATCCGAACAGCGCCGGCGGCATCATGACCACCGACTTCTTCTCGCTGCCACAAACGCAGACCGTCGAAGAGGCGATCGAGAACATCCGCAGCCGCGAAGACGTCGAAATGGTCTTCTATCTATACCTGACCGACGAGGCGAAGCGCTTGGTCGGCGTGGTCTCGCTGCGGCAGTTGCTGCTCGCCCGGCCCGGTACCCTCTTGCACAAGGTCATGAACCGGCGGGTGATGAAGGTGACGACGGACGCCGACCAGACCACCGTTGCCATGCTGGTCGAAAAGTATCATCTGCTCGCCGTGCCGGTGGTGGACGAGGAGAATGTGCTGGTGGGCATGGTGACGGTCGATGACGTGATCGATGTCCTCGAAGAAGAAACCACCCGCGACATGCTGAAAATGGCCGGCACCAGCGAGTCGGAAACGCTCACACACTCGGCTTTCAAGATCGCCGGCATACGCCTGCCGTGGCTGCTGGCGGCTTTCGTCGGCGGGCTGGCGGCGACGGCGGTGATCGGGCGTTACGAAGCGATTCTCGCCGAGGTCCTGGTGCTGAGTGCCTTTCTGCCGGTGGTCATGGGAATGGCCGGAAACGTCGGTGTGCAGTCGGCGACCGTCGCCGTGCGCGGTCTGGCAACCGGTGCGATTGATGTTCGCGATACGGTGCCGCTGGTCTTGAAGGAATTGCGTGTCGGCCTGCTGCTCGGCGGTTTCTACGGCGTCATCCTGGCAATCTACGGCTATCTGATGCACCACAGCCTCGCACTCGGGCAGGTCGTCGGCTTGACGATCCTCGGCAACATGACCGGCGCCGCGCTGCTCGCGGTACTCCTGCCGATGATGTTTCAACGCCTGAAGGTCGACCCGGCGGTCGCCACAGGGCCGTTCGTGACCACCGCCATCGACATTCTCGGCGTGCTCAATTATTTCGTGATCGCTACCTGGATATACGAGCTGTA
>RRZU010085534.1_pt1 | contig 16240 bp, 16 predicted proteins | sample 2165561 | NCBI WGS metagenome assembly RRZU01 (sample SAMN10456909, study PRJNA506462) | wastewater metagenome | isolation source: wastewater sludge | place: USA: Moscow, Idaho
GGAAAACGGAATAAACGATATGTCTTTGTTAGACATCATTGAAATGTTAGCAGATTGGAAAGCTGCAACCGAAAGACATAATGATGGTGATATAATGAAATCACTTGAAATAAATATTAAAAGATTTGGGATTGATGAACAATTGGCGGGTATATTAAAGAACACGCTAGAGGAACTAAAATGGTAAAAATCACAAAATACTACACTGACTGGTGCGGACCATGCAAGATGATCGAGCGTGAGCTTGAAAAACTTGAAACACAAGGTGTTGAAATAGAACGTATCAATGTAGGCGAAACACCTGTTGAAGGGATCATGGGAGTACCAACGCTTATCTTCACCAAAGATGGCGTAGAAACACACCGAACAAGTGGATTTAAAAGTTATAACGAGTTGAAAGAGATGGTTGAGGGTTTATGATACGACTAGAGATAATATGGCCAAACACCACAAATGTATATTACGAAAATGTAGTTGGTTTCAAAATAGGAAAGAAAACAATTAAAGTAAAATATATAAACAAAGATGGAAAAACAAAAACCAGCAAACATGCACGAGCGCACGTAATTGATTTCACCTTAATTCAACAAGGACATAAATTCGATAGAAACCTAATGTTAAAAGATGACTACAAACCATTGATTAGGGCGGAGTGATGTGCTAGAATATAACTACACTGATAATATGAAAACTCGAAAGGAAAGACAATGATGTTTCCACCACGACTTACGGTGGTACATGGACTATTAACTCAAATGGTAGAGTAGTCGGCTCATAACCGATTAGTTCTAGGTTCAAATCCTAGATAGTCCACCAAGAATAACAACTAGACCACCACACATGTATGCGTACGGTGTGGGATAAGAGAGGTCAAAGACGTTGCAAAACCCAGATAAGGAAAGTATAAGTTATGGGAACTTATACAATAAAAACTCGTGAGGAATGGGATTAACGATTATCCTAACAAATAAAGCGTTGTGTTAGGTTTCTTAATCCAAATGAAACATGTAGCCGAATAACTTATTTGCTTGATGAGTTATAAATAAGTCTGCCGTTTCTAAATATTAAGAAGCACCGAGAGTGCAGTACTAGGGTAAACCTGTGCTAATAACAGTGCCTTTAGGGCAGTACGCTTAGGCGATTTGGTTTCAATGCCAGTATGTGAAGTACAAGCATATAAAGACTTGCGACAGTCAATAATAATCGTAAAGTGTATTCATTCAGTTTCTAAGGAAGTTAGGGGACGTGGTGTCGCTTAATAAAAAGTTTGAATACATAGACTAGGGTGGCAAGAAAGAAATTTCTAAACACGAAATGAGAACTCCTGTGTGCTTAGTTAAAGGTATGCGACTACCTGTAAAAGTCGCTTTTTTAATAAACGTCCTGTATAGGAAAATCTACTCTTTAACAGTAGTGAGACCAAGGGTGCTATATGCGCCTTTTTTCGTGCCTTAATGTGCATTAAATCGTACATATTACTGTGCAGTGGGCGGTTGCTTTTTTTATTTATACATGTTACAATAGTCTCAACAACCAGGTTTACAACAAAACACACCTACGGTCATTTGAGACCTCCTTTCTATTTTACGCTGGTTGCAGCCACATTTTAGTGTGGCTTTTTTGTCGTATTCATGTTAAGATTATAACATGAACATCAAAGAAGATTGGAAACGGGCCACAACCCAAGAAAAACAAAAACTAATAGAGGAGCTGTGGCAAAAGTACGCCTACGAGATAACGGGGGGATATAGATCGGATAGGAGTAAAATAATCGCAGACTATATCGACATCACGGGCGAGAACATTACAACAAGTACATTGAGTAATTATACTCAAAAAATGGATTTAGAATACCTATATGCAACACGCAACGATCCTGAACATATACGCCACTCAGTGTCAAATGATGGGTCTATCACAAGTAGCATACGTCAAAGAATGTCGGAGAAACGTGTATTTACAAATAGGGAGCTACTAGAACTGCATGCTATCAACCCTGATGAAAATGTGATTGATAGGATTGTAAGTAACGAGTGGAGTATGACTAATGCCGACGGCGACACATATTTCAACTTCCAAAGTAAAATCATAGCGAAACCAATTGTGGCTAACCAAATGACATTGGAAGAATTTAGGGAAATCGTAAGGGTTGAGCCTAAGGTAATGAAAATCGAAACCAAAGGTATCGGCACAAGACACCTTGTGGTAGGGTTGGCTGATCTACATTTCCCAGCAACAAGACTTGAAGATTTAAAAGAAGAAATGGCTGAAGTTATGGGCATTATGGAAAACGGCTACGACATCATCGTCTTTGAGCAACTTGGTGACTTATTTGAGAGTAGTCAAATGAAAGCAAGTGTAACACTTGCAGGAACGATCTTGCCAACAGCTGACATGGCGGTGGCATGGCAAGAGGCAAAAAGTTTTTATCATACACTTATAGACCATGCACTTATGTATTGCAACAAAGTTCAAATTGAACACGCATGTGGTAATCATAGCGGGAATATGGAATACCCATTTATGGATGGTTTAAAGGATCGATATAGTTTACTTGAAGAAAAAAAGGTTGAAGTAAATCTACACAATGATTATCGAACGGCATACAGAATTGGGAATATTGGAATTATGTTAAGTCATGGTGATACAGTACCACTGGCTAAACTACCACTTAAATTCGCAAGTGAGTACCCATTGTTGTGGGGTGATGTAGAACACAGGGAGTGCCACACTGGCCACAAACACAATAACTTTAAAGAAGTAGATATTGATGGCACAGTAATGCGCCAATACCCAACACCAAAACCAAGTAGTGATTACGAAGATAAGTTCGGCTATAACAGCAGAAAGTTTATTCAACTTGTAGAATACAATAACGATAAAAGTAAGGGAACTTACGAAATAGGGTAATAACCTTAAATAATAACACAAAAGTATTGACTTAGCAAATGGTATATGGTAGTATATAGTAGAGATAAACTATGGTGAGTTAGCACCACACACAACATGGAGGGGCTAATGATACCAAAATTTACAACAGGTAGGAAGAAGATTTTCTGTTACGAAGATAATCTTAATGCAAAGAATGTAAAAGAAGTAGTGAAAGCTGCTCTTTTTGTGCATAACGAAAACGTCAAAGAGATTGAATGGCTCTTTGAATTATATAGAGGTAGAGATCAAGCAATTGAGAATAGAGTTCGAGAAGGCGTGAATAGTGATATCAATTTCCAAGCTAACGTGAACTATTATAGTTTAATTGCAGATTATGCAACTAATTTATTTTTACAAAACCCAATGGTTTACACAAACGTAGATGGCGATGAGCGTGTTTCTGAAGACCTTGTAGAGTTGAATAAGATTTATCGTAACAATAACAAGTATGCTCGTGATAAAACCGCTGTAATACACGCCAACGTATGTGGTGTTGGTTATAGGTTTGTTGAGCAAGACAAACGTAGCAAAATTAAAGACAGTGTACTTTCACCAACAAGCGTGTTCTCTTTATGGGGAGACGATACTGATGACGAGGCAATGGCAAAAGTATATATCACCAAAATTAGAGATGGTGTATCTACTGAAGACATCACACAACAAAAGGGTTTTGATTTTAATTTAAAAAATAGATATACAGTTTACACTGATGAACATGTGTTCACTTGGACTGATTTAGATGATGAGACCAAACCTGCACAAGTAAGTAAAGCGATGCCGTGGGGTATTCCGATTATAGAATATAAACTTAATCCGTTTTATATTGGATCATTTGAAAGGGTTACAAACCTAATCCACATGCTTTCAATTTTAAGAAGCGATGGTGTAAACGGTGTTGTGCAGAGTATTGCTGGTTTAATTTTGGGTAAAAACATTGGTTTACCAATGGACGAAGAAGATGACACTGCCGAAGAACGTGCTGCAAAAGAAGCAATTCGAGAAGTGTTTAGAGAACAACTCAAAGTTTATCGTCAACTATGGACTGAGGACAGTAAAGAAAACCCAGTAAGCATCGAGTATATTGCGACTGAATTATTTAACGCAGATATAGATGTGCTTTACAACGGAATTAAAGAAGACATTATTTACATTACAAGAACACCAAATTCAGTGATGAATATTGGTGCAAGTGGAAATAAAGGGGCTGCAACAACCGCTAGTGGTATGGAACAGGCTATGGAAAACGCCAAAAATGCAGAACCATTCTACTTTGAAAGTGCGCGTGAACAGGCGCGTATCGAATTAGATATCTTGCATTACTCAAACATCTTAAAAACACTCGACATATATGATATCGACTTAGCTCTACAAAGATCAGTGGCGGAAGACAAGATATCAGCGACACAATCATTTTCAACACTTGTGAACACAGGTGTCAAACCAAGCGATGCTGCAGAGTATGCAGGATTAACGCCTGACCCTGAAAGTTGGGAAAAGAGAATGATTGAGTGGGAAAGAGTTATGTTTGAGAGAGATTTGGAAAGGAGGGAACAGTATGGCAGAGAAGAAAGCGGAAATCAAAGAGCCGGTAAAGAAAGCACCGGCCAAGAAGAAAGCACCAGCAACACCCAAACCGACACCAATGAAAGCATTGAGTAAGGTGTATTTGAGAAAAGCGCCAAACTTCGAAGGTGAAGTGGTGCGTGTTGTCGATAAAGACGAAGTTGTAGAAGTCATCGAAATCAAAAAAGATTGGGCAAAAGTTGCTGAAGGATATATTTTAGCAGAAATTTTGGGAAAGTAGGGCTTATCACCTACGGAATTGATAGGGAAGTGCAGTATGACAATGGTGCGGTAACACTAAGCAATCTCGCCAACAAGTACCTAAAAGATGTGGTTGCATCTCACTTTCCAAGTGGAACATTCATCACTTACGCCGCATATGAAGAAAAACAATATGTTAGGGGTCAAGTGGTGATTATGTGGCACTTAAATTCACCAACCGAAAAAGCGATGAGACATTGGGAACTTGCGAATAAGTTTTACCCAAATGCCATATACCTTGTAAATAGCCCTATATTTTATGAAGAATTATGCAAAGTGTACGATAGGGTTCATTTGTTACCAAGGTTCATTGATCCTGACGAATTACCCAAGCCGAAAGAACACAAAACACAAAGTGTTATTTGGTTTGGAAACGTTCGGAAACACCACGAAGATAAGTTCGAAAAATACAAAACAAAACACAAACGATGGATAAGCAAGAGTTGGCACAACCAAATTGGAAGATTGACAAGAGAGCAAATACTAGACATTGTCAACGATACGGAAAAAGTGTATGCAATTGGTTTGTGTGCGATGGAAGCTAAGCATCTTGGTTGCGAGGTTGTAGAGTATGACGGAAATTCATATGATGTAATCTATCCACAAGATGCAATAGAACAATTAAACAAAATACTTGTGTTAGAGAAAACACGTTAAAAAAACCCATCAATAAGACAGAGAAGTCATAAATAAACCCAAGGAGAAAGATTATGAGTAAAGAAGAAGCAAACAAAGTAACGGAAACAGTAGAAGAAAAAGAAACTGAACAACAAATTGATTTCGATAAATTCGACAAAGGTGACAAAACCAAAGAAGATAAAGAACTCACAGATGTTGAAAAGTTACAAAAGGAACTCGAATTAGAACGTGCAAAAGCAAAAGCTGCTGAAGAACGTGCTGCAAAAGCAAAAGCTGCATTTGATAAAGCGGCAAGCGATCGTGCGAGTCTAAATCGTAAACTTCAAGAAACAGAACAACAAGCGGAAGAACCTATCGAAAAACTTCAACAATATGAAGAAAAACTAAGAGCATATGAGTTAAACGAAAAGAAAACAAATCTTACATATAGTCTTACTGAAACATTAGGTGTAAGTAAAGATATGTCAAATCAAATTGTGGGGGCAATCTACAACGAAGATACAAATGAATTATCTGTTGCAGATTTAGAAATGGCATTAAGAGATTTGGTGAACAACGTTCGTGAACACGCATATCAACAAGGGTATGAAACACGCGACACTGAGGTTGCTTCTGGAAAACCACGATCATTAGGGGGACAACAAAACAACGCATTAACCCCTGAAGAAGAAGCATTAATGAAATTCAAACAAAGAAGAAATGTCAAATAGACAGAAAGAGGATAAAATATGACAGCAAAAAATCAAAACTTACCAGTACGTTCATATGAACAAAGACTTTTAGCGGTATTACCAACAGTTTATCAAGTTGACCGTAAATTCGGTAGAGCATTTGCACCGTTACAAGTATTAAATGGTGTAGCATCAAACAAAACAGCATTTACAGTTAAAACAAACGACATGGCAATTGTTATCAACGAATACGATAAAACAGCAATCGTAGATAAAGAAGATGCAAACAACCGTTTCGGAAAATTGCAAGAAGTTATCTATATTGATACAGATGTAGATTACGATACAGAACTTTCAACAAACGTATTACTTGATGTTACAACTGTAAACAACGACCTAGACGCAGCAATTGCTGACCAACTCGTTAAAACATCTGAAGCATATACAGTAGATATGAACGTCAAAGACGGTGAATTCTTCTCAGATAACGCAGTTATCACAAAAAATATCAACGATTTCCAAGACGAAACAATTGAAAAGCTACTTAATGAATTAGCGGCAGCATATGTAGATTTAGAAGTTAAAGTTGATGTTACAGCATATGTAAAACCAACACTTTACAATGCACTTGTTGACAGCCGTTTAGCTACAACAGGAAAAAACTCAGCAGTATCAATTGATGCAAACGGAATTTACTGGTTCAAAGGTTTCCGTATTGAAGCAGTTCCAAGCAAATACTTCAAAGAAGACGACATTGCTTACTTAGTACCAGACGGAGTTGGTATTCCATTCATTGGTATTTCACTTGCACGTCTTGAAACAGACATTCAATATGCGGGTCAAATCTTACAAACACTTTCAAAAGGTGGCCGTTATGTCTTAGAAGACAACAAGAAAGCAATCGCAAAAGTTACATTCACAGAAATTAGTGGATAATTAGGGGGTATAGAAGATGGGTGAATTAGAACAAGTTAAAGCACTAATAGGGCTGAACCATGATGAAGAAGATGCACTCATCACCTTACTTCTAAATCGTGCCGAAGAGATTATCAATAAACTTTCAAGAACACCAAAACAATATGGGCATCTAAAAATCGATGCAGTGGTGGTTGCTTACAACCAAAGAGGTGCAGAAGGTAATAAAGTTACATCAAGTGGTGGGTTTAGCCAAACATGGTCTTACAATACAATGTATGATTTCATTAAGGCTAAACTACCTGCACGATACGTTATAAAATAGAATACATTATGGGGAAGTGCCTTGAGTGAACCAAAATTTGCGTTTTTCCTCCTTTACCGCATGAGGTGGCACAAAGTAGCACGATGGGTTTCGTGTTATGTTTAAAAGGAGTACACAAAGGTGGTGATTGAGTGAGAATACCTGAAAGATACAAACAAACGGTTTTTGTATCAAATGAAACTTTTTTCGGAAGTGGTGACTATGGAGAACCATACGCACTGAGAGGACAAGTTTCACCAAAAGTAAGTACAATTATTGTAGGAATTGGGATACAAGTTCAACAAAACAATGTAGAAATAAAGTTTGAAAGTAACGTTAAAGGTATTGAACATATCACACAAAACAGTCGCTTTTGGATAAAGAAAAAACCAGATGTAGCCGAAGATGGTGCGGACTTCACACACACCATAGTCGGAAGAAATGCAAGTACACATGATTGGTTTATTGTCATTGAATGTGAAAGTGCCACAGGCGATTTTCCAATAGTATGACATTAAAGAAAAAAGGCTTATCGAAGCTAATCAAAAGCTTGCAAAAATCAACGGTAACGCCAGAAAAAGCCGATAAAATCATGTATAAACTTGCCAAAAAAGGTGAAGAAGAATTGATACAAGCATATAGCACCCCTAATATCGACCTTAATAAATCAACAGGGTCATTCGAAGTTACTACACCAAACATCCAACACGATGTGCAAAATCAAGATGGTGTTGTAGAGCTATGGGCTGAAGGTGAAGAATTACTTTTCTACGAATTTGGTACTGGGATAACACATAACAGCCCAAGAGATTGGGAAAACGTGTTAAATATCCAAGTCCCTGAATATGTATCAGCAATTGGTACATATGGAAAAGGTTACGGTGCCTACCCATATTGGCATTATCGCAACGATAATATGCAGTCTATTATGACACGTGGTATTGTTGCAAGGGGTGGATTTGCAAGGGCGATAAATAGAGCTGTTTCGGATGTGGAAGTGACAGTCAAGGAGGTGTTGAAATGAATAATTTTGAAGAAGTATTTGAATATTTAAAAGATAACTTAATCAATTGGAAATATAAAGACACAACACCAAATGTAAGTGGCGAAGGATTTAATGATCATAATGTTATGGAAATTGTTGGAACACTACCAGCGGCTAACATATTTGACTATGTATTCATTCAACAACCACTCATGAACAACACCAACATGACAACAGGAAACAACCACATACAAAAATCAACCCAAACATACACTATTGAAGTGTATTGCAAAAGGGGTGGAACTGGAAACGCCATGAAACGAGCTACGCAAAAAGCGCTACTAGATAACGTTAGTTTTATTACTAATTTATTTGCAAATATAGGCTTTATCATTAGCGTATCACCGCCAAACTTAAGACATTTAACGGATGATACAGCAAGACAAGTTATTACGATTACAAAGACATTTATATCATAGGAGGTATAGCGAAATATGGCATATACAGAACAAACATTAAAAGCTTGGTTAGCCTTAAATCCAGATTACAATAAATTCGCTGGTACAGGTGCAGGTGCACCGTTACTTTATCAAGTAGCAGACGGAGCGCCAGCATTAACATCAGACAAGTGGAATGTATGGGATTGGGTTCCTGAAACACCAGACACAGACCAAGCACCAGCTAACGCTGACATTACCACAACAGGTAAAACAGCAAGAACACTTATTGATACAGTGCCTGATGCACCATCGGCAAGTGATATTGAAATCAGCCTAGGAAAAGATACAGACAAAGCAATTGAAGCAATTCAAGGCTTGGTAGCAGCATATCAAGGCGCATTAGAAGAAGGGAAAACTTTCTACCTATGCCACTTCTTAGGAATTGGAAAATTATCACAAATCTACGCATCATCAGTATCATGGGGCGGTGGAATTAAAGTGAACTTCCCTGATCCAACAACCACAAATGTATCATTCACACCTGACTTAGGTAAATACAACAAACTCCAAGTCATTACTGATAAAATTAGTGGATAAAAAAAACTAAATATAGACTACTTGCCGCGTGTGGGTAGGTAGTCTTTTTGTTAAAAAAGGAGAAATAAAATGAGTAAACGATTAGAAAATATTAAATTTGAGTACGAAGGTAGTAATTATGAATTTGGTTTTAGTCTTGATGAAGTACAACAGTTAGCTAACTTATCAAGAGCAAGACAAGGGCGTGTAACACATGCTGAATTCATGAGAATTGCTTTATCCAAATATAGCGATAAATCATATATTTCAGAAAGTAAAATTGAAGAAATAAGACAACTGTTCTTAGGTGGAATTGATTTAGGGGATGATGAATACACATATGACGAACTCATTGGCTATCTATATTCACTTTCAATCCAAGCCATTGATGATGCGGCCCGTGAAGTCGAACCTGCTATTGTTAAAATCAACAAAGACAATACAGTTGATGTTGCAGTTGGTAAAGATAACTACAAATTAAAATTCAACCGTGAACAAGTGCTTGAAGCATTGGAAAACAACGCATTTGAATTTGGTGGAGTATTAGATTTATTTGCAGCAGGATCAAGCATTGTTAAAACAGCATTAGAACATTATGGTACAAGATTTAGTGTTAAAAGACATGAAGAAATCTTCCTATCATTATGGGCAACTAAATTTAATGACGAAACATCCGATGATTTATTAGAAGTTATTGATGCACTAACATTCCATATGAAAGATGTGGTCACCAGTGGCGTAAAAAAATCAAAAGCAGCTTTCAAGGCAACCAAGAAATAGATGAAACATCACAATTAAGTGAAAAAGAACTTGAAATCGCTGCGAAATACCCAGAGATAGAAGAATTCGACAAAACAAGTGTTCCATCTTATCTAAGGTGGCAATACGGAATATATTCTTCATTTGGTATGACTTATGATGAATTTTGGAAAAAAGATTACTTGCTAGTGGAAAGTTTTATTAAACGAAATGAAATGGAAATCGAAAGAGAAACATCGAGTAATTGGGAGCTTGTAACATATATTAGGGGTGCTATGTTAGAAATAGCAACAAACCTATATAAAGACCCAAAGAAATCAACAAAACCTTTTGAATTCCCAAGCAAACCAACTCCAAGAACTAAACTAGGTCAATTAAATGAAGAAAGAAACAAAGCGATAGCACAAGAAATTTCTTTATATTACGAAGATAAATTATTACAGAAGAAAGGTAAGTCTGATAGTGATTGACAATTTAAAACGTGTCTAAATATCAGACTTTTCTATTAAAAGAATGTGAGGTGAGTGAATGGTAGATATTGAGTATCAAGTTAAAATAGGCGCACAAGATTTTTCCGACGTCATTGCAATGGATGACGGTTTCTTTTGGCGCATCAACAGTTTTAGTGCCGAAAGTTCAACTGGACAACAATTGAATGGAGACATGCGTGTACCTATACTTGGCGAGCTTGTGCAACTCGTTTTCAAAGCCCCCACATACATAACACAAGAAAGATTAACAAGCTTTGTAAATGCTTTAAAAATGGGGACAAAAGGTCAAAGGTCAATAACTATAACATACAACGATCCGTTGTTCGGCAATATAAGTCATGACTTCTATTGTACTAACATTCCTTGGATTAGGGAGAAATTACCTAACTACCCACATCATTACGCAAGTGGCGTAGAAATTCAACTTGCAAGCGTTAGTTTTATGAAGAGAAGCATCGTTGAAGATGCACCTAAATTACCAATAAATCAAGTGGTTGACGAAGAATATCTGTTTAAATTAAATGGAAAAGACTTTAGCGATGTTGTTGCGATTAACGGTTTTCAAGGACAGGTTATTGAGCAATCATTAGAGTCTCAAACCGGTAGATCGCTTTCAGGATATATGGAGTTACCAATTATAGGTAGCCGTGTACAGCATAGCATTACCTGTATCGAATATATGGAAGTAGGAAGATTTAGACAACTAGCTAAAGAACTAGGCTTTGGGAAGACCGGTGAAAGAAAACATACGGTTACTACCAAAGATATGGTCTTCGGACAAACGACACAAAATTTTTATTGCACTGAAATTAGTGGTTATAAAGTTAAATTACCCAATTACCCATATCACTATATGAAGGGTGTAACATTCCAACAAGCTATGAAAAACTTCGTTAGATAGAAAGGCGGTGAGAAAAAATGGCAGAAATAGCAAAATTAAGCTTGACGTTTAAACATAACGTTAAACAAGAAGATGTAAGTACAATTAACGACTTAACAGAAACGCTTAAAAAATTAAACGATGTTAAATTTGACAAAGGATCGCTTGCGAATTTAACACAAGTCGGAAACGCCTTAAAATCATTCAAAGGCATTTCAATCAACAAAGGATTAGGGGATGGCGTTAGTGGGTTAATTGATGCAGCAAATAGAATTACTGGTGTTAAAGATATCACATCATATGCAACTAATATGCGTACAGCATTTAAAGTTCTTAGAGATGCGACAAAACCGTTCGAAGGTGGAAAATCAACAACGATTAACAAAAATCTTGGATTAGGTATTACAGGAATTGTTGATGCAACAAATAAAATCACAACCGTTAAAGATATCACATCACAAGCAAACAACATCAAAACAGGTTTCAATATACTGGGGTCAGCAAGTGAAAGTTTTAATGAAGTTTCAAATACGATACCAAGAAGCTTAGGTTCAGGAATATCAGGCATTGTTGACGCTATTAACAAAATAGACCAAGTCAAAGACATATCACTTAAAGCCGACAACCTAAGAACCGGGTTCCATGTACTAGGATATGTAGCAAGAGAATTCAATCAAGTAAAAGGAACGATACCAGTTAATTTAGGGCGTGGTATTACAGGAATTGTCGATGCAATCAATAAAATTGATGAAGTTAAAGACATAGGTTCAAAATCAGAAGAATTAAGACGTGGCGCAATGACGCTTTCAGTGGCGATTAGATATTTTGATGAATTGAACACAGGTGATTACTCAGGTATCGCAAAACTTGTAACAGCCTTGGCAAGTATCAACAATGTTAAGAAAATCAACGATAACGTTATCAAAAACGCAGAAAAACTATCAAGAGCAATTAACGTTTTAGACAAAAATACAAGTGCAAGCACACCAAGATTGAAAGAATTGAATAGTGTAGCCAAAAACCTTGGAACATCATTCCATTCGGCAAGTGGCGGTGCGAAAAGTTTTAGCAAATCATTAAGACTTATCAATGTAGCCGTAACCATTCGAGCATTTAGAACGGTTACAAATGCGGCTAAAAACATGATTATGGCACTTTATTCAACTGTTGAAGCGTATGGTGAAGTAGAAAATACCATGTCATTCTTTGGTCAATCACTTGGATCTGAGGCGAAAAGCACGGCGGCTGTAATTCAAAGTTATGCCAACACAGGGGCTATTGAATTTGCAAGATTTGGAGATCAAGTAGCTAAATTAAACCAAATTTATCGTGGTTATGGAATTGAGTCAAAGCAGGCTGCTGAAATGGCGCTTAGTCTCACACAATTAGCATATGATGCATCATATGCGCTTGGTGAAAACGGTAAAGATATGGCGGTTTGGGAACAACGTGCAGTAGCATTGGCGACAGGACAAACAAGAAGTGGTTATTACTTTGGTGTTGATACAAGTGTTAAAGCATTGAATGAAAGTTTTGATGAAATGTCAAGTCAGTCTGTAAAGGCAGATAGAGCCGTAGCAGCGCTTAACGTAACACTTCAAAACACGACAGCAATACAACAACAAATGGGACGTGAGTACATGTCAACATATGTTCAAGTTGACGTGTTGAAAAACAAGTTTAATCAACTAAAACAATCATTAGGTAGAAGTTTATTACCAGCATTTGGAGCAATTATCAAAGCCGGTATTATAGCGATTTATGTAGTTGAACGACTATTTAACGCAATATCTAACCTATTTGGTCTTGGTGGGTTTAAACTAATTGATTATGAAGGTATGGTTGATGGCGTCGGAAGTGGTGTTGGTGATATCGCCAATAATGCAGAAAAAGTTGCTGACGGCATGGCAGGTGCCAATAAACAAGCCAAAGAATTGAAGAAAACCATTACTGGAATTGACCAAGTGTTCACCATTAACGACATGAAACCATCAGACACTGGTGGCGTAGGTGTTGGAGATGTAGGTGGCGGCAGTATTCCGTGGGGTGGCGGTTATGACTGGACTGAATTATTAGATAATGCAGGATACATGGATAATTTAGAAAAATCAGCCGATAAAGTGTGGGCGGCCATTAAGAGAATAGGCCTTGCTGCTGGTGTAACTGGTGGCGCAATACTAGCCATTAAGTTCGCCAAAACATTTATGGATGGCTTGAAATGGATCAATGGCACCAAAGATATATTCGGTGGTCTTGGCTTAGATAAATTAGCACTTCCGGCAGGCATGCTTATGTTAGCGGGAGATTTAAACAAATTAAGAATAGCAATTAAAGAATTCTTTGAAGAACCTTCCATACAAACGGGTGGCGCATTATTTAGCTCATTTGTAGGTTCAATCGGTTCTACATTAGTTATGTTTGGTCAAACTAAGTTTGGCGGGGCATTAAAAGTAGTTCAAGGGTTAAGTGATATTGTATTATCTATTAAGAGCATGGTTGACGAAGGTGTCAACTGGGATGATGTCAACAAGTTATTGGTTGGTTTATCTGATGTAGCAATTGGAATTGGTTTGATTAAAAAAGATTGGGCAACAGTTGGTGTTGGTCTTGCTATGCAAGGGGCATTGGCTATCATTGACGAGTTCAAGGAAATCAAAAACGCAATCGAAACTGGCGATTGGAGTAATGTTGATAAACTAACATTGTTCATTGGCGCTATCCAATTCTTCGGTGGTATAGCGATCGCTATTGCTAAGTTCAATAATGTAGCAAAACCACAAGAAAAAAGTTTCAAAGAAGCAATACCTACAACAAAATCATTAAGCGACTCAACAGGTGGTGTATCAACTAAAATGGTTGATATGGCGAAAAATATTGGAATGGGAATTCTAATATTAGCTGAAGTTGCGGCAGCAGCGTTAATCTTTGTTGGTGCTATATGGGCTGTTGGTAAAGGTTTAGAACAAGTGGGATTAGCTTGGGAACCCGTTATTGCAAACGCAAATAATATTATCGGTGGTATCACACTAGGAACCATACTATTAACTGCCATTGGTGGTGCAACATATGCACTAGGAACAATTGCAATAGGCGGAGTAGGAACGGTTCCATTAGCCATTGCGGCAGGTACTGGAATGCTGTTACTCTTAGCAGGAGCCACAAAACTATTTATCGCAAGTTTAACAAGTGTTGCAAAACAACTAACAAAGCAACTTGCACCAGAATTAGATAAATTAAACGCACAAATGCCTACTCTCAATACAGGAATGAAAAACTTTACTAACTTTATGATTAAATTTGCTGGACAATTCGTTTTATATAGCGCATCTAGTGCTGTGAGCGGTATTTCGGCAACAATTTCAACTGTTGTTGGCTGGTTTACAAGAGACCCAATTAAGAAAATGGCAAGCGATGTTAAGAAAAACGGCAAGCAACTTAAAGACTTGAATAATCAATTTGAGATTACAAACCCACAAATAGAACGTGGTTCAAGGTATATGAATGATTATGAAAGATTGTTAAAACAACTTGTATCAACATCTGAAAGAGCTTCAAATATAGGTTCACCAACAAGTATTAGTGCTGATTTTAAGACATTCTCTAAGAATATAAAAACAGCGTTTGATGACTTAGGCAAAGTTAAGACACAAAATGTAACAAAGATTATGAGTGCATTAAACACACTTGATTTGAATAAGTTTAAAGGCATCGGGACAAGCATTTCTAAATCAATGGAGCTTGGTATCAATGACTATAAATATAATATTAACAAGTCAAAAACAAATCTTAAAAAAGCTTTATCTTTTAGCGGTTACTCAATTGGGACAGATATTGCAAAAGGTGTTCAAAATGGTATCAATGGTTGGTACCCAAATGTAACAACATTTACCAACAGATTAAAAAACAACATGAGGGTATCATTTGAAATTAGATCGCCATCACGTTGGGCAAGAGATGTTGTTGGTGCTAACATTGGTGAAGGTGTTGAAGTTGGAATTAACAAATTCAACCCAGACTTTGGTTTATTTAGACATAATGTTGAAAATGAATTAGAAGACATCTCAATGCCTACATTTGACACACAAGCAATTAACGACAATCTAAACGGTGTATCAAGAGATTTGAGTGCGAGAGTACAAAGTCAATTCAACTACACAAATGATGGAACACAGCGTGCAATAGAAATATTGACACAAGTAACGAGCGATAAGCTAGAACGTGTTGCACAAGAAGTGGAACGTGGTCAAGTAATCGAGATAGACGGAGATAAGATTGGCGAAACAAGCGATAAGTACATTAAAAATAAAGCGGTTAGAAATAACGTGGTATTTGGGAGGTAATGAATGAAGACAACGACACAAACATATAAAGACCTCTTTGAAAGTGGTGCGGTACAAGAGTATCGCATCACAATTGATGGTATCACTTATGGAAACGATGACATTAAAGGAACTATCGAACTTTCTCAAAAATTATTTGATAAGGATACATTTACAGTTGGATCATTCACGGTGGATACTTTGAAAGTTAGACTTGTAGCTTTTAGTGAAAATATACCGAGAAGAGCAAGTGTAGAATTTGAATACCGCTACACGGATGGGGAAACACCTAGCGAATGGGTCTATAAGTTCAAAGGAAACGTTTCTAAAAGGACGAAATATACTGATGAAGTATTAACCATAGAGGCACAAAGTTTTGCAAGCGATTATACACCAGCTCTAGATGTTCTTTCGGTAAATGAGTACCCAGCAAATGCAAGAACAGTCGCCAATCAATTAGCAAACTATCTAGGGTTGTCAATTGATAACATAAATGATATTATAAA
>RRZU011277540.1_pt1 | contig 16239 bp, 14 predicted proteins | sample 2165561 | NCBI WGS metagenome assembly RRZU01 (sample SAMN10456909, study PRJNA506462) | wastewater metagenome | isolation source: wastewater sludge | place: USA: Moscow, Idaho
CGGCCGCGAGCGCGCGGACGCGGTCGTGGCGGCGCGCAGCGCACACCACTCGATACCCGTCGGCGGCCAGCGCGCGAGCGGTCGCCGCGCCGATACCGCTGGAGGCGCCGGTGACGACGGCGGTACGGGAGGAAGAGGAACTCGTCATGCCCTCGATCCTAGGCGCAGGCGGCCGCTATCACGGCGGCCGCGCAGCACCCGCTCAGGCGAAAGCGGCCGAGGCGGCCGTGAGCGCGGAGACCTCCTCGGCCGTCAGCTTCACCGCGACGGCGGCCAGCAGCGCAGCCACCTGCGCGGCATGCGACGCGGACGCGATCGGGGCCGTGACACCCCGCGCCAGCAGCCAGGCGAGGGCGATGGTGGTCAACTCCGCGTCATGGGCCTCAGCAACGCCTGCCAGGGCATCCACCACGCTCAGGCCGCCGGCGTCGAGGTACGCCTTCGCGGCGCCCGCACGCGCACCCACCAGATCCTCGGCGGTGCGGTACTTGCCGGACAAGAACCCCGAACCCAGCGTCGAATAGGGGAACGAGGCGACCCCGAAGTCCCTGACCAGCGAGGCGTCGTTCGTCTCGTAGTCGTGACGCGACACCAGGCTGTAGCGCGTCTGAATCGCGGCCGGACGCGGCAAGCCCAAGGCGTCAGCGGTCTTGACCCAGTCGCGGACGCGCTCGGGGGAGTAGTTGGACAGGCCGATCGCCGAGATCGTCCCGTCGGCCACCAAGCCGCCGAACGTGCGCACCTGCGACTCGATTGAGACCTCGGCATCGTCGCGGTGCGCGTAGTACAGATCGATGTGGTCGGTGCCCAGGCGCTCCAGCGAGTCGCGGACAGACGCCTTCACCGTCGCCTCCGCCAAGCCCGTCCGGCTCTCCAGTTGACCCGTCTTCGTCGCCACGACCACCTGCTCGCGGTTACCCCTGCTCGCCATCCACGCGCCGATGATGCGCTCGGACTCGCCCCCGGAGTTCCCCGGCACCCAGGCGGAGTACACGTCGGCGGTGTCGACGAACGACCCGCCCCCTGCGACGAAGGCGTCCAGGACCTCGAAGGAGGTCTCCTGGTCGGCCGTCCAACCGAACGGGTTGCCACCGAGGTTGAGCGGAAGGATCTCGTGGTCGATGCCGTGAATGCGTGCCATGCCACCACGGTAGGCGTCCGTGGCCACATTTCCAGAGGCGCGGCAGCGGGTTGCTGCGCCGCGCCTGAAGACCGGGCTGCGCCGGGCGCAGGAGCCGATCCGCGACGGCGGTGGGGCGATAAGCCCGGCGGGCCATGATGGCGGAACCCGCGTCGAGGGCCCTAGCCTGTGCGGCATGCCCGCCGCAGACGCACGGATGCTTGAGATCGCGGGGCCGCACGGTCCGCGAACCGTCAAACTCTCCAGCCCTGACAAGGTACTTTGGCCCGCCACTTCGACTTCTCCTGCGGTGACGAAAGCCGACCTGGCCCACTACCTGCTCGCCGTCGCCGAGCCCTTCCTGCGGCTCAACGGGGACCGTCCCATGACGCTGCAACGGTTCCCCGACGGCATCGAAGGCGAAGAGTTCTTCAGCAAGCGCCCCCCGCGCGGGGCGCCCGACTACCTGCGTACCGTCACATGCACCTACCCGTCGCGCCGCCGCCACGAGCAACTCGTCTTCCACGAAGCCGCCGAACTGGTGTGGGCGGCGCAGATGGGCACGATCACGTTCCATCCGTGGCCCGTCCGCACGACGAACCTCGACAACCCCAACGAACTCCGCATCGACCTGGACCCGCAACCCGGCCGCGACTTCGCCGACGCGGTCACAGCTGCGCTCGCGCTGCGCGACCTGATGGCGGAGATCGGACTGACCGCGTATGCCAAGACGTCAGGCAACCGTGGCGTCCACGTGTACGCGCGGATCGCCCCCGACCATGAGTTCGTCGACGTGCGCCACGGCGTCCGCGGCATCGCACGCGAACTGGAACGCCGTCTCCCCGACCTCGTCACGACAAGCTGGTGGAAGGAAGAGCGTGGCGAGAAGGTGTTCGTCGACTTCAACCAAGCCAACCGTGATCGCACCATCGCGGGGGCCTACTCGCCGCGTCCGTTGCCCGGAGCACCGGTGTCCACGCCACTGTCCTGGGAGGAACTGCCCGGGACGCGTCCCGGGGACTGGACCCTCCACACCGTCCCCGCCCTCCTGGAACGCCGCGGGGACGCGTGGGCCGACCTGGACGCCCACGTCGGCAGCCTCGCCGGCGCGCTCGCCCTGTGGGAGGCAGACGTGGAGCGAGGGCTGGGGGAACTCAACTACCCACCCGACTATCCGAAGATGCCCGGCGAACCGCCCCGCGTCCCGCCCAGCCGCCGCAAGGCAGACCGCCCCGAGGCGGACTATCTGGCGCCCAAGGCCGAACGCGACGCCGACTGGGGCATGCCGATCGTGCCGCCGTTCGGGCCGATGCTGGCGAAACTGGTGAAGGATTTCCCGGCGGCGGATGTGCTGTTCGAGCCCAAGTGGGACGGATTCCGCAGCATCATCTGGCGGGCAGGGGATCGTGTGGAGCTGGGCAGCCGCAACACGCGTCCGTTGACCCGCTACTTCCCCGAGATCGTCGACGCCGTCAAGGCCAGCTTTCCGGAGCGGGCCTGCATCGACGGCGAGATCATCATGGTCGACCCTCAGACGGGGGACCGGCTCAACTTCGACCTGCTGCAGCAGCGGATCCATCCCGCGGCGTCGCGGATCGCCAAGCTGGCCCGCGAGGCCCCGGCCAGCTTCGTCGCGTTCGACCTGCTCGCGCTCGGGGAGACGAACTACGCCGAGCGTCCGTTCGCCGAGCGCCGTGCGGCCCTGACGGAGGCGCTGGCCGACGCGAAACCACCGATCTACCTCACCCGGGCCACCCGCGACCGGGACGTCGCCCGGCAGTGGTTCACCCAGTTCGAGGGGGCAGGGCTCGACGGCGTCGTGGCCAAGCCGCTCGCGGCGTCCTACGCCGAGGACAAACGCGTCATGTTCAAGATCAAGCACGAGCGAACCGCCGACTGCGTCGTGGCGGGGTACCGCCTCTACCGCGACGAACCCGATGCCATTGGTTCGCTGCTGCTGGGGCTCTACACCCCGCAGGGACAACTCAACTCGGTGGGCGTCATCGGGGCGTTCCCGATGGCCCGGCGGCGCGAATTGTTCGCCGAACTCCAGCCGCTGGTGACGGACTTCGAGGGGCACCCCTGGTCGTGGGCGGCTCCCGCCGACGCGCAACCCGACAACCGGGATCAGTCCTTCCCGCGGACGCCGACCGCCGCCGCCCACAGCCGCTGGAACGCCAAGAAGGACTTGTCGTTCACGCCGTTGCGTCCCGAACGGGTGGTCGAGGTCCGCTACGAGCACATGGAGGGGGAGCGGTTCCGGCACACCGCCCAGTTCTCCCGCTGGCGCCCCGATCGCGTTCCGGAGTCCTGCACGTACGCCCAACTGGAGGAGCCGGTGAGCTATGACCTGGACAACGTCCTCGGCCCCCTGCCCGCCGAGGACTGAGGTTGCGTTGGCCGAGGACTGAGCTTGCCCCCGCCGAGGACTGAGGCTGCGGGCGCCGAGGACTGGGGCTGCGGGCGCCGAGGACTGGGGCTGCGTTGGCTGAGGACTGAGGTTAAGCCTGCTGAGGACTCAGGTGTTGGGTGAAATCAGGGCCGGTGATGTGGGGTGGGCGTGCTCGTCGGCTGGGCTCCGATAATGATCAGTCTTCGGTGCTCCTTGGTCCAGTCCTCGACGCCATAACCTCAGTCCTCGGCGCACCTAGGCTCAGTCCTCGACGGACCTAGGCTCAGTCCTCGGCGGGGCGGGGGTCAGGTGATGCTGACCTTCAGGTCGGGACGGTGGGCCAGGACGTTGCGCAGCATCGTGACGAGGGTGGGGTCCAGTTGCAGGGTCGTGATCTCCCGCAGCCGCGCGCGCTCCAACGTCATGCCTGTGCCGGAGGCCCACATCACTTTGGAGAGCTCCTTGAGTGGGCCGGCGGTGATCAGGGCCACCGACCGGCCCGACGACGTGTCGATCAGCGTGCGAAGCCGCTGCTTGGGGGACGCGGGGCGATCGGGCTTGTCGAGGTGGCTCGCCTCCCGCAGGGAGCGTTGCGCCTTGTCGCTGATCCACAGTTGACCGTCGCGATCACCGAGCATGTCGTTGACCACGGTGGACGCGGCCCCGGGGCGTCCTGTCGCCTGTGCCGCCGCCCGCATGCGTTCCAGGCGTGCGGGGTCGGCGAGTAGTTCGCCCAGCTTCCAGCCGATCGTCGTCTCGTAGTTGTTCCGGACGGCCGCGCCCTGCTCCAGGAGATAGTCGCTGTTGCGAACCTCCTGTCCGGGGATGGGGTTGATCAGCGCCATGGGCAGCCCGGCCGCCATCGCCTCGGAGGAGGACAGTCCGCCAGGCTTGCCGACGAAGATCGACGCCACGCGCATCAAATCCGGCATGGCTGTGGTGAACCCCAGGACGTGGAACCGGTCGGTGTCGTCGCCGACCAGGGTGTCCATGTCGCGCTTGAGGTCGGCGTTGTGGCCGCACACCACGACGGCTTGGAAAGGTTCGGTGCGTGCCTGCATCTGCTGCACGATCCGCAGCGCGTAGGGACCGCCCGCGGCCCCGGCGGAGATGAGCAGGATCGGGACGCCGTCGCGCAGCCCGAACTGAGCGAGGACGGCCGGCCGGTCGACCTGCTGGCCGAACTCGTAGCGCACGGGGATCCCGGAGGCGGTGAGCCGGTCCTCGGGGAACCCGGAGGCGATCAGGTACTGCCGGGACTCCTCACGGGCCAGGAAGATGCGCGAGAACGTGTTGGTGATCCACAGGCCCTGGACGTCGTAGTCGGTGGTGATGATGGCCATCCGGGTGAACAGTTCCTGGGAGGACTGCAGGTTGGCCACGATCCGGGCGGGAAGGAAGTGGGTCGCCAACACGATGTCGGGGGAGAACTCCTTGATCCGGGTGACGGTCTCGGTGGTGTTGATCTGATCCCACCAGGGGACGCGGCTGCCCAGTTGGAACGGCGCGTCGGCCTGGTCGTAGCCCCAGCCGACGAGCCAGGGGGCTTTGGCGACCATCTCGAAGTAGCCGTCGTCGTACACCGTCCGGTAGAACTCGGGGGTGGTGGTGAGGATGTCGAGGGTCGTGACCGTGCTGACATCCGGACGGTTGGCCAGATTGCGCTGCAGCGCGGCGGCGGCGCTGTTGTGGCCCGAGCCGACCCCGGCGCTCAGGATCATCACCTTGCGTTCCATTCGGTCAGCCTAGCGATGCGCCGCCCCGACGGTCCCGGCCTCGGTCCGGTGTGCGGTGGGCCCTCTACGCGCGTCGTGGCGGGGGCTACCCCCTCTGGGACGGCATCGCCACACCCGGGGGCATTCCCGGACTGCGATCGTGGAGGGCGTCCCGCCGGGGGAGTTGCGGCGATAAACTCGGCGCATGACGTACAAGCTGATCCTTCTGCGCCACGGCGAGAGCGAGTGGAACCAGAAGAACCTGTTCACCGGCTGGGTGGACGTCGACGTGAACGAGAAGGGCGCCGGCGAGGCCGTGCGCGCCGGTGAACTTCTCAAGGAGCAGGGCCTGCTTCCCGACAAGCTGCACACCTCGCTGCTGCGTCGCGCCATCCACACCGCCTACACCGCGCTGGATGTGGCCGACCGCCACTGGATCCCGGTCGAGCGCTCCTGGCGCCTCAACGAGCGCCACTACGGTGCGCTGCAGGGGCTCAACAAGTCCGAGACGCTGGAGAAGTACGGCGAGAAGCAGTTCATGGAGTGGCGCCGTAGCTACGACGTCCCGCCGCCCCCGCTGGACAAGGACGCCGAGTTCAGCCAGTGGAACGACCCGCGCTACGCCGACATCCCCGAGGACGAGCGTCCTCAGACCGAGTGCCTGGCCGATGTCGTCGTGCGGATGCTCCCCTACTGGGAGAGCAACATCAAGCCTGACCTGGCCGCCGGCAAGACCGTGCTGGTCACGGCCCACGGCAACTCGCTGCGCGCGCTGGTCAAGCACCTGGACGGCATCAGCGACGCCGATATCGCCGGGCTGAACATTCCCACCGGGATCCCGCTGTTCTACGAACTCGATGAGGACTTCGCGCCGATCGCCAAGGGCGGTCGCTACCTCGACCCGGAGGCCGCTCAGGCGTCCATCGAGGCCGTGAAGAACCAGGGCAAGAAGAAGTAGCGCCCGGCCTGCTCGAACGCCACGAGGCCCCGCACCCGGTGACCGGGTTGCGGGGCCTCGTTGTTGGGCCGGGCGCGCGGGACGCGTCAGGCGATGGTCCAGTTCTCGCCCTCGGGCTGCATCCCGGTGACGATGTAGATGACCCGGCTGCCCATCAGGACGGCGTGGTCGGCGATCCGCTCGTAGTAGCGGCCCAGCAGGGCGCAGTCGACGGCCGCCTCGACGCCGTGGTCCCAGTTCTCGTCCAGCAGCAGCCGGAACTGGTGGGTGCGCAGGTTGTCCACTTCCTCGTCGTCGTCGGCCATCTTCTCGGCGTCCAGGACGTTGCGGTCGCGCAGCGTGCGGCCGGCGAGCTGCACCATCTCCTCGGCCAGCGTGGCCATCCGGCGGAAGTTCGGCTGCATGGACTCGGGCACGGCCTGCTTGGGGTAGCGCATCCGTGCGATCTTGGCGACGTGGGCGGCCAGGTCGCCCATGCGGGCCAGGTCGGCCACCATCCGCAGGGCCGCCACGATGGTCCGCAGCTCACCCGCGACGGGGGACTGACGGGCCAGCAGCGTGAAGCACCGCGACTCCAGGTCGTCGTGCAGTTGGTCCAGAGTGGCGTCCGCGCCGATGACCTTCTCGGCGAGCGCCAGGTCGGCGCCCAGCAGCGAACGGGTGGCGTCCTCGACGGCCGTGCTGACCTTCTCGGTCATGGTGACGAGGTCGTCGACGACGGACGACAGTTCCTCGTGGTAACTCGCGCGCATATTCGCTGCGTTCCTCTCCTTGGGCACTTCGTGGGACTGCATCGACCCCCAACCCTACGTACGGTCGGAAGCTTAGGCCCGCTAGGAGACCAACGACGAGTGAACACTGCATGAACGCTCGTCGGCGTCTCTTGGCGGGTCCGCCAACCCCGGCTGGACGGGCGGATTCGCGTCCTATGATCGAGCCGTGACTCCCGCTCTGGCCGCCGCGCTCGGCGTCGTGGTCGGGGCCGTGTTCGCCACGATCGCCACGTATGTGGCGACGCGTATCCGGCTGGCTGCGCCGCCGCCCGACACTGGCCCTGAACGTCAACGCGTCCTCGATGCGCTCCGCGCTGGGGCGGTCCTGGTGGGTGACCAGGACGAGATCCTGGGCGCCAACACGGTTGCCTCCGACATCGGTCTGGTGCGGGGGGAGCGCGTCGCGATCCCTGCGTTGCTGGAACTGGTGCGCGAGGTGCGACGCGACGGGGAGACGGCGACGGTCAACCTGGATCAGACCCGCTCGGGGCGGCCCGGGCAGCGGCTCGCCGTTCGGGTGGTGCGGCTGGACGACGGAGTGGTCCTCGTCGTGGCGGACGATCGCGCCGCGGCTCTGCGCGTCGAGGCCTCGGCCCGTGACTTCATGGCGAATGCCACCCACGAGTTGAAGACGCCCATCGGGGCGGTCACGCTGCTGGCCGAGGCCGCCGAGCAGGCCGCCGACGATCCCGAGGCCGTCCGCCGGTTCACCGGGAAGATCCAAGGGGAGTCCGCCCGCCTGACCCAACTGGTGACGCAGATCGTCCAGTTGTCGCACGTCCAGGGCACGCAGTTGGCCACCGTCGGCGTCGTCGACGTCGACGAGGTGGTGGCTTCCGCACTGGATCGCAGCCGTCATCTGGCCGAGCAACGCCGCGTCAGCCTGACCACGAGCGGCACCCGGGGGCTCACCATCCGTGGCAGCCGGGATCAGCTCATCACGGCGCTGCTGAACCTGCTGCACAACGCCATCCACTATTCCGACACCAAGGCGCGGGTCGTCGTGACCACCCGCTTGATTCCCGACCCGGACGGTGAGCGCGTCGCCATCGGCGTGTCCGACAACGGCATCGGGATCAGCGAGGAGGATCAGCGCCGCGTCTTCGAGCGGTTCTACCGGGTCGATTTCGCCCGCAGCCGGCAGACCGGCGGCACGGGGCTGGGCCTGTCGATCGTGAACGAGATCGTGGAGGCCCACGGCGGATCGATCACCTTGTGGAGTCGAGTCGGCAGCGGCTCCACGTTCACCATGGAGCTGCCCGCAGCCCCTGACCTGGAGGAGGACGCGTGAGCGTTGTACTGATCGTCGAGGACGAGGAGAGCTACCGCGACGCCCTGGGCTTCATGCTGGAGCGCGAGGGGTTCGAGGTCATCTTGGCCGCCGACGGGGCGGAGGGGCTGGCGCAGTTCGAACGTCACGGTGCCGACATCGTCCTGCTCGACCTCATGATGCCCGGGCTGTCCGGCACGGAGGTGTGTCGTCGGCTCCGGCAGCGCAGCACCGTCCCGATCATCATGGTCACGGCGCGGGACGCCGAGATCGACAAGGTCGTGGGTCTCGAGTTGGGCGCCGACGACTACGTGACGAAGCCGTTCAGTCATCGCGAACTGCTCGCGCGGGTGCGCGCCGTGCTGCGCCGTGGCCAGGACGTCGAACTGATGCCGGATGTGATCGAGTCCGCCGGGGTGCGGATGGACGTGGAGCGGCATGAGGTCTGGGTCGACGGCGAGCCGGTGCGGCTGGCGCTGAAGGAGTTCGAACTGCTGGAGATGCTGCTGCGCAACGCCGGTCGCGTCATGACGCGTGGCCAGCTCATTGACCGGATCTGGGGCGCGGACTACGTCGGCGACACCAAGACGCTGGACGTCCACGTGAAGCGACTGCGCGGCAAGATCGAGACCGACCCGGCCAACCCGAACCTGCTGCTCACCGTGCGCGGGCTGGGCTACAAGTTCGAGGGCTGAGCGGCCGCTACGGCGTCGCGGTGGGGCTTGCGCTCGGGGTCCCGCTGGCGGCGGGCGTCGCCTCGGTGCTCGGCGCGGGGGAGACCGTCGCGTAGATCGGGTCGGTCGGGCTGAGGACGGGGGCCTGAATCGACTGCTGCTCCCCGGACGCGAACTGGAGCGTCACGGTGGCGACGAGCCCGGGACGCAGGTCGGGGCTCGACACCGTCAGTGCGGCGGTGGGGTCGGTGAGCACGACGAGTTTGTTCGGTGTCAGCGAGACGGGGGTTCCGCCAACCACGGTGAGCGGTGCTCCGGCGGAGCCGTCCAGCTTCACGGGATTGCCTGAGACCGTGACCAGGGTGTCCCGGGTGGGGGAGACCAGCGACGCCGACACGTAGCCGTTCCCCTCCTCGTCGCTGACGAGGACCAGGTTGCGCACCTTCACGTCGCCGATCTGAGTGTTGACGCCCTCGGCCGGCGTATAAGGCTGCAGCGTCTGCGCGCTGAACCCGCAGCCCGACAGCAGCAGGGCGGACGCGGCGGCGGCGATCAGGACGCGCGCGCCCCGGCGCGTCGGGGTGCTGTGATGCATGGGGAGGCCTCCTGGTCGTGTTCCACCTCGAATGGCCTCACCCTAACGAAACGCGCGCGCGGGGTGGTAGCGGAGAGGGCGCTGCGGAGAGGTTCGTGATCGCAGCGCAACCCCCGTGCGGGCAGGGTGCGCCTGACGCAACCTGGCGGGATCGGGCGCGTCGGCTGGTCCGGGTCTGACTACGGTCGTAGTGTGAAGACTGACCCTATTTGATGCGGCACCTTTGCCTCGATTCACATTCTCGCCGGGTTGTCAAGGTCCCCAACTGTGATCTGGCTAGAGGTTTCGATCTCGGGGGCCGTGTACGACCGTGGTATGATGGATACCGGGAAGGGGTCAACACTATGACTTTTACAGTCGGAGAAACGGTCGTCTACCCCAATCATGGGACGGCTGTCATCGAAGACATCGAAACCCGGACGATCAAGGGTGAGGAACGTCTCTACCTGGTTTTGCGGATCGTTGGGCAGAGTGATCTTGTGGTGCGGGTTCCGGCCTGCAATCTCGATCTGGTCGGGGTGCGCGACGTTGTCGACGCCGACGGCCTTGAGCGGGTCTTCTCGGTTTTGCGGGCGCCGCACACCGAGGAGCCGACGAACTGGTCGCGGCGCTACAAGGCGAACCTGGAGAAGCTGCATTCCGGCAACGTCATGAAGGTCGCCGAGGTCGTGCGCGATCTGTGGCGTCGTGAGCGCGAGCGCGGGCTGTCGGCCGGTGAGAAGCGGATGCTGGCCAAGGCGCGGCAGATCCTCGTCTCTGAACTGGCTCTGGCCGAGAAGGTCGAGGAAGACCGCGCGGAGGTCATGCTCGACGAGGTGCTCGCCTCCTAGATGAACAACCGATGATGAGCACAGACTCCATCGCCGAACCGGTCGTCGCCATCGTGGTGGCGGCCGGTTCCGGTTCCCGGCTGGGCGCAGCCGTGCCGAAGGCTCTCGTCCCGATCGCCGGGGTATCCCTGCTGCGCCGCTCGCTCACGCAACTCGCGGCGGGCGGGGCACAGCAGGCGATCGTCGTCGTCCCCGCCGACGAGGTGGACGCGTTCGACGCCGATCTGGGTGAGGCCCCCCTGCCGACACGGCGGGTCATCGGCGGCGCGCAACGCCAGGACTCCGTCGCCGCAGGTCTGGCGGTACTGCCTGAACTGCTCGGGGAGGCCGATGGGGTCATCCTGATCCACGACGCCGCGCGGGCCTTCGTTCCCGCGGACGTCGTGGGGCGCGTCAGCGACGCCGTCCGGGCCGGAGCCCCTGCGGTGATCCCCGTCACGGTCGTGACCGACACCATCCGTGAGGTCGACGATCTGGGCTCCCGGGTCATCGACCGCACCCGGCTGCGCGGCGTCCAGACCCCGCAGGGGTTCCGGCGTTCCATCATCGAGGACGCCCACGCTGCGCTCGCCGAGACCGGAACCCCCGTGACGGACGACGCGGCAGCCGTGGAGTACACCGGGAACGAGGTGGCACTGGTGGACGGCGACGCTTTGGCCTTCAAGATCACCACGCCTTTGGACCTGCTGCTGGCCCGCGCCGTCGCCGAGGGGCGGCCGTGATGCGGGTCGGTATCGGCACGGACGTGCATCGGCTCAGCGCGGACGTCCCCATGCATTGCGCGGGGCTTCATTTCCCCGACGAGCCGAAGGGCCTGGCGGGGCATTCCGACGGCGACGTCGCCGCCCACGCCGCCTGCGACGCGCTGCTGTCGGCGGCGGGACTGGGCGATCTGGGCAGCAACTTCGGCACGAGCGACCCCGCCTGGGCGGGTGCGTCCGGGGTGGCGCTGCTGGAGGAGACGGCGCGTCGGCTCCGGGAGGCAGGCTTCGACATCGGCAACGTCGCGGTCCAGGTCATCGGGAACCGCCCGCGGATCGCCGCCCGGCGAGCGGAGGCCGAGACCGTGCTCAGCGCGGCGATCAGCGCCCCGGTGGCTGTGGCGGCCACCACGACCGACGGCCTGGGGCTGACCGGGCGGGGCGAGGGGGTCGCCGCCATCGCGACCGCCCTGGTGCTCAAGCGCTCCTGACGGCCACGCGGCTGCCTCAGCGCACCTCCTCAGAGGGGGCGGTAAAGCTGTTGCACACCCCCACCTGTGCGTCGCCCAAGCCCCGGGTGAACCAGTTCTGCCTAGCCGCACCCGTCCCGTGTCCGCCGACGTAACCCTCGCGCCCGGACAGGATGTCGTCGCCGATGCTGTGGGTCACCTGCTTCAGGTTGGCCAGGTCGGACGCGGTCAGGTTCTGGCTGCGGGTCACCGACTGCACATAGGCGCCGGCGAAGCAGTCGGCTTGCACCTCGATGCGGCGCGACAACTCCTGGGACGCCGCCTTGGTGGTGGTCTCCGACTCCAGCACGCGCTCGGAGATCAGGATCGCCGTGCGTGCCTGCACCGCGTGCCCGAACTCGTGGGCGAGCACGAGCTCTCCGGCATAGGCGCCGTTGGCGGCCTCGGTGGAGAGCGAGTCGAGCAGCTCGTCGGAGTAGTAGATGCGCTGGTCGGCCGTGCAGTACGCGGCGTTGACCGTGTCGAAGTCGCCGCAGGCGGTCTTGATGGGGGAGGTGTAGACGTACACCTGCGGCCGCGGAAGCTCGAAGCCGGCGTCCTCGACGGGGTTGATCCACACGGTCATCAGGCATGCCACCTGCTCGTTGAAGTGAGCCTCCTTCTCGCTGGCCGACATCTGCTGCAGGGGCTTCGTGTTCGACATCCGGCAATTGGTGGGCACCGGAACGGTCTGGTCATAGAGCGGGTTGGCGGTCACGAGGCGCTCGGCGGCGTCCAGGTTCCGAGGGCCGGGTACCGCGGGTGGCGTCTCGGACACAGCCGGGGGCACGTAACCCTCGTTCTGATAGTTCGGCTCGCCGGAGTTCTGGGGCAGCGGGGCGGCACCTCCGCCGGAAACCAGGCCATTGAGCACCGAGTTGGCGAGTGAGAACAGCACCAGCAGCCCGATCACGGCCAACACGATCTTGATCAGCGTGCCGAAACCGCTGCGCTGGCGCCGAGGTGGTGGTGGCCACCCGCCGCCCGGTGCCTGCCAGCCACTCGGCGCCTGCTGCCAGGACCCGCCCGGGGCCTGCCACTGTGCCTGCGGATACTGTGCTGTGCCGCGCTGCTGCGTTGGGCCCGACGCGTAGGTCTGGCCGCTCCAGCCGGCGTTGCCGCCTTGCCACGGGGCGCGGCCCTGCGACCACGTTCCGCCGGACTGAGGCTGAGGGGGCGCTCCCCACTGCTGGGGCGGGGGCGGGGCCCCCCACTGCTGCTGGCTCACGCGGCCCACCCTAGCGGGGGTGCGATAGGTTCTCACCGTGCCGTTCACGCCCTCGCGCCTCGCGCGCACCCTGCTGTTGCTGGTCGTCACCGCCGCGCTGACGGTGGTCCCCTTCGCTCGCCCGGCTGCCGCGGCAGGGCAGATCACCTCCTACGACGTGGCCGCCGTGATCGCCACTGACGGGGCGTTGAGCGTCACCGCGACGATCACACCCGACGCCGCCGGAGGCGATCTGGTGCAGCGATTCGCCACCAGCCAGGAGACCACCGGGAACCGGTCCTACACGTTCACGCTGTCGGACGTGCGGGCCAGCCGCGGCGGCACCGACGCGGGGGCCACCGTCACCCAGCAGGCGGGCTACGACGTGGTGACCGTTCCGCTGACGAACGCCGAGCCGGTCGTCCTGCAGTACACGGTCCGAGGTGCTGCCTTCGACACCGGCGACGGCACCACCGTCATCTGGCGCCTGTTGCAGGGGCTGAACCTGCCCGTGCAGACCTTCGATGCCACCGTGGACGCCCCCGCACCGTTCACCATGATCGACTGCGAGGCCGGTTCCCCTGCTGCCCCCGGCGCCTGCGGCTGGTATCGCGGCGGGACGCACGACGCCCCTGACCCGGCCTTCCACGACGGCCCGCGTGGCGCAGGCGAGGTCGTCCAGGTGACGCTGCGGTTCGCGCCGGGCTCGGTTGCCTCCGACGCGGTGCTGACCCATCACTGGACGCTCGATCGGGCACTGTCCTTGGACCCGCTGCCGCTCGGGCTCGCGGCCATCGTCGCGCTCGCCGGTCTGGGCGCGCTCTACTACCTGTCGCACCGCCTCCGGCGCGAGCCCTCCCCGGATCTGACTCCCACCATCGTGGGGAGCTTCCGGCCGGTGGGCCCCGGACGCAGCGAGTTCGAGGTCTCCGACGGGGTTCGCCCCGGACAGGTCGGCACCCTCATGGACGGTCGCGCCGACCCGGTCGACGTCACGGCCACGTTGGTCGATCTGGCCGTGCACGGCTCGCTCCTCATCCGTGAGTTGCCGCGGGGCCGGTTCGCGCAGGGCGACTGGGAACTGCACGTGCGCGAGGAAAACCCGCGCGAGCTGCGACCGTTCGAGGCCACGCTGCTGGGTGCGCTCCAGCCCGCGGACGGAGCCCCGGCCCGGGTGTCGGAACTGTCGGGACGCATCGGGACGGTGCTGCCGCGGCTGCAAGGCGAGCTGTACGACGATGTGGTCGCCAGCGGGTGGTTCGCCCGGCGCCCCGACGTGCGCAAGAACGCGTTCGCGACGGCCACCTGGGTCGGCCTGGGAGTCGCCGCCGTCCTCGCCGGGCTGCTGATCGCCTTCACCGAGTTCGGCCTGCTGGGGCTGGTGCTGGTGGCGCTGGCGGCAGGGTTCGGCTGGGTCATTCAGGATGCTCCGGCGCGCACCCTGGCCGGAATCAAGGTGCTCGAGGGGCTCGACATCCTGCGCGGTCAGCTCCTCACCCAGCCGACCGACGAGATGCCGCCCACCAAGGCGGAGGCGGAGTTGTCCGAGGTGCTCCCGTACGCCATCGTGCTGGGCGGGCTGGGTCGCTGGCTCGATGGACTGGCGGCCACCGACACCGATCCCGACCCGGACGAGACCGATCTGAGCTGGTATCACGGTCCCTCCGGCTGGGAGCTGTCGGACCTGCCGGAGTCGCTGCGGCACTTCATCACCACCGTGGAGGGTCGCCTCCTCGAACGCTGATCCGGACGCACGAGGGCCCCGCACCGGGATCGGTGCGGGGCCCTCGTGGTGTCAGGGACGCCTCACAGCTCCAGCCCCGGGTAGAGGGGGTTCGCGTCGAGCAGCTCGGACGACGCCGCCTTGGTGCGCTCCGCGACGCCGTCGGCCAGGGTGTACTTCGCCTTGCCCGGCTTGCCCGTGGACGCCGTGACCGGGGTGGTGTTGGCGAGCACGTCGGCGATCAGCGCGGCCACCTGGTCGAACTCGGCGGCACCGAAACCGCGTGAGGTGAGGGCGGGCGTCCCGATGCGGACACCGGAGGTGTACCAGGCGCCGTTGGGGTCGCGGGGGATCGAGTTGCGGTTGGTGACGACGCCCGCATCCAGCAGGGCGGACTCCGCCTGGCGGCCGGTCAGCCCGAAGGAGCTCTCCACGTCGAGCAGGACGAGGTGGTTGTCGGTGCCGCCTGTCACCAGCCGGACGCCCCGCTTGAGGAGGCCTTCGGCCAGCGTCTGGGCGTTGTCCGCGACCTGCTGCGCGTAGGACTGGAAGTCAGGCGTCCGCGCTTCGGCGAACGCGACTGCCTTGGCGGCCATCACGTGCGACAGCGGACCGCCGAGGACCATCGGGCAGCCCTTGTCGATGAACGGGGCGTACTCGGGGGTCGACAGCAAGAAGCCGCCTCGCGGGCCACGCAGGCTCTTGTGGGTGGTGGAGGCGACGACGTCCGCATAGGGGACCGGATTCTCCTCGCCGGTGAACACCTTGCCGGCGACCAGCCCAGCGAAGTGCGCCATGTCGACGAACAGGGTGGCGCCCACCTCGTCGGCGATCTCGCGCATCTTCGCGAAGTTCACCCGACGGGGGTAGGCGGAGTAGCCCGCCACCAGGATGAGCGGCTTGAACTCGCGGGCGGCGGCGAGGAGCTCGTCGTAGTCGATGAGCCCGGTCTCGGGGTCGGTGCCGTAGGAGTGCTGGGCGAACATCTTGCCGGAGATGTTGTGGCGGAAGCCGTGGGTGAGGTGACCGCCGGCGTCCAGGCTCATGCCCATGACGCGCTGCTCGTTGAACGTGCGGCGCAGCTCCTCCCAGTCGGCCTCGGTGAGGTCGTTGACGTTCTTGGCTCCCAGGCGCTCCAGCGCGGGCGCCTCGATGCGCTTGTTCAGGATCGCCCAGTAGGCGACGAGGTTGGCGTCGATGCCGGAGTGGGGCTGCACGTAGGCGTATTCGGCCCCGAACAGTGCGCGGGCGTGCTCGGCGGCCACCGACTCGACGGTGTCGACGTTCTGGCAACCGGCGTAGAACCGGTGTCCGATCGTGCCCTCGGCGTACTTGTCGCTGAGCCAGTTGCCCATGGTGAGCAGCGTCGCCAGCGAGGCGTAGTTCTCGGAGGCGATCAGCTTGAGCGAGGCGCGCTGGTCGGCCAGTTCGGCGCCGATGGCGTCGCCGATGCGCGGTTCGACGCTGCTGATGATCGACAAGGCTTGGGTGTAAACGCTGGACGCGGTTGCGGCGTGGTCGGACACGAACATCTCCTGTGCAAGGTCGTCGGTGCCGACAATCTATCAACGTGCCACTTCCGCCCCGACCCCGTGGCGCCCGGCGGACGCTGAGGCCAGCCGCGGGGGTCTGGTGCGCCCGCTAGGTTGGTGGTACCCCCAACCCCACGACCAGAGGTGACCATGGCTGACCAGCCCCAGGACGAGAACCGACCCGACGATCAGAGCGCGCCCCCTGCGGCGCAGCCCAGCGAAGCGCCTCCTGCGGCGCAG
>RRZU010112368.1_pt1 | contig 16238 bp, 11 predicted proteins | sample 2165561 | NCBI WGS metagenome assembly RRZU01 (sample SAMN10456909, study PRJNA506462) | wastewater metagenome | isolation source: wastewater sludge | place: USA: Moscow, Idaho
GCCCGGCACGCCGGCCTGCGCCACGATGGCCGCTTCCTGCTCATGGTAGCGCGCGTTCAGCACGTTGTGGGGAACGCCCTTGGCCTTCATCATCTCCGACAGGATCTCGGACTTCTCGATCGAGGTGGTGCCGACCAGCACCGGCTGGCCGCGCTCGCGGCAACCACGAATATCGGTGACGATCGCCGCGTGTTTTTCCTTGGCGGTGCGAAAGACCTGATCATTGTGGTCGGTCCGGCGCATTGGCTGGTTGGTCGGGATGACCACCGTTTCCAGACCATAGATTTGCTGAAACTCGTAGGCTTCGGTATCCGCGGTGCCGGTCATCCCGGACAGCTTGCTGTACATGCGGAAGTAGTTCTGGAAGGTGATCGATGCCAGGGTCTGATTCTCGTTCTGAATCCGGACACCCTCCTTGGCCTCGACTGCCTGGTGCAGACCATCGGACCAGCGACGACCGGACATCAGGCGACCGGTAAACTCGTCTACGATGATCACCTCACCGTTCTGCACCACGTACTGCTGGTCCCGAAGGAACAGGTTGTGGGCGCGCAGAGCGGCGTACAGATGGTGAATCATCAGGATGTTGGAGGCATCGTAGAGACTGCCGCCGTCGGGAAGCAGGCCAGCTTGTGCCAGAAGCTCTTCGGCATGCTCGTGACCTTCCTCGGTCATCAGGATCTGATGACCTTTCTCGTCCACCCAGTAATCCCCCGGACCCTCCTCCAGCTCGCAGCGCTTGAGCAGCGGAGCGACCTTGTTCATGCGCACATACAGCTCGGTATGGTCTTCGGCCTGGCCCGAAATGATCAGGGGTGTGCGCGCTTCGTCGATGAGGATCGAATCGACCTCGTCGACGATCGCAAAGCTGAGCTTGCGTTGCACCCGCTCGGCGCCGGAGTAGACCATGTTGTCGCGCAGGTAATCGAAGCCGAACTCGTTGTTGGTCCCGTAGGTGATGTCGGCAGCGTAGGCCGCCTGCTTGTCCCCATGCGCCATTTGCGACAGGTTCACGCCGACGCTGAGGCCGAGAAAACGATGCAGGCGTCCCATCCACTCGGCGTCGCGGTTGGCCAGGTAATCGTTGACCGTCACCACATGGACACCGTTGCCGGAGAGTGCATTGAGGTAGGACGCAAGCGTCGCCACCAGCGTTTTTCCTTCACCGGTACGCATTTCCGCGATCTTGCCGTCGTGCAGGACCATGCCACCGATCAGCTGGACGTCGAAGTGGCGCATGCCCAGCGTACGCTTGCCGGCCTCGCGAACCACGGCGAAAGCCTCCGGCAGCAAGGCGTCGAGCGTCTCGCCATTGGCGACACGCGCCCTGAAGTCAGCGGTCTTGCCGCGCAGTGCGTCGTCAGAAAGCGTGCTGGTCCCTGCTTCCAGCGCATTGATCTTGCGGACAACCTGCATGTACTGCTTGATCAGCCGATCATTGCGGCTGCCGAAAATCTTCTTGAGTAGGCCGGAAATCATTCTGGGAACGATAAAGAAATGCGAAGTTGATATGAGGACCCGAGCCAAAAAGCGGGGCCGGTTCTTTTCCACGGCGAACAACTGGAGCACGGTTCGGGTTGGGCCGCCGGACCGGTAGGGTGACGGGATCTACACCAGCATGCGGTGCGCGGCATGGATACTACCTTCAAGACTCGATGGACGCAATTCTGGCGTCGTCTGCGGGGTGTGAATTCGTGAATTCGAGATCTGCATCAGGGCGGCCAGAACCTCTCTGGAGCATGCAGGCCACGGAGCGGAACGGGCGCGCAGGGATGAAAAAAACTCATGCGTCGAGTGAGATTTTATCGTTTGCCGCCTGGCCACCAACCGATTATCTTATGAATGCGATCTTGAATACCGGGAATCACACGATCTACAACGAAACGTAATCCGGCCTCAGCCATTGCGAGGCCAATCAAGGAGAAAGAAAATGGGCGAGAGCATCCCCGTCCTGGGCGCAGGTTTTACCATTCTATTCATGGTCTTGTGTTTATCATCACCAAGTATTGGTTTGCTTGTTGACTGGCTGGCACGTCATCGCCAGCATGGCCCGGCAGTTCAATAAGCGACTGCGGATACAGCTTATCCGGTTATTCATTTATCCGAGCGTGCAGGCCTCGAATAATCGTGCTTGAAAGCATCGAAAACACCTTTCGATGGACTTGCCGCTTCTCAGAGATTATTCATCAATTCATCAATAGCTGACCGAGGAGTATCGCCGTCAGCAGCACGGCGATGACCCCCAGCAAGCGCCTCTGCTGGCGCTGTGTGCGTGCCAGATCGGCCAGCAAGGGCGCCAGATCCGGCGCTTTCGTCTGTGCCAGTGCCTGGTGTACCAGGCGTGGCAACTGCGGCAGGATGCGTGCCCAGTAGGGGGCTTCCTGCTGCACGCTGCGATGGAATGCACGGCTGCCGAGTTGCTCGCTCATCCAGCGTTCCAGGAAAGGTTTGGCGGTCTTCCACAGGTCGAGATTGGGGTCGAGTTGTCGGCCCAGGCCCTCGATGTTGAGCAGGGTCTTCTGCAGCATCACCAGTTGCGGTTGGATTTCGACATTGAAACGGCGCGAGGTCTGAAACAGACGCAGCAGGACGCGGCCGAACGAGATTTCGTGTAGTGGCCGGTCGAAAATCGGTTCACAGACGGCGCGGATGGCGGCCTCGAATTCGTCGGCACGCGTCTCGGGCGGCGCCCAGCCAGCCTCGATATGGGCCATCGCCACGCGTTTGTAGTCGCGCTGGAAAAAGGCGAGGAAGTTCTGCGCCAGGTAATTCTTGTCGTTGTCGGTCAGCGTCCCGACGATGCCGAAATCGAGTGCGATATAGCTGCCGTGATGGGCCGGATCGGTGGCGATGAATATATTGCCGGGGTGCATGTCGGCATGAAAAAAGCCATCGCGAAACACCTGCGTGAAGAAGATTTCGACGCCGGCACGTGACAACGCCGGCAAATCGATGCCAGCAGCGATCAGGGCCTCGATCTGACTGATCGGGATGCCGCGCATGCGCTCCATGACCATCACCGTCGTCGTGCATTGGTCCCAGTACACTTCGGGTACCTGCAGCAGCCGCGAGCCGCTGAAGTTGCGCCGCAGTTGCGAGCAGTTGGCGGCTTCGCGCATCAGATCGAGTTCGTCGTAGAGGTATTTGGCGAACTCGCCGACCACTTCGCGCGGCTTCAGCCGCTTCCCGTCCGACCACACCTTTTCGAGCAGGCCGGCCAGGGTTTCGAGCAGCGCCAGATCATTGGCAATCACGCCGTGCATGTCCGGACGCAGGATCTTGACGGCAACTTCCTGGCCGCCGTCTTCTGGCCGCAGACGGGCAAAATGGACCTGCGCGATCGAGGCGCTGGCGATCGGCGTCGAATCGAACTCGGCAAACACGGCACTGGCCGGCCGGCCATAGGCTTTCTCGATCTGCGTCAGTGCCAGTTCGGGCGAGAACGGTGGTACGCGATCCTGCAGCCTGGCCAGTTCATCGGCGATGTCGGTACGCAGCAGATCGCGACGGGTGGACAGAACCTGTCCAAACTTGACGAAGATCGGCCCCAGCGACTCGAGTGCCTGGCGCAGGCGAACCGCCGGCGGGGTGTCGAAACGTCGCCAGAAATGCAGGGCACGCGACAGCGCCGCCAGGCGACCGCTTGGTTCGTGCTCGAGAATCATCTCGTCGAGGCCGTAGCGGCTCGCAATACTCAGGATTTTGGCGAGGCGGAAAAGTCGCACGGCTGACGGGCAGGTCTTGAGGTCGGCAAAGGAGTGAGTTTACACAGAAACGGGCGTCATCGCTCCGCCCTGATACGCATATCAGTCAAGCTGCTCTCGACAGGCGCGAAATGGTCAATCGATGCTGCTCGATCCAGGCCGGAAAACGGCTGTCGGCAAGCACCGAGTGTTCCCGCATCCTTTGCTGCCCGATCGGGTCTGCAGCCTCGATAGCGCTTGCGGGATGGCACATCAACAGGTCGCCGTCTGCAGCACCGACGAACCAGGACATCAGCAGTTGCCGGTATTCTTCGGGGCTTGCCGAGAAACCGTAGACCCCCAGCAGATGACGGTTCATCGGCAGACCCTGCGCATCCGCCAATCGGCGCATCGTCCGCGCACCCAGGCAGGCAATGATCCGGGCCTTCAAGCGTTTGCCGCGATCGACTGTCAAGTGGCGCGCCGTTTGCGTCGAGCGCAGCCAGAGAGCATGCGTCGGATAGCGCCGAGCAATGCGCTCCAGCAACTGCTCGCGAATCAGCGGCAATTGATGGACATGCTGGTGGCCGTCGATGAAATCCGGAGGACATCCGAAGTGGGTCTCGAAAGCATCCAGCTGGCAATCAATGGTCGCGGTGACCAGGAACCGCGGCAATTGTCGCAGATAACAGGCGCTGATCAGGCGCGGCAGCGAGAAGCAGATTTGGCCCCTGGCAAAGGCCTCGGTAAAATTGAGGTGCAGCCCGATGTCCACCGGCAGCAGCGCCAGCGAAGAGACATGTTCACTCAGCGTCGGCCCCTGCACCAGACAACTGACCGCACTGAGGCGGCCCAGTCGGGCCAGTTCAAGAATGCCTTCGTCGATTCCGGCCGACATCCCGAAGTCGTCGGCGCAAATGGCGATCCGCCTGCGGGCCACATCAAGGGAAGTTTTCACCTTACTAGAGGCACCTGGCATGGTAGTGATGTTCACGCAACTCGCCTGGTTTGTGCTCGTCGGCTGTGCAGCAGCGGCAACGCATTGGCTGATCGCGGTGGGCTGCGTCACCATTTGGCAGCAGCCTCCGCTGCTGGCCAACCTGATCGGATGGCTGGTCGCTTTTCTGGTTTCCTTTGGTGGACATTATCGCCTGACCTTTCGTCATCAGCAGAATTCCCTGGCGGTCGCCTGCGGTCGCTTCTTTCTCGTCTCGGCAAGCGGGTTCATGATCAACGAACTGAGCTACGCCTGCTTGTTGCACGTCACCAATATCGCCTATGACCTGCTGCTCGCAGTGATTCTGGTGGCGATCGCGGTGCTGACCTTCATCCTCAGTCGTTGCTGGGCTTTTCGCCACAGAGTTTCCTGAGGGCTGCCGGCTGCAGCCGCCACAGCGCGTGCCTTTGGTCGGCGGCAAATACCGGCTGCTGCTGCAGCCACCCCAGCCACTCAGGCGCCGACGGCTTGCCCCAGATCCACAATACGCCGGCAGCAGAACTGCAGAGTCTTGCCGCGAACTCTGCTGGCGTGAGCAGGACCGCCTGCCGGCTGGCATGGTCAAACTCTCCGGCATCGGCGAGTTCCTTTCGCCAATTGTCGCGCCTGGCGATTTCCGGATCCTGCCAATCGCTGACTACCCAGGCAGGCTTGCGGGCTTGCAGATAGAACGGCAGGTCGTATGGATACTGATCGATCAGCACCACTTGGTCCGGTGGCTGCAGCAGGGAACTGGCCGTGCTCGCCAGAGATTTGGCGGAAACTTTGTCGGCAAGCGCAACGCCGACCACCAGCGCGACACAGGTGACCGCGGCCAGGCTCAGGCTCCCAACATACCAGCGCAGGGCACGCGTCCGGTCACGATCCAGCCAGTGCGAAAAGGATTCGGCAATCAGATAGGCAAACGGCGGCATCGCCGGCAGAATGTAACCCAGCAGCTTGGAACTCGGCAGAGAAAAAAAGACGACGATGAACAGGAACCAGATCACCATCAGGCTTCGCAAGCCACCCCGCCCGGCATCTCCGTGGTCGACCTGGACGAATACGCGTGCAAACCATGGCGACCACGGCAAAGTGGCCAGGAAAATGACCGGAATATAAAACCAGAAGGCCATCTGGTTATTGAAGCCGGTTTCCGAAAAGCGCCGGAAGTGATGATAAACCACAAAATAATCGAAAAATCCGGGGTAGGAATGCTGCATCCAGAAAAACCACGGGAGCGCAATCAGCAGCAGGAGCAGAGTTCCCGGCAGCCAGAAGATCGCTGGCAAAACCCGCCACGCTCGACGCCAGAGCAGCCAGAGCAGCAAAACGCCGCCCGGCAAGACGATACCGATCAGCCCCTTGGCAAGAATGCCGAGTGCGGCAAAGGCATAGCTCATGGCCAGGACAGCACGATAGGGAAGTTTCTTTTCGAGACGAAGGACGGCATCGGCCCCGGCAAGAATCGTCAGGGTAATCAGACCGGCGACCAGCATGTCGAGGTTCGCGAATTGACTCCCTGCGTAGAAGATCGGCTGAGTGACCAGGATGACGATCGACAGGGTAGCGAGCTGGCTGTCCCGGTAACGACGGACGAACCGGTAGAGACCCACGGCGGCAAAGAGGCCGGCGACCAGTGATGCCGCTCGCGCCGGCAACTCGTGCGCTCCGAATAGGCTCAGGCTCAAAGTCGTCAGCCAATAAAACAGTGGTGGCTTGTGGAAGAATGGCATGCCGTCGAGACGGGGAACCAGCCAGTCAGCGGCGGTCAGCATTTCCCAGGCAACGCCGACATAGCGCCCTTCGTCGGGAAGCATCAAGGGCCGGATTCCCGCCGTAGCCGCCAGCCACACGGCCGTGGTCAACATCACCAGCCACGTTGATCGGGTATCAACAAATGCCGACAGCCGCTTGCTTGTGCTCATCGATGCCTGCTCAGGATTTGTTTTCGGGCAGTTTTTGCCCAATGTTCCGCTTGACCACGTAGAGCGGGCGCTGTTTGACCTCGTCGAAAATCCGCGCGATATAGGCGCCCATGGTACCGAGTGCCATCAGGTTGATTCCGGAGAAGAAAAACATTCCGGTGACGATGGTGGTCCAACCCGAGACGTCGTGCCCATTGATCAGATAATCGATCACCAGGTAACTGCCATAGCAGAAAGAAAGCATCGCAATCAGGCTGCCGACCAGGTTGAAAGTGCGCAGAGGCCAGGTCGAGAAAGCGGTGATGCCATCGACCGCGAAACGAATCAGTTGCAGCAGATTGAAATGGCTTTGCCCATGCAGCCGTTCGGCAGGAACATAGAGCATCGGCTCGGCCTTGAAGCCAACCCAGGCATAGAGCCCCTTCATGAAGCGGGTGCGTTCAGGCAGGCGAATCAGCGCGTCTACGACCTGCTTGTCCATCAGCCGGAAATCACCGGCATCGGGGGGAATACGAACCCTCTGCCCCTGCCCCAGGATGCCGTAGAAGATCGAAGCGCCGACGCGTTTGAGCCAGGATTCGTCGTCGCGATTCCTTTTTACCGCATAGACGGTGTCGACACCTGCTTGCCAGCGTACGAGCATCTCCGGGATCAGGGCGAGCGGGTGTTGCAGATCGGCATCGATGCAGATCACCACATCTCCACTGCTCACTTCGAGCCCGGCGCTGAGCGCTGCTTCCTTGCCGAAGTTACGCGACAATTGCAGGTAGTAGACACCCGGGTTGCTGGTCACATAGGTCGTCATGAGTTGCGGCGTACGATCGGTACTGCCATCATCGACGACGATGATTTCCCAGGCGGAACTGATTTGATCCAGCAATTCGGCCATTTCCGGGAGCAGCAGGAGCAGGCTGTCATGTTCGTTCAGTGCCGGGACAACACAACTGATGCGAGGCCGTTCGGGTCGGGGAGAACCGTACCGAAGCGGGGGGGGCACACTTGAAATCATGATCCCTTTCCAGAGACAAAACGTATTGCTGGTGGCAGGCGCCAATGCCCGCGACCAACCTCCATGCGGATCTCGCAATTTAACACCAGTCATGCCAGTTCCTGCATTCCAGAGGCAGAAAAGACAGACCGCGCAGTCGGCTACCCTCGCCAATCATTCGCCCGGTCGCGCGTTGTGCGTCGTATAATCAGCGGCTTGACCAAATTCTCTGCCAGAAGCATCCGATGAGTCACGATCTCAAGAGCCACCTCGCCGAACTGATGCGGGCCGCACTGCTCAGTGTTGCACCGAGCGAGTCCGACGCTGCCATCCATATCGAGCGACCGAAGCAGGCCACACATGGGGATTTTTCCTGCAATCTTGCGATGCAACTGGCGCGATCGATCAAACGCAATCCCCGGCAACTGGCGCAACTGCTGATCTCGGAGTTGCCGTATTCGCCCCTGGTCGATCGGAGCGAAGTCGCTGGCGCTGGTTTCATCAACTTTCACCTGTCGCCTGCGGCCAAGCTCGAAGTGCTGCACAGCATTCTCGAACAGGGCGCAGCGTTTGGTCGCTCGACGACTGGCGGCAAGCGCCGCGTACTGGTCGAGTTCGTATCGGCCAACCCGACCGGACCGCTGCACGTCGGGCACGGCCGTGGTGCCGCTTATGGCGACAGCCTGTGCAAGCTGCTCGGTTATGCCGGCTGGGACGTGACCAGCGAATACTACGTCAACGACGCTGGCCGTCAGATGGATATCCTCGCCCTGTCGACCTGGCTGCGCTACCTGGAACTGAACAAGCCGGACAGCGTGCCATTCCCCCCGAGCGGCTACCAGGGTGAATACGTTCGCGACATGGCCAGGCAGTTGCTGGCGGCACATCCTGACCGTTACCTGCGACCGCTCGCCAGCATCAGCGAAGGCCTGCCCGACCTGCCCGATCCCGAACGCACCGACGCCGCCGCCGGGCAACAGCGTGAAACCCTGCTCGATGCGCTGATTGCCAGGGCCAAGAAGTTGCTTGGCGAGGAGTGGAAAACCCTGCACGACTTCGTTCTCACCGAGCAACTCGCAGATTGCCGCAGGGATCTCGAGGAATCCGGTGTGCATTTCGACGTGTGGTTTTCCGAACAGTCGCTGTTTGATATCGGACTGGTCGCGCGTTGCGTCGAGCAGCTCGACAAAAAAGGTCATCTCTACGTTCAGGATGGCGCCCGCTGGTTCCGGTCGACCGCTTTTGGCGACGAGAAAGATCGCGTTGTGCAGCGCGACAACGGTCTTTACACCTACTTCGCGTCGGACATCGCCTACCACCTCAACAAATACGAACGCGGCTTCCAGCGCATCATCAACGTCTGGGGAGCCGACCATCACGGCTATATTCCACGAGTCAGGGGCGCAATCAGAGCCCTGGGGCTTGATCCCGATGTGCTCGAAGTGGCGCTGGTGCAGTTTGCCGTACTCTATCGCTCTGGCTGGAAGGCCCAGATGTCGACGCGTTCTGGAGATTTCGTCACCCTGCGCACGCTGCGCGAAGATGTCGGTAACGATGCCTGCCGCTTCTTCTATGTCCTGCGCAAATCCGACCAGCACCTCGATTTCGACCTCGATCTGGCCAAGAGCCAGTCGAACGACAACCCGGTCTATTACATTCAGTACGCGCACGCTCGCGTCTGCTCGGTGCTGGCCCTGTGGGGAGGCGAGCAGGAAGCACTGACCACCACCGACCTGGCCCTCCTGGAAAGCCCGCATGAACTCGCCCTGGCCGTCAGGCTGGGTGAATTCCCGGAGGTCGTCGAAACGGCTGCGAGCGAACTGGCACCGCATCTGATCGCTTTCTACCTCAAGGATCTGGCCGCCGAGTTCCACAGCTATTACAATGCCGAGCGAATTCTGGTCGACAATCCGGTGTTACGAGATGCACGTGTGGCACTGGCGGCGCCCGTCAGGCAGGTGATCCATAATGGGATGACAATGCTGGGCGTCAGTTGCCCGGAGTCGATGTGATCGGAGGACCGAAGACTTCCATGAGTCTTGACATGAAACCCCGCAAAGCACCTCCTGCCAGGAAATCGGGAGGAGGCACCCTGTTCGGCCTGTTCATTGGCCTGGTCATCGGCGTCATCGGCGTGGCCGGCGTGGTCTGGTATATCAACAAGGCACCGCTGCCTTTCACCACCACCGGCCAGCAACCCAAGCTACCGCCGCCCGTTGCCGGCAAGCCGCCAGCAGCCACTCCCGAAGTGCCGCCGGTCGCATCGGCGCCGGTGGCACTGCCTGGCAAGCCAGGTGACCCGGTCACCGAAAAACCGCGCTTTGACTTCTACAAGATCCTGCCTGGCAATGCTGAGGCCATTCCCGATCCCAAGCCCGAGGAAGCCAAGCCAGCAGAGGCCAGGCCTGTGCCTGCCAAACCGACCGAAACGAAGCCGATCGAAACGAAGCCCAGCGAGACAAAACCGGCTGATGTGAAACCGGCCGAAACCAAGCCGACGGAGAGCAAAGCCGCTGCCAGCAAGACCGCCGAGAGCAAACCGGCGGACGCCAAACCGGCAGACAGTACCAGGAGCAAGGCCGACGGCACACTCAAGGAACCACTCTATCTGCAGGCCGGCTCGTTCCAGAGCGCGAATGAGGCGGACAACCAGAAGGCACGCCTGGCCTTACTTGGAACCGAGGCGCAAATTCAGCAGGTGATGTTGCAGGACAAGGTGTGGTACCGCGTTCGTATCGGGCCCTATCAAAAGATCGACGATGTCAATCATTTGCGTGCCGACCTCGCCAGGCAGGGCATCGATGCCAATGTGGTCAGGAAAGACTGAGAGAGGAGAAACTTATGCATCGAGCTCGCAGCGGATGGCTGCTTGCCATCACCCTGGCCATGCTGGCAGTCATTCTGCCAGTTCGGGCCGAACTTGCGGTAGGTCGCGACTACCTACCAATCGTCCCGGCACAGATGACCGATACGCCGGCGAAGATCGAAGTGATCGAGTTCTTCTCGTACGGCTGTCCGCACTGCAGCGAATTCCATCCGATTGTCGGCAAGTGGGCAGCCGCATTGCCGAGCGACGTCACCTTCAAACGCGTGCCAGTCACCTTCGGACGTCCTCAGTGGGCCAGTCTGGCCCGACTTTTCTATGCGCTGGAGGCCACCGGCGATCTGGCCAGACTGGATAACGCGGTCTTCGATGCCCTGCACAAGGCGGGCAGCAAGCTTTATGACGACAAGAGCATCACCGAGTGGGTGACCGGGCAAGGCATCGACGCCAGGAAATTCACCGAAGCCTACAACTCCTTCAGCGTCGTCAGCAAGGCCAAGCGCGCCGACCAGATGGTACAGGCGTACAAGATCCAGGGCGTCCCGGCCATGGCCGTCGACGGCAAGTACCTGGTCACCGGCAAGGAGATCAAGGGATTGGCTGATCTGCCGGCGCTGACCGACCAGGTGATCGGCATGGCGCGCAGTGATCGCAAGAAAAAGTAGCGATTCTAGCGGTCACTCTGGCGCATTCTCCACAAGCCTTGCGCCGTCGCAGCAGAGCCGCTGCCGGCGAATCTTCCCGATCCTGGCTTCCCGCATGCTCAAGGTCTTCATCACCGGCGCCTCGTCCGGCATCGGTTGGGCACTGGCCGAATACTACGCGCGGCAAGGAGCACAACTCGGACTGGCGGCGCGCCGGGCCGAGCCTTTGCAACGACTGTCCGCACGCTGGCCCGGCCAGGTCCGCTGCTACCCGCTCGATGTCACCGACGCCGCATCCTTGCGCGCCGCCGGCGCAGACTTCATCGCGGCGCGCGGCGTTCCCGACATCGTGATCGCCAATGCGGGCGTCTCGGTCGGCACCCTGAGCGAATGCGCAGCCGATCTCGAAGTCATCCGGAGAATCATGGACGTCAATTTCTTCGGCATGGCCGCGACTTTTTCTCCGTTCATTGGAGGCATGCGGCAAGCGGGTTGCGGGCGGCTGGTGGGGATCGCCTCGGTCGCCGGAATCCGCGGCCTGCCCGGTGCGGAGGCCTACAGCGCGTCGAAAGCCGCAGTGATCAGCTATCTCGAAAGCCTGCGTGTCGAACTGCGCAACGCCGGGGTGCAGGTGCTCACCATCTGCCCCGGCTACATCCGCACCCCGATGACTGCCGCCAACCCTTTCCCGATGCCTTTCCTGATGCCGGCCGACGAGGCTGCGCGGCGCTTTGCGCGAGCGATCGAGCGAGGCGGCAGCTACACCGTCATTCCCTGGCAAATGGGCTTGGTGACCAAGGTTCTGCGGCTGCTGCCCAATGCCCTCTACGATCGTCTGTTCGCCGCCGCGCCGCGCAAGCCACGACAAGCGCCGTAGTCATTTGATCTCGTCGCGATGCCTTCAGTCGATCGCCGGAGCTACCCGCCAACTGCGTGACATCTTGCCGTTGTGGTCGACGCTTTCCAGATGTACCGGGAAGCCCCACAGCCGCGCGACGTGCTTGAGCACCTCCTCGGCACTGTCACCGAGCGGGCACTCGTTGTGCTGTGTATGGCGGAGGACCAGCGAACGGTCGCCGCGCAGGTTGACGCTCCACACCTGGATATTGGGTTCGCGCGAACCCAGGTCGTACTGGCGCGACATCGCCTCGCGCAGAACGCGATAGCCGGCCTCGTCGTGGATGGCGGAGACCTCGAGCTTCGGCGCTTTCTCGTCGTCGACGATGGTGAACAGCCGGAAGGCGCGCATCAGGCGCGGCGACAGGTACTGGCCGATGAAACTTTCGTCCTTGAAGTTGCGCATCGCGTGATCGAGCGTGGCCAGCCAGTCGCTGCCGGCGATGTCCGGGAACCAGTCGCGGTCTTCGTCGCTTGGCGCTTCGCAAATGCGCTTGATGTCGGAGTACATCGCGAAACCCAGCGCATAGGGGTTGATGCCGTTGTAGGCCGGGTGGCCGACCGGCGGCTGGAATACGACGTTGGTATGGGACTTGAGCCACTCGATCATCAGGCCATCGGTGAGGTAGCCATCGTCGTACAGGGTGTTCAGCAGATGATGGTGCCAGAAGGTCGCCCAGCCTTCGTTCATCACCTGCGTCTGCCGCTGCGGGTAGAAGTACTGCGCCACCTTGCGCACGATGCGAACGATTTCGCGCTGCCAGGGCTCGAGCAGCGGCGCGTTCTTCTCGATGAAATAGAGCAGGTTTTCCTGCGGCTCGGCGGGAAAACGTGTCGCTTCCTTCTCGGCGGCCTCCTTTTCCGGTCGCCGCGGCAGCGTGCGCCAGAGTTCATTGACCTGCTGCTGCGCATAGGCTTCGCGATCCGCCGCCCGTGCACGTTCTTCGCCGAGGCTCAGCCGGCTCGGCCGGCGATAGCGGTCCACACCGTAGTTCATCAGCGCATGGCAACTGTCCAGCAACAACTCGACCGCGTCGATGCCGTGATGCTCTTCGCAGCCGGCGATGTAGTCTTTGGCGTAGACGAGGTAGTCGATGATCGACGAGGCGTCGGTCCACATCCGGAACAGGTAGTTGCCCTTGAAGAAGCTGTTGTGGCCGTAGGCTGCATGCGCGATCACCAGCGCCTGCATCGCCATCGTATTCTCTTCCATCAGATAGCTGATGCACGGGTTGGCATTGATGACGATTTCGTAGGCCAGACCCATCTGACCGCGCCGGTAGTTCCGGTCGGTGGCAATGAACTCCTTGCCGTAGCTCCAGTGGCGGTAGTTGACCGGCATGCCGACCGAGGCATAGGCGTCCATCATCTGTTCGGCGGTGATGATCTCGAGCTGGTTGGGATAAGTGTCGAGGCCGAAGCGCCGGGCGGTGCTGCGGATGACTTCGTGATACTGATGAAGCAACTCGAAGGTCCAGTCGCTTGGCGCCGGCAGCTTCGCCGCCGATGCTTGGGCCGGCAGCGGCCGGTCGCTCAGGGTATGGTTCATTTTGCCCTCACCTCCTTGCTGAACAGCTCGCGAAATACCGGATAGATCTGGTCGACCGTACTGGCCTTGCGCATCGCGAAGGCATCGGAGATTGCCGCCAGCGCTGCGTATTCCTGCCACAGGTTCTGCTCCTGCTCGACCACCTGGATATAAGCGAAGTAGCGGCACAGCGGCAGAATGTCGTTCGCCAACAGTTCACGACAGCGCGCGCTGTCGTTGTGCCAGTTGTCGCCATCGCTGGCGTGTGCGCCGTAGATGTTCCATGCGCTGCTCGGGTAGCGAGCGCGGATGATCTGCTCCATGAGAACGAGCGCGCTCGAGACGACGGTCCCGCCGGTTTCCGTGGCGTGGAAGAAGTCGTGCTCGTTGACTTCCTGCGCCTGTGTGTGATGGCGGATGAAGACGATGTCGATCCGTTCATAGTGCCGGGTCAGGAAGAGGTAGAGCAGGATGAAAAAGCGCTTGGCCAGATCCTTGCGCGCTTCGTCCATCGAACCGGAGACATCCATCAGGCAGAACATGACCGCCTTGGCGGTCGGCACCGGCGTCCGCACGCGGCTGCGATAGCGCAGATCGATCGGGTCGAGATAGGGGATGCGCTGGATGTGTGCGCGCAGCGCTTCGATGTCACGCTGGAGCGCCTGGATTTCCTGCCGGCGCGACGGGTCAAGAGGCGGTGCGAGCAGGGCCTCGAGAAGTGCTTCGAGGCGGGTCAGTTCGCGCCGCGCCTGGCTGCCGAGTGCGATGCGCCGGCCGATGGCGCCGCGCATCGAGCGTACGACATGCAGATTGTTCGGCGTACCGTCGCTGGAAAAGCCGGCCCGGTGCGTCTTGTACTCGGGGGTGTCGGCGAGCGTCGTGCGCACCAGATTGGGCAGCGCTAGGTCGTCGAAGAAGACCTGCATGAACTCCTCTTTCGTCAGGTGAAAGACGAAGTCGTCTTCTCCCTCGCCGGAATCGCCCGCCTGCCCGGAACCGCCCCGACCGCTGCCGCCCTGTGGACGGTCGATGCGGTCGCCGCGAACGAAATCCTGGTTGCCTGGATGCACCATTTCGCGTCGTCCGCCCGGGCCGTGGCCGAACACCGGCTCGCTGATGTCGCGGCGCGGGATCGGGATATCCTCGCCCTGGGCGATGTCACGGATGCCACGCCCGGCGACGGCACGCTTCACCGCTTCACGGATCTGCTCGCGGTGCCGGCGCAGGAAGCGTTCACGGTTGCCGATCGACTTGTTCTTGCCGGCCAGCCTTCGATCGATGATCTGTTGCACGGGATGTCCTCCACGCCACGGCTTGATGCCGGGTCACGAATGTCACGAATTTCACGAATTCTTGCGGACACGCAGATACCACTCGCAGAGCAGTCGCACCTGCTTCGACGTGTAGCCCTTGTTGACCATGCGATTGACGAAATCTTCGTGCTTCTTGACATCGTCGGCGCTGGCCTTGGCATTGAAGCTGATGACCGGCAACAGTTCTTCGGTGTTCGAGAACATCTTTTTCTCGATTACCGTGCGCAGCTTTTCGTAGCTGGTCCACAGCGGGTTCTTGCCCTGGTTGTTGGCGCGCGCGCGCAGCACGAAATTGACGATCTCGTTGCGAAAATCCTTCGGGTTGGCGATTCCCGCGGGCTTTTCGATCTTCTCGAGTTCGGCATTCAGCGAGGCGCGGTCGAATACCTCGCCGGTATCGGTGTCGCGATACTCCTGATCCTGGATCCAGTAGTCGGCGTAGGTGACGTAGCGGTCCACAATGTTCTGGCCGTACTCGCTATAGCTTTCCAGGTACGCGGTCTGGATTTCCTTGCCAATGAATTCGGCGTAGCGCACCGACAGGTGTTCCTTGATGAAAGCGAGGTACTTTGCCTCGGTTTCGGCCGGGAACTGTTCGCGCTCGATCTGCTGCTCGAGCACGTACATCAGGTGCACCGGGTTGGCGGCGACCTCGGTCGAGTCGAAGTTGAACACCTTGCTGAGGATCTTGAAGGCGAAGCGGGTCGAAATGCCGCTCATGCCTTCATCGACGCCGGCGTAGTCGCGGTACTCCTGGTAGCTCTTGGCGCGCGGATCGGTGTCTTTGAGGTTTTCACCATCGTAGACCAGCATTTTCGAATACAGGCTGGAGTTTTCCGGCTCCTTCAGGCGCGTCAGTACGGCGAACTGCGCCATGATCGGCAGGGTCCCCGGCGCGCAGGTGGCTTGCGCAAGCGAGGAACCGCGCAGCAGCTTCTCGTAAATCTTCACTTCTTCGGAAACGCGCAGGCAATAAGGCACCTTGACGATGTAGATGCGGTCCAGAAAGGCCTCGTTGTTCTTGTTGTTGCGGAAGGCTTTCCATTCGCTTTCATTCGAGTGCGCGAGAACGACGCCGTCGAAGGGGATCGCGCCAAAGCCTTCGGTGCCCTTGAAATTGCCTTCCTGCGTCGCAGTCAGCAGCGGGTGCAGCACCTTGATCGGCGCCTTGAACATTTCGACAAACTCGAGCAGCCCCTGGTTGGCGAGGCACAGACCGCCCGAAAAGCTGTAGGCGTCCGGATCGTCCTGGGCATAGGTTTCGAGCTTGCGGATGTCGACCTTGCCGACCAGGCTCGAAATGTCCTGATTGTTCTCGTCACCGGGTTCGGTCTTGGCGATGCCGACCTGCTTGAGCACGCTCGGGTAGCGCTTCACTACCTTGAACCTGCGGATGTCGCCGCCGAATTCTTCCAGCCGCTTCACCGCCCACGGCGACAGGATGCGGTTCAGGTAGC
>RRZU013035702.1_pt1 | contig 16237 bp, 19 predicted proteins | sample 2165561 | NCBI WGS metagenome assembly RRZU01 (sample SAMN10456909, study PRJNA506462) | wastewater metagenome | isolation source: wastewater sludge | place: USA: Moscow, Idaho
TCCATATTTTAGTTTACATAACCAAATTTGATTTTATTTATTCTTATTTAAACCATTATAAATAAGCATTGGATCTGTTCCAAAAAATATGATTTTACTATTATTTAATTTTAATTTATTTTTATCTGATGTGATTATGGAATAATCAGATATCAAATCACTTGATACAATACTACTAAAACTAAATACACATAAAAGTATTGATATTATTTTTTTCATAGGTAATGGTTCTCCATTCATATATTATAAAATTTTCATTCAAATTAATTCTATTAATAAACAACTTGATGTTTTTTTATTCCTTGTTCTATTTCTATTCATCTTTGAGATAAGTCAATATCTTTAGGATGATTTTCATTCTTTCCAACACCGATTGTATTAATTTCTTCCTTAAATTGAAAACTATTGTTAACTGGTAGCATAATATTTTCAATTATGTAATCTCCATTTTTATATTTAGCGTATTTTGACACTTGTTGTTTAAAATATTTATATTCATTAGAATCTTTTGAATGCAATCCTGACAAATTAACTTTTCCATTAAACAATGATTCATACTGTGAAATTACTATGTCTAATAATTCATCTTTTGTTTTTCCCTTAGTTTTTACATTACCTTGAAAATTATATTCTTATATTACTTTATATTCTGTTTTATCTAATTTAATATTTTTGTTCTTTTCCTTATATACTTGTAAAACACTTCTATCATCATCTATGTCATGAATAATATCATACGAATGTATTAACTCATGGCCGAAATCAACAGTTACATTCGATTTATACTTTCCTTGTACAATAGGCAGCCCATTATCTATAACATATCCATAATTATATTCATTATCTAAAAGTTTAAAATCAACTTTTATTACTACATCCTCTTTAGTACCTCTAGTAGTTATATAATCATGAGATGAGGCGTCAACTGAAACAACCTCATTTGCATTTAATATATCTTTAACAAGGAAAGAACCTATTGATTTATCATTTTTACCTTTTTTAGAAACATAATAAAAAAAGTCATTGTCATCCACTTTTACCTCTGTATCACTACTAACTAATTTATTTAAATGATAATTCATATCTTTGAATGTACTTGATTCCCATCTAGCATTATTAGCTATTATATTAGTATCGAACGATACAATTTTTGAATTTTCTGTTTTCTGTAATATTATTTTTGATATATCATTATTACTTAAATCAGATTCCAATATATTAACTCCGTATTCAATATTTATTTTATCAATCTTATCTTTGTTAGATAATTTATTATTTGATAATATTGAATTTAAATTTGATTCTGCACTAGATGTCTTTAATATTTGATTTTTTATAATATTTTTTCCTGTTACTCCATAATTTTTATTCATTTCAATTGATAGTAGAGATATTTTTTTATTTTTATCTTCTTTTGACATATCTGACCTCCACTATTTACAAAGAATATTCATTAATACTTTTGTCATATATATAAGCAAACTAACACAAATATAAATAGTTACGCAACAAATAAAATATGTATTATAAAATTTAAATTTAAATTTATATTTTTGGAAAATAAAACATACAATCATTCGTGCAAATATTAAATATAATCCTATTGGTAAACCTACAATAAATATTGTTATTAATAAAATAAAATCAAGTATTATCCCTTTTTTATTATTCATCTTTAATGTTATTCTTATAAATCTACAAAGTAAAATTAAAAAACAATATATGAATAAAATCATTAATAAGGAAGTAATAGCTGTAGTTACTACATCATTATTTTTCCATAAAACTACAGCTAATATAATATTAAATGTTTGCATTAATATAAAACTGCTTATACTTTTAAAAGATTTCTTCATTTCATTAGATGCTTCATTCAAAAATTTGTTTATAAAATAGTTTTCGAATTTTATTATAGGTGATGCCATCTTTTTTTCTATTTTATTTAATATATTAGTTATTTGAACTTTATTCATATACTCTCCTTTTTAATTTATCTTATTTAGGATATATCACGACTGGAATGTACCCATTTTTTTGGACAACTTTTAAGCTACTTCTTTTCCAAATATTTCCAATTTTTTTTAATAGTCATTTGGACTAATATAGCCTATTTTACTGTGTAATCTATTTGTATTATACCATCTCTCTATATAGTCGTAAATACCTATCCTTAGTTCTCTAATACTTTTATTATCTTAACTTTTGACATATTTAGTTTTTCTGAAAGTTTTTCTATTAATTCATATTTTTCTAATTTCCTCATTTTTCATCAATCGCTTTTTTCAATTTCTTAGTGTTACTACTGAGACACCATATTCTCTTGATAATGACTTTTTTTGTTCTTCCTTCTAATAATAGCCCTAATATTAATTCCTTAAATTCATCTGTGTACCTTATACCTTTTTTCATTATGAAATATCCTTTCAGTTTTTTATATTTTAACACAAAGGGGTTAACTTAACTTTCACCTTTTATAGTACAAACTTTTGGGTATATTCCAATTTTGAAGGTAGAATTTAAAAAGATGTGGGTCACACATCTTAGATATATTATTTATGAAGTTTACACAAAATTTAAAACACTCTCAAATTATTTAAAATGAGGCCATTAATACATTTCTGTATCAATGACCACTGTTAATAATTAAGTTTTATTTGTAATAGTACAATTATTTATATATTAATAGAATTACTATATTTATTACTCTCTATATTTTATATTTTTAATAAATTTACTAATACACTGCATTTATCTGTCATTTGTGCAGTTTTTTTATTATTTAATAATTTATCCTGTATATTTAATGGAATAGAAATATATTTTTTACTTTCATAACCTCTTAATCCATATGTATTCCCTATAATTTCTGATTCCGATTTATCTTTAATCATTAAATCTAACGATTCATCAATCAACAAATTAAGTGAATTTGACATTTCTTCAACATTACTAACTTCTTTGTAGTTGTTATTGCTTAATTTATAATATAATTTTATATTTTTCTTTTTTAAATCATCATAATATTCTTTGTAAATATCATTTTTTTTAAAGGTAACGGTAATAACAGTAGGTAATAAATAATAACATTCTTCTATTTCATGTGATTTTTTATCTCGTTTAGCTCTTATTAACTTATCTACAACATCACAACTAGAATACAAACTATAATTTTTTTTATCTTTTAATATCTGCTTTTGCAATTCTATTGGTATACTTATATATTTATATTCATCATATCCTTCTATTCCAAACGTATCACCTATTATTTTTTTCTTGTCTTTTATAAATTTTATTCCTCCTTCAGTTCTCAACAATCCTCTATTTCTTTCATATATTGCAAATAGAGATCGCTTTATCTCATCTGCATTTGTAATTTCCCTATCGCCATAGTAAAATTTTATACCTTTATTTTTTAATTGCTTATACCTAAACTCTAAATATTTGGCATTTAATTCCTTATTAAAATTATATAATGATCCTATATTACATTTCATTTGATAATATGATATATTGCTGTCTTCAATTGAAGTATAAATTTTATTAGATATTTGAATTATTATTATTATTACTACTAATATTATCAATACTATTTTATTTTTCATATTTTTCTCTTTTCTATAATCATAATTATTTGCTATTTTGTACAGTTCTTGGAATAAAAGAAGAAGAAATTTCATAATTTATTCTAATTAGTAATAGTCAAAAGAATTTTGTTATGTTAGATTTATTCTTTATTTGTTGTCATAATTTTATATTTATAGCAAAAACTATTGTGTATATTCCAATTTTTTATTACTTTACAAAATAACTTTGCAATCATATATATTATCAAAATATGGTATCATATAACTCAACACATATATTTCTTCTGATATGACACAATAATCTTTATCAAAAACAAAAAAAATTTTTTTTCTAAATATTATGCCTTTATCATATATTTTATAACCTTTTATTCTATATTTATATTTTTCTGATATTGATAAGGGATTGATAGTATTTAAAAAATCTTCATTTCCAAAAATTTCTTTTTTCATTTTCTCATCATTCAATACTTTATTATAATTTATAATAATATCTTTTAACATTTCAACTCTATTTGTTTTAGATTTCCATTTATTAACATTAAAAGTCTGGTTTATTATAAAATCATTTTTTATGTTACAATAATCAATAATCATGACTAAAAATATTATATTAAAAGTAATAATTATTACTAACATTTTTTTATTTATAAACATTTTTATCCAACCTTTCATGCTCTGCTTTTGACTTTTTTTGATTTTTAGGTCTCTTTTTCAATATTACCAATTCACCATTCGTCAGTGCTTCTAATACCTGTTTTGCAATTATATCCTTAGTTGCATAATAATATTTTGAACCTATACTTTGACCAATCTTATTATTAACATCCATTTTCACATCTTTTAATTCATCTTATTTTATAAGTTATATATTACAAAAAATAAATAATTTGTAGATGATATGATTTTATCATAATCATAAACTAGCTGATATTCTCCATTCTTATCTTTTATTTTGTAAACTGGCTAATATTCTCCATTTTTATCTTTTATTTTGTAAATCGTTCCATAAAAGCAAGAAATGAGTCGCTCTTGTACTTTAATAATTTCAAATGTATCATAATCATACTGGGTTTTGTTCCCATGTATATCATATACACTATTGTTACTTAAAATATAGTCACCTTTAATATCATATTTTGAGGAATTTGAACCTATTAATTGTTTCATCTCGTTTTTACCTGTCTTATTATTATATATTAAAGTATAAATTGTATTTTTATCTTTGAAATAAAAATGATTATACGTTTTTATAATTTCTAGTGATGATATATCTATATCCTTGTTGCTAGATGAATTATTTTGAATTCCTCTTTCATAAATATTTTTATTGTCTCTTGCATAACCATTATCACTTAGTATTTTAAATGTCGATAAATCTGCACCATCATTTTTTTTATCTCTATAATATACATTTTTATTATCTCTTGCATAATAATCATAGCTATATTTATTGCTTAAATTAATAACTTGAAATGACTTTGAATCTGCTTCTTTCAATATTTTACCCATATAATATACATGATTTTTATCATATGCAAAAACACGATTTATAATTTCAAAAGATTCATAATCTGCCCCAAAAATAGAATCTATTTCTTTATTATGAAGACCTACATCATAATAAACAACATTATCCATAATTTTATATTCACTTGAAATTATTTCACAGCCTTCACTTATAAAAGTTAAAAATAAAAATGTTACAAGTAAAAATAATTTTTTCATACTCCGGTTTCTCCATTTCTTTTTTACTAGTATATAATATATTTTAACAAACTAATTTAATTAAAAATATATGCTATTATACCTCATTATTTATACCATTACAAATGGTACTCAACACCATATTTATAGGATATGAAAGGCATAAAACATCATTCAAATACCTAGTTTTATTAACTTTATTTTTTTGGTAAACAATGGGTAAATATTAATATTTTATATATTGATTTTATTAACTTAAATGACAATGTAAACTTTAACTAGAAAAAATACTTTGCTTTTATAAAATAAAAAGTGCCCATTTCTGATCACTTTAAAGAGAGTTATGAAGAAAAATTGATTTTACTATTTCAAGTTGATAGGATTATGTATAGCAAATCAATCAGTACTAGTCAAAAGAAAATTAATCTGCTAATATTTATATTTTGTAGCCCAAACTTTTGGGTATATTCCACCATAAAATTTTTAAATTTTATAAATTTAATTTGCATTTTTTGAAATAAGTATAACTTCGCATAATTATATATAACAACGGAACAATAATTTCTAAAGAAAAAGCACAAAATTTATATAAAGTCATAGTAGCAAATGAAGTTATAAACATTAATAATATAATTAAGAAAAATATAATATAAAATAATATATATATAAATAGAAAATATTTTCTTTTAGTGTGATATAAAGCTAAAATAATTAATATTGAAGGTACAAATATTTCTAAAGAAAGAATTATAATATTAAATGTATCTTTAGGTTCTAATAAGTATACTGTTATTGGTATCATCAATATGTAAAAAAGAAGAACTATTATTTTTTTTATTTTATTATGCACAATTGAAACAATAAACATTAAGCTAATTGATATAAATAAATAAATAGTATATATATAACCCATAACTAAGTCGGGTACCATAGAAATTCCTTGTTGAAAGAATAAACTACTTCCAGTTAACAAAAAATGACCTTCCAATATATTTACTAAAGATAATAATATCAATAGATATTTTATAATTTTCATTTAATCACCTTTTCTTTCATATATTTATCTAATAATTCGCTTTTTTAATTATGTTTCTTTTATCCTTCTATCATTGAAATATCATATCACACTTCATTTTATTTTTTCATAAAAGGCCCAGAACATAATTTCATTATTTTGTATGTAACATTAATTACATTAAAGTCAATAAAATTAATACCTCTATAAATACAACGTTAAATTAATATTTTTTACAATATTAGTAAATATTATTACTTTTATCTCATTTATTATATTACCTTTTTCTAAAAATTTAAAGTAAATAAAAAAACTCTTTAGTTTATATACTAAAAGAGTTTTTTATCTTCTATTTAATCATTTTTTTTAATTCTATTGTTGGTCTTTCAAAATCATAATCTGTTGTTCTAATAGAAAAAATACCTTTTGTTAATTTATTTAAAACCATATTATTTTCTACATTCATTGGTAAAGATGATATTATTATTTCATAATTTCCATTTTCATCTGTTTTAAGTGTATTCATATTAAATGATTCTATAGTATCACTGTATGGTGTTGACCATAATCTATTAAAATAAAAATATAAAATATTTTTTAATATCTATCTTACCTTTTATTGATATATAATAATCTTTTGGTAAATCTATAAATGCTCCATCATATATTACACTAGTGTTCGGAAATAAATTACTTGCATAAGGATTAGTTGTTTCAATTACATCTAAGTATTCATTTGATTTATTCGATAATTGTTTTGTTAAAAATTCTGAACTATAATAAAGTGATTCAAATAATTCAAGTGCTATTTTATTTCTAAACCCTAAATCTACTTTTTTATTAATAGTTGGTTCAGTTAATGTTTCTATTACAGGAGCCACTTTAATAAGTTTAGGATCTAATCGATAATATCTGACCATTATTAGATAATCATTTTTGTTTAAAATTAAATCTGGTTTAGAATTTTTATTCATAGATAAATTTATAGAATAATCTTCTTTATTTTTTAATATTATTGATTTAGAAATTTTATTTACTCCTTTTTCTTTTCTATACGAAGTAATTTCTAAAAAATATAGTCCATTCATTGTTCCAGAAATATTATAATCTGCATTTGGATCTATAAAAGCTGTAAAATATTGTGTATCTGGATTATCACCAGCAAATTTTCTATTATTTTTTATCCATTCTGTCCATTTTGGTTCATATACACTACTCTCATCATTTGATATTTCTTCTGCAAATGAATATATTGATTGTAATGTTTTCGTTTCTTCTAATTTTTCTAATTCATTGATGTCATCTTTATTTTCAATTTCTAATAAAATATCCTTATATTTTTTATCTAATTCTGTATTTGTTAATGCAAAAATATTACTATTTAATAATATAAATATTAATATTAATATCTTTTTGATCATTTTTAGTCTCCTTATCTTAAATATATAAGATTATATGCTATCCTGATTAAATGTCAAATCTATTTATACTATTCTAATTTTATATAAGACTATATTTATTACAACATCTCTATAACAAACTCAAATTCCATTTTTTTATTTGATGGTATTAAGTACTCCTCATGTGTTGTTGCACCCCATGAATCATCACCACCAACTCCCATTTGTATTTTATTTATATTAAGAACTGTAGTATGTACATCTGGTAATTCGTAATGATGTGTCGCATTTTCTAATTCATGTGATGTATACGGTATTGCACTATATTCAAATGGTGTAACTGATGATATTTTTATTCCATGTCCTTTATCATCACTTATTGTAAACCATCTAACATCTACTTTATTTCCACATTCCTGAGGATAAATATATTTTGTTACATTATCTAATACTTTATTTTCAAAAACACCTAACTTTGCTCCTGATTTTCTATCTATATAATTTTCAAAAGGACCATTCCCATACCATTTTATATTTTCGTAATCTGCTTTTATTTTCATCATTATTCCAAAAAGATGCATTTCTGATAAATTTTCATATCCTTCATAAATCATTTTTACATTTATTTTCCCAAGATTATTTACTACATATGTTACATCACAATATGTTACAGGATTTGTAGGGAATTGATACTTATACGTTATTTTAACTTCATTAGTATTTTCTTCTATACTTATATCTTTAACAATACGATAAAGACTAGCTATTTTCCATTGTGCATATCTAAATGGCATATTATTTCCTCTATCATTGTCTATCGGAGATCTCCAAAAATTTGGAAATGGTGATGATTTTATAAATTCTTTATTATTATATTTTAAAGATATCATAGATCCATATGCTTTAGAAAATATAACATGAAAATTATGACCTTTTACTCCTAAATTTATATCTGAATTTTCTATTGAAAATTGTTTATTTATGTATTCTAGAGATTCATTTGTGTTTTTACATGAACATTCATGATTTCCATTTACTGAATACACATACTGTCCAAAACATATTTCATGTCCTCTATTTGCCCATTTAGTATCATCTCCTAAATGTAACGTTGCTTCAATAATATATTCTCCATTTTTTGTATAATTAGGAAATTCAATATTTATAAATTTCTCATTTTGTGCTTCGACATCTACAATTATACTTCCTTCAAATAAAATTTCATTTTCTTTTTTCACAACATATCTTATTATATATTCATTACAATTTGAAAATAAACTCTCATTTTTTATTAAAATTCCTTTTTTTTCTGGAAACAATTTAAACAATGAGTACAATTGCTTTACTTCTTGTACTTTTTCTGTTGGTTTTCTATCTGCATATACAATACCATTTCCACAAAAGTTATAATCAGTTGGTCTATCATCAAAATCTCCACCATACGCCATATATTCTTTACCATATCTATCTTTTTCCAATATAGTTTGATCTATATAATCCCAAATAAATCCTCCTTGATACATTTCATACTTGCTTTCAAGCTCTATATATTTATGCATTCCTCCATTTGAATTTCCCATAGAATGTGTGTATTCACAGTTTATAAATGGTTTTTTTGGATTATTTTCTAAATATTCAATAATATCAGATGGTTTTGCATACATTCTACTTTCCATATCTGATGTATCATTAAATCTCCTATCCCAAAATAATCCTTCGTAATGGACTATTCTTGATGGATCTTTTTCTCTAAAATATTGAGACATTTTAAACAAATTCTCTCCACCAAATGACTCATTTCCACATGACCATATTATTATTGACGGATGATTTTTATCTCTTTCAAGCATTGATTTAGCTCTATCTAGTATTGCATCTAGCCATTCTGATTTCCCATTTGGAATTGACCAACTACTCTCACAAATACCATTTTTTTGCCACGACCCATGTGTTTCTAGATTTGTTTCATCTATTAAATATATTCCATATTCATCACATAATTCATACCATCTTGAATTATTTGGATAATGAGATGTTCTAACTGCATTAAAATTATTTTGTTTTAAAAAGTTTATATCCCACATCATATCTTCTTCTGTCACTACTCTACCATTATAGCAGTTAAATTCATGTCTATTTACACCTTTAAATATTATTCTTTTATTATTTATAAGCATTATATTATTTTTTATTTCAAATTTTCTAAATCCTATTTTTTGTGGCACTATTTCAATTATATTATTATTTTTATCTAATATGTATATAACTAAATTATATAAATTAGGTTTTTCTGCACTCCACAAGTCTACATTTGTTACTAATTCATTTATTACAAATTCTCTTTTATTGATAATTTGTATATTTGATTTTAATTTTATATTATCTTTAGAATCATATAAATCAAAATATATCTTTGATTTATTTAAGTATTTTTCTTCTATGTTTAATTTTATATCTATTTCTAATTCGCTATTTTCTAGTTTCTCATCTAAAGTAGTTTTAATGAACATATCATTTATATGAATTTCTGGAACAGAGTACAAATAGACATCTCTAAATATTCCTGAAAATCTCCAAAAATCTTGATCTTCTAACCAACTTCCACTACACCATTTTATAACTTCTACAGCTATTTTGTTTTCTCCATCTACAACATATTTTGATATATCAAATTCTGATGGTGTAAAACTATCTTCGCTATAACCTACAAATTCACCATTTATCCATAAATTAAATGATGATTCTACACCTTGGAATGAAATAAATATTTTATCTTTATTCCAGCTATTTGGAACATTAAATGTCTTAATATATGATCCAACTGGATTATAATCTTGTGGTACATTAGGTGGATAAATATGATTATGACCATCCCAAGGATACATTACATTTACATATTGTGGTCTTTCATATCCTTGTAATTGTATATGTCCTGGTACTTTTATATTATCCCATGAAGAATAATCAAAATCTATTTTATAAAAATCTTTACTTCTCATGCTCAAATTTTTTGAAAAATTAAATTTCCAAAATCCATTTAAATACTTTTTATAGATTTCTTTCTTTTCATTCATTTCTTCTATATTTTTATAATATTTATGATCTGAATGTGCTTCCAATCTATTTATTTGAAATACCATAGGATTTTCTAAATGCTCCATAATTCCTCCTAATTATTTATTTTTATTATTTTTATTATCTTACTAGAAAAATCTAATGTTTCTGTATTATATGAATAATATCTATCAGGTTGATCAAAAACAACACCTACATTCATAAGTTCATCTCCGCATGCCTCATACATTCTATCATTATAATTAACATTATATAAAGTATTTTCATCAAGTCCATATAATTTTATTTTCTTATTATATCCAGGATTTGTATCAGCCAATATTTCATAATATCCAACAATTGCTTCATCTTTATTTTTTGATATTACCATCCATGCTACATTATTACTTTTAAAAGGACTTTTTAATCTTATAAATTTTCCAAATTGAAATAATTTTCTATTTTCTTTATAAAATGATATATATGATTTTATTTGTTCTTTTTTTTCTACTGAATATTTTGTTATATCTAATTCATATCCAAAATTTCCAAAGTATGCTACATTATTTCTAGTATCCATTGGTGTTATTCTGGCTGTTTGATGATTTGGAATTTCTGACACATGTGCTCCCGTAGTAATTAATGGATACACATATGATGTACCGTATTGTATTTTTAACCTATCTATACTATCTGTATTATCACTTGTCCACACTTGTGGCATGTAATGAATCATTCCTAAATCAAAACGCCCACCACCACTAGCACATGATTCAAATAATACATCTGGATATTTAGATATTATTTCTTCCAATATTTCATAAAGGCCTAGCATATATTCATGAACTGATGTTTTATATGGGATTTCTGTCATATTTCGATTCATATCCCATTTTATATAAGAAATATTTCCTTCTTCTATTATTTCTGAAAGACATTTTATTATATAGTCTCTAACTTCTTTATTTGTCAAATCTAGAATATATTGATTTCTACCTTGAGATAATTTTCTATTTTCTACTCCTAAAACCCAATTTGGATTTTTTTCATATAATCTACTTTGCTTACTTATCATCTCCATTTCAACCCATATTCCAAATTTCATATTTTCTTTTTCTATTTTTTTTGACAATCCTTTTAATCCATCTACTAATTTATTTTCATTTACAAACCAATCACCTAATGATGTCTTATCATCATTTCTATTACCAAACCAGCCATCATCTAAAACAAATAACTCAAAACCTAATTTTGATGCTTCCTTTACTATATCTAGTAGTTTGTTTTCATCAAAATAAAAATATGTAGCTTCCCAATTATTTATTAATACTGGCCTTTCTTCATATTGATGTTTACCTCTTACTATCCTTTCTCTTGTTAATCTATGAAATATATCACTCATTCCATTCATTCCTTCATTTGAATAAACCATAATTGCTTCTGGTGTTTGAAATATTTCATTTTCTCCTAATTTCCATGAAAAATCAAAATGATTTATACCAACTGTCACTCTTGAAACATCAAAATGATCTACTTCAACTTGACATATAAAATTCCCTGAATAAACTAATGAAAAACCATATACTTCACCTTGCATTTCATCTGTATTTTTTCTTTTTAATGCTACAAATGGATTATTATGAGCACTACTAGTTCCTCTTGTACTGTCTATATACTGAATACCTTTTTCTAATGATCTTTCTTTTACAAATCGCTCTCTTCCCCAAGCACCAGATAAATGAATCATATCGAAATCATAGTCTGGAAAATCTATAGACATACTCATAATATTTTCTAATTCTATTTCATCATTTCCATTATTTTCTACTCTTGCATTTCTTGTAAATACACCTCGTTTATTATATGTTGTATATGTCAAATATAAAGAACAATTTATTTCTTTATCTACTAATTTTATTTCTAATGTCTCAGCTTCATTTTCATCCATTACATAAGATGAAGGGAGGCCATTTAATTTTGGCTTCCCTTTGATTAATGTATATGAATCATATACAAAATTAGTAATTCTACTTCCATTTTTTTGTAATATTTTTATAGCTGGTTTCCTGAAATCTGTACTTCCATAAGATGGATATTCTTGTTTATAATATTCAAGTGAAAATGCTAGATTTTCTTCTGTATGAGCAATAATTCCAACGCCATACTTAGGTTTTGCAAAAAAATGAGAAAAATTATTTCTATGTTTTATTTTTTTACCATAATATAAATGACCTAACTGTCCATTTTCCATAATATTTATAATATAACTTGCATTTTTATTTTGTATATGAAACTCTTTATTTTCTTCATTTATAAAAATCATAATTTCCCCTCACTAAATATTTTGTTCATATTATTTTGATGAACCTACCATACCTTCCACAAATTGTTTTTGCATAGTTAAAAATATAATAATTGCAGGTAATGTGGATACAATAATAGCTAACATTAATACTCCATAATCAACAAAATATGCTGATGATAATGATGAAATAAGAAGTGTTAATGTTTTAGATTTCTCAGTTTGTAAAACTATAAGTGGCCATAAATAATTATTCCAATGTGTTGTAAACAATATAATCGAAGCTGCTGCAAATGTTGACTTCATTGGTGGAACTACTACTCTAAAAAATATACTAAATTCACCTGCACCATCTATTCTTGCTGACTCTATTATTTCTTTAGGAAATGATTTAAAATTTTGTCTAAAAAAGAATATTACAAATGCTGATGCTATAAGTGGTAATATGACTCCAAAATAATTATTTATCATTTTAAATTTACCTATTAATATATATAACGGGATCATCAATGCTGAAAATGGAATCATCATAGATAAAAGAAATGATTTATATATATATTCTCTAAATTTAGAACTATACATTTCAAATCCATATGCTGCAAGTGATGTTATTAATAACGTTAATACAGTTGCTATTAATGTAATTCTAGATGTATTAAAAAATGCTTGTCCTATATTTGTTTTGGAGATTAATTTATTAAAATTTTCTATCAATTCAACACCAGGTAATAATTTACCTGATGTTATATCTGATGCTTTATTTGTAGCACCTGCTACCATCCAATAAAATGGAAACAAAGATACGAACGAAACTATTGATAGAAATGTGTATGTTAATACACTATTTATCCTATTTCGATTGTTATTAGTAGTTATCATTATTATCACCTACTATTTTAAATTGTACTATTGCTAATAATGCTATTATTGATACAACTACATATGATAATGTTGTAGCATATCCAAAATTTGGTACATTAACAAAAGAATTCATATATATATACTGTGCTATTGTCATTGTTTCTTTCAATGGTACATTATTCGTAACAGTCAAGTTCATAGGTTCATCAAATAATTGCAATGTACCTATTGTAGACATTATAGCTGTAAATAATATAATCGGCTTTAATTGTGGTATTGTTATATACATAAATTGATGAAACTTATTTGCACCATCAATTTCTGAAGCCTCATATAATGATGGACTAACATTTTGTAATCCAGCAAGAAAGAAAATCATATTATACCCTGTCCAACGCCATAGTAATGCTATTATTATTACAAATTTTGCCCAAAATCCATCTTTTAACCACAGTATCGGTTCTTTTATTAAATGAACTGACATTAAAAAATGATTTACTAATCCTTCATTTGAAAACATCATTTTAAATAACACTGAATATGCAACTAAAGATGTTATACATGGAAGAAAAATAGTTATTCTATAGAAAGATCTAAATTTTAATTTCTGTGAATTTAATAGTGTTGCTAAAAATATAGCTAACATAAGCATTATTGGTACTTGTATTATTAAAAATATAAATGTATTTATTAATGATGCTTTTCATAACTATTTTCCTCCTCATATTGTAACAGTTAAATCAACTATTTTATCTTATTTGTGCTTTAACTTCTTCTTCTGCTACTTTTAATGCTTCATCAATAGTTACTTTCCCTTCTAAATATGATTTTAATGCATTTAGAATTGCAGCATCTGCTTCACTTCCATATGCACCGTAATTTACTGCTGGAATTTCTTTTATCCATTGTGAGAAATCTTTATACACTAATTGATCTCCAAAAAATTTATCAGGTGTATCATATACAGAACCAGTTTGAGCTGGTATATAAGTTGTCATTGCTTCTATTTCCGATAATATTTCTTGATAGAATTTATCATTACCAGCATATACTGTTTTTAAGAAGTCTATAGCAACATCTCTATTTGGTGCTTTTTCTAATACATACCAACTTGAACCTCCAAGATTCGATGCATTTACACTTTGAAGTCCATCTAATTTTGGAGTACTAGTAACCGCCCATTTTCCACTTTGATCTGCTGTAGACTTTATTAATCCTATTATCCATATTCCTGTTACAACAGATGCAGTTTCTCCTTTATTCATTGCTCCTCCCATTCTCCCCATCCTTGTGTAGGCTTTAATGTTTTATTGTCATTAAATTTCTTCATAATGTTAAATGCTGCTTTTAGTGCATCGTTATTAGCTATTGTCACATTTCCATCTTTATCAAAATACCACTTTCCTGCAGATTGCATCATTATTCTAATAAGTCCTGCATCTCCTGTTAAGTCTCCAGCAGTCATATCTATTCCTGTTTTAGCTTTAACATTTTTTCCAATTTCAATAAATTTATCCCATGTTATGTTTGTTAAATCTTCAGCTTTATACCCTGCTTTCTCCATAATATCTTTTCTGTAGAAAAATCCTGTTACGCCTGAATCGAATGGTACACCATAAATACCATCTTTTTCTGTCATTGCTTCCACTTTATAAGTAGCAAATTTTGAATGATCTATTTTCCCTTTTAAGTTAGCGAACGAACCTGGATATGATGTAATAAATTTTTTAGCATTATAGTCTTCTATTAATACTATATCTGGAAGTCCTTCAGATACACCAGAACTCAATCCTGCATTCATCTTTGTTAGTATATCAGGCTGAGCATAATCTACAACCTGTATATCAACATCTGGATGTTGTGCTTCATATAACTTTTCTGCTTTTTCCATTGCATAAATATTAAAGTTTTTATCCCATGCCCATACAGTAACAATTTTTTTACCATCTTTTGTTCTTCCAACATTTTCTTTTTTTGAATTACATGATACAAATAAAAGTAACATAATTAAAATTGATAATAATTTTTTCATGGCATCTCCACCTTTTGTTTTTTATTAATTAATTTATACCTTTTATTTTTGTATTATCAAATAAAAAAATATATATATAAGAATACTTTTTTAACTTTTTTAATTTATATTGTTATTTATTTATATTATTGTATCCAATCAATTGAGCAAAATAAAGATATCTTTTTTAACTAATAAATATATTTTAAGATAAAATAACTTAACATTATCATTTTTTTTTGATATAATATGTGATATGTATCCGTAGCTCAACTGGATAGAGCGTCTGACTTCGGATCAGAA
>RRZU013068063.1_pt1 | contig 16233 bp, 3 predicted proteins | sample 2165561 | NCBI WGS metagenome assembly RRZU01 (sample SAMN10456909, study PRJNA506462) | wastewater metagenome | isolation source: wastewater sludge | place: USA: Moscow, Idaho
CTAAGCATGACGCTTGCCGAGTATCAGAAGATGCTGCAGGATGCCCGTGGGCATCAACTCATCTCGTTCGAGGATATGGTTGAAGACGGGGAAGATGACTATCTTGAGCGCCATCTGAAGGACGAAACCAATGAGCCGTCGCAGCTTCTTGAAAACCAGAGCCTCCAAACATTGCTGACGCAAGGCATCGAGCAGTTGCCAGAGCGAGAGAAACTGATGATGGCGCTCTATTATGAGCAGGATCTGAATTTGCGGGAAATCGGTGAGGTCATGGGGGTGACCGAATCGCGCGTGTGCCAGTTGCACAGCCAGGCGGTAGCACGTTTGCGTGCGCGGATTTTTGGAGAAAGCGGGCTCAAGAAGAAGAAAGTAAAGGGCAATGGATAAGATCAGCGTTGCCGGTCTGCTGCTGGGTATCGTGGCGATCATTGGAGGGCAGTTGCTTGAAGGCGGCAGTGTTGGCTCATTGTCACAGCCAACCGCTTTGTTGATCGTGCTTGGCGGCACAGTGGGGGCAGTGATGTTGCAGAGCCCTTATGCGACCTTCGTCCGTGGCATAAAGATGGTGCGCTGGATATGGTATCCGCCGGTCGTGAACTATCAGCAGTTGATCAAGCAAGTCTCGGGCTGGAGTCAGGTTTCGCGTCGTGAGGGACTGCTGGCGCTGGAAGGCGTGATGACCCAGCTGAAGGACGACTTCGCGAAAAAAGGGCTGCAGCTATTGGTTGATGGCGCCGAGCCGGAGCGTTTGCGCGAAGTGCTCGAGGTTCAAATTAGCACTTACGAAGAAGAAATGCGGCAATCGGCAAGAATCTGGGAGGCCGCAGGGGGGTATTCGCCAACCATAGGCATTTTGGGCGCTGTCATGGGCTTGATCCATGTTATGGAGAACCTCTCCGATCCCTCCAAGCTGGGGGCTGGAATTGCCGTGGCTTTCGTCGCAACGATCTATGGCGTTGGTTTGGCCAATCTGGTTTTTTTACCGATGGCTAATAAGCTCAAGGCGAATATCAATCGCCTGGTCGTGCAGCGTGAAATGATCGTTGATGGGCTGGTCGGTATCGCCAATGGCGATAATCCACGCATTATTGAAAGTCGCCTTCAAGGCTACATTTTCTAGCGTATGGCCCGCCGCAAGCGTCCTGAAGAGCATGACAACCACGAGCGCTGGCTCGTCTCATACGCGGATTTCATCACCCTGCTGTTCGCTTTCTTTGTCGTAATGTACGCACTGTCTACGGTCAACGAGGGAAAATACCGGATTCTCAGCGATTCGATGGTCAGTGCCTTTCGTAACGTACAGGTCAATACGTCTTCATCGGTGGTTACTCCGGTGGTGCCGCCGCTTGTTGTCATTCCTAAGGCTAGTCCGCCTCCCAAGGCGCAAGAGCTGGCAAAGCAGAAGCAGCGCGACAAGATGCGCAACGTTGCCAAAGATATTCTGGAAGTGATGGCGCCGCTTATCGAACAGGGTAAAGTCAGAGTTATTGAAACAAGCCGTGGCGTGACCATTGAAATCAATGACAGCATCTTGTTCGCGCCTGGTCAGGCGCTCTTGCAGTCCGCCTTGGTCAAGGCTATGACGGCAATTGCCGATGTTCTGGTGCCGACTGACTTTCCGATAACTATCGAAGGGCACACCGATAACGTACCGATAAAAACGGCCCAATTTCCTTCGAATTGGGAGCTTTCGGCGGTTCGCGCGACTACCGTTTTACGTCTCTTCGCTGATGCCGGTGTAAGCGCCGATCGGCTGACTGCAATTGGCTACGCGGATACGCGACCGGTTGAGCCAAATTTGCTGGCTGACGGGCGCGCGCGCAACCGGCGGGTAACCATCCTGATTGACTCGAATGTGCCAGAGAAAGGGAAGGAACTGGGCGTTGATGCTGAGTAGGTCATTCTCGGGCTAGTCCAGTGATTTTTTGGCTGTGGTGCCAATAAGTTGGAATTCGCCACGTGCTTCTATCTCATATCCATCACACATTCAATACCCTTCTAACACGTTTTCAACACATATTGAGCGCGACGGCTTGATATTATCCTCCCTTTGTTGTAGCTTGGTAACTGAATCGTCTGATTTTTTACGGCACAACTCTGTGGCTTGCGTCGGAAATATTAGGGTGTTGTATATGTCGATGCAAGTTGTCTTGCCGAACTCTGAAACATAGCAAAGCCATTGAAAAATGGCGACGCAAAGTTACCGGCCTAATGCCTGATGATCGGCGATGGTAGCGGGACTACCAGAAAAAAGGTTGATATGATTTATTCATTTCAGCGCGATAAAGACGACTCGTATGTGCTTGAGCATCTTGTTGCGCGACATTTGCGCCATGCCCCTACAATTGCTAGGCGTTTTGGTGATGCTCCAAGACTTCTTGCCTGCCTTGTGGCTACATGTGCGCAAGCTGACTTTGCCATCATGGTGCGGATGGTGTGCGTGTTTTTCTCTGCATTGCTCCGCAACCATAGCCATCCTTTTTGGTCTTACTCCAACACAGTCTCCGTAGTAAGCCTTGGTCCCCCTTGTACTGTTCGGCGCATGCGCCACGAGCTGAGTTGGCGACTGCCAAAGCTGCCTAGGAGTATTTTTAACTGCGCTTGTTTCCTTCCTCGGTTTGTTCTTCGGCCCGAGCCGTAAACTATTAAATATGCTTTTGCACGATTGGGTCGTAAAGTTTTCAATAAATTGGCCGTTGGAAAGATGTGAGCGTTTTTTACGTTTTCCGAGTGTTGGGATTTTGTTCCAGATACCGTACGTTTTAGTTAATTGTGCCAACCAATTGGTGGCTAGGAGAAGATTATGAGCAGCATTATTACTGGCATGACGACCGCGCAAATTGCCGCCCTGACCACCGCCGACATTGCCGCCCTGACCACCGAAGATATTGCAGCGTTCAGTTCTGTGCAGCTTCCAGCGCTGACTACCGATCAGATACAAGCGTTTACCACGGCGAGTATTTCGGCTTTTTCGACGGCACAAATAAAGTGGTTTGCAACAGATGATATCGCTGCGTTGACTACAGCTCAGGTTGTGGCCTTGACAACCGCCCAAGCTGCCGCATTGACCTCCGCTCAAATTCCTGCGCTTACCGTTGCACAAATTGCTGCACTGGAAACTGCCGATGTCGCAGCATTGCCGACAGCGTCGGTAAGGGTTTTGACCACCGCGCAAATCGTTGCCTTGACGACAGATCAGGCTGGGGCGCTGACTTCGGCACAAGTGGCTGGGATGAGTGCTGCGCAGATCGTCGCGCTTGAGGCGGCGGATGTTGCCAAACTATCGACCAGTGCGGTCATGGGTTTAACGACGGCTCAGATCCCCGTGCTGACTACGGCCCAGGCTGCGGCTTTGACTTCCGCACAAGTGAGCAAGTTAAGTGCAACTCAGGTCGCTTTTATCGGGACGGCGAACATTGCCAGTCTCTCAACTGCGGCTGTTTCTGGAATATCGACCGGCGCCATTAGCAGTCTGTCTAACGCTCAAATCATTGCTCTAACAACGGCGCAAGCTGCGGCTCTGACTTCGGCACAACTGGCTAAGTTGTCCGCAGTTCAAGTTGCGGCATTTGAAACAGCGGATATCGCCAGTCTATCGACTGCCGAAATTTCCGGTATTTCGACGGCAGGTATCAAGGGTTTGACTTCGGCGCAACTTGTTGCGCTGACGACGGATCAGGCGGCAGCGCTTACGGCCACGCAGCTGGCTAACCTGACTACCGCACAGGTTCCGGTGCTGCAAACAGTCGATGTTGCGAAGCTCTCGATAGTGGCAGTATCCGGAGCGGGCAATGGCTTTGTTACCGCCTTGACCTCGGCGCAAGTTGCCGCATTGTCAACTGATCAAATCGCTGCGCTGACTACGGCGCAGATCGCAGCGTTGTCAACCGCAAACATGGCTGCCTTGGGCACGGCAGGTGTCGTTGCGTTGACCACCGCACAAGCCGCCGCCTTGATGGTGTCGCAGATTGCCGCAATGACCACTGCGCAGGTTGCCGCGCTGGAGACGGAGGATTTGGCGAAGATTACAACTGCCGCGATCAAGGGATTGACGACAGCGCAGATCGTTGCGTTGACGACGGATCAAGCTGCAGCGCTCACGGCTGCACAAGTTGCGGCTTTGGCTACAGACAGGCTGGTGGCGATGCAACCAGCCGATTTGGCTAAACTTTCGACCGATGCTATTGCGGCTTTGACGATAACCCAGATTCCCACTTTAACCACAGCGCAGATTGCGGCGTTGAGTACAGAACAAATCGTAGCTTTGAACGCTACGAACACTGCCCAGACAGGTGCGTTGACATCGACGCAGCTGGCGGCGATGAGCACGGGTCAGTTTGCTGCGATCGAAGCGGCTGATTTTGCGAAGCTGACGGCAACTGCAGTCCGCGGGGTGACCACTGCGCAAATCGTAGCGCTGACTACGGCGCAGGCGCAGGCACTGACGTCGGGTCAATTGACGGCGCTTTCGTCGACGCAACTTCGGGCCTTGGAAACGGCTGATCTGGCAAAGATTGATGCTTCGGTTGTTTCAAAACTTTCTGGCGTTAATCTTGCTACTCTTACGACAGATCAGCTTGTTGCGCTGACGACGGCTCAGGTTGCTGCTCTGACGGCCAGTCAGGTGATGGCATTGACGACGGCGCAAGTTAAGGCGTTGACGACTGATCAAGCCGGGGCGCTCAGTTCAACGCAAGTAGCAGCATTGACGACTGCGCAACTGCTCGCCTTGGAAACGGCCGATTTGGCCAATCTTTCGGCAGGTGCGATCCCCGGACTGAAAGTGGCGACGCTTACCGTCGCGCAGATACAGGCGCTTGACGCAGCGCAGATAGCCGCATTGTCGACAGCGCAAAGCCCAAACCTGACATCGGGGCAAATCGCCGCGATGAGTACGGAACAAATTGCAGCAATTGAGACGGCCGATCTTATGCGCTTGTCTCCGTCCGCCGTAAAGGGATTGACCACGGCTCAAGTCGTAGCGCTAAGCACTGGGCAGGCGGCGGCATTGACATTTACCCAGTTGGCAAGCCTTTCCACTGCACAAATCGTCAAACTGGAGACGGAGGATGTGGCCAAACTATCCACCGCCGCGATTTCCGGTCTTACGACCGCGCAGTTGATTGCTTTGACTACGGCACAGGTTGCTGCATTGACGACAGCGCAATTTGAGAAGCTGACGCCAACCCAAATCGCCGTGCTGACAGCGGCTCAGATTGCAGGGCTTGATCCGGCGACGATTGTTAAATTGACAACGGCCCAGGCCGCGGCATTGACCTCGGCGCAAATTGGCGCCATGACGACTGAGCAGATTGCGGCGATCGAGACGGCGGATTTGGCAAAAGTTACAGCAACGGCGATCAAGGGTTTGACCACTGACCAGTTGTTGCCCTGACTACGGCTCAGGCGGGAGCGCTTACTGCCGCGCAGCTGGCGAGTTTGAGCACGGCGCAAGTCGTCAAGATCGAAACTGAGGATGTTGCCAAGCTCTCAACCAGTGCAGTACTCGGGCTGACGACAGCGCAATTGGCGGCTTTGACAGCCGGTCAGGTTGCGGCCCTGACGACCGCGCAAGTCGCGGCATTGACGGCGACCCAGATTTCGTCGCTGCCAACGGCAGCTATTGCTGCTCTCGATCCGACGGCGATTACCGCATTGACAACTCTGCAGGTAGCCGCGTTGACCTCGACGCAAGTAACAGGCATGACGACGGCTCAGATTGTCGCAATCGAAACGGTGGATTTGGCTAGGCTGACAACCAGTGCTGTCAAGGGTCTGACGACTGCACAGATCGATGCGTTGTCGGCGTCGCAGACCGGGGCTTTGACTTCGGCTCAGGTGGCGCAGCTGGTGGCGGCGCAGGTTGATGCGCTGGATATCTCTAGTTTGTCGACCAGTGGTATTCAGGGTTTGACCGCGCGCCTTTCTTCTTTGTCGACGACGGTCATTGCGGGTTTGTCTACCGCCCAATTTGCAGCCTTGACTGTGGCGCAGATCAAGCTGCTCACCACTGCACAGGTTGCCGCACTGACCACAGATCAGGTCGTGGCCTTGACGACGGCGCAGGCCGGGGCGCTGACTTCTGCACAATTGGCTAACATGACTACTGGGCAGATTGCCGCGATGCAGCCGGCTGATTTTGCCGGTATTGCGCCGACTTCGATCGTCGGGTTGACGGTCGCTCAGTTGGAAGCCTTGTCCACGAATCAGTTCGTAGCGCTTACGACGGCGCAGATTGCGGGTTTGACAACGGCTCAATTTGCCGCATTGCCTACGGCCGGCATCGAGAAGCTAAGCACGGCACAGATCGCTGCGATGACTTCCACCCAGGCCCCCGCTTTGACATCGACGCAACTGGCTGCGATGACAACGAGCCAGATTGCCGCAGTAGAGATCGTCGATCTGATCAGATTGACCAATAGCGCTTTGGATGGCATGACGACCGAACAGGTTGTCGCGCTGACGGCGGTCCAGGCCACTGCTTTGACATCTACGCAGTTGGCCAGTCTAAGTATTGATCAAATCGCTGCTATTGAAAGCGGAGATTTTGGAAAGCTGGCAGCACTCGCAATCAAGGGCTTCTCGAATGCTCAAATCGCGGCGATGACGACGGATCAGGCTGCTGCTTTGACATCGGCGCAAATTGCAGCACTTTCAACGGCACAGATCGCAGCCATTGAAGTCGCGGATATTGCCAAGATTAATACCTTGGCAATTGGCGGATTGACGACCGCACAAGTCGTTGCTTTGACAACGGAGCAGGTTCAGGCGCTCACAACGGCCCAGGTTGCCGCTTTGCCGACAGCAGGCATCGCGGCTATGGCGACTGACGATGTGCCTGCATTGACCGCTGACCAGATCGCCGCATTTACCCCGACGCAACTGGCGGCCTTGAGCAGCGCCCAGATAGCACTTTTGTCCACCACGCTGTCGACGACGCAGAGTGAAGTGCGAACCGCGATGATGTGGACGTCGACGCAACTGGCGGCAATGACTACGGCGCAAATTGCAGCAATCACCACGGCTCAGGCCGCTGTGTTGTCCTCCAGCCAAGTCAGGGGTCTGACAAGTACGCAGGTTGCTGCACTGGAAACCGTGGATCTGGTTCGCCTATCAACGGCGACGGTCGCTTCGTTAAGTAGCGCTCAGATCGCTGCGCTGGCAAACGACCAGGTCGCCGCTTTGACGACTGGCCAGATTGTTGCGCTTGGTAGTGCCAGTATTATCGCGCTGAAGTCTGCGCAGCTTGCGGCGCTGACCACCGACCAGGTCGCGGCGTTGACCTCTGCGCAGGTTGCGGCGATTGAAACTGCCGATCTGCAGGCGATGACTACCGATCAAATCGTTGCGCTGTCGCCTACCCAGGTTGCTTGGTTGAAGTCGACCCAAGTGGCAGCACTGACCGCGGCGCAAGTTGCCGCGCTTGGCACCGATATTGCGTCTTTGACGATCACCGCTTTACCCGGTTTGAGTACTGCTCAGGTGGCGGCCATGACCGGCGCGCAAGTTGCCGCTTTGACCTCTACGCAGCTCGCTGTGCTCAGCACCGCTCAAGTTGCTGCGATTGAAACGGCCGATCTTACCAGCATGACCACGCAATTGATCAGCAAGTTGAGCTCGCTTCAGATTGCTGCTCTGACCACTGCGCAAGTTGCCGCTTTGACGACGGAACAGGTTGTCGCTATTACAAGCACGCAAATCAAATCCATTGGAACGGCCAATATTGCCCGTTTGACCACCGAGCAAGTTGCTGCGCTGACGACGGCGCAAGCTGCTAGCTTGACGGCCAGTCAAGTCGCCGCGCTAACGACCAGCCAGATTGCGGCTCTCTCGCCAGCAGATTTTGCTGCACTATCAACGGCTGTGATTCCTAGTCTTACAGCCGCACAGATCGTTGCATTGACTACAGCACAAGCTGCTGCATTGACTACGCTTCAAGCTCCTGCGTTGACCACTGCGCAAATCTCGCAGTTTGAGGCAGAAGACATCGCCAAGTTCTCGGTCGCTGCGATCAGTAAAATGACGACCGCGCAGATTGCTGCTTTGAGTACCGTTCAAATACCAGCGCTTTCGACGGATCAAATTGCTGCGCTGACGACTGCGCAGATCAAGGCGTTAGAAACTGTTGATATTGCACGCCTTACAACGGCACAAATTGAGGCGTTGACGACAACGCAGGTTGAGGCACTCGGTTCGGCGCAACTCGCAGCGTTGACCACAACACAGCTTGTTGCCATGCAAACTGCCGATATCGCCAAAATCGCGACGGCTTCGATCCCCGGATTTACCACTGCTCAGGTCAAGGCTTTGACCCCGGATCAGTTAGCCGCGTTGAGCACCGCTCAAATACGAGCCTTTGAAACGGCCGATCTTGCTGCATTGACGCCGGATCAGATTGTACTTCTTACCACGGCTCAGGTTGCGGCATTGACGAGTACACAGTTGGCGGCATTGACGACTGCTCAAATCGCAGCGATGGAAACTGCGGATCTGCGAGCCATTGCCACCATCAATATCAACAGTTTGACCGCAACTCAAGTTGCTGCTCTCACGGTTGAACAGGTTGTTGCGCTGACGACGCAGCAAATCGCCGCTCTGCAAACGAACAAGATCGCCGCCTTGACGACAGCGCAGGTTGCCGCGCTGAGTACCGCACAAGTGGCAGCACTCAGTTCTACTCAGGTGTCTGCGCTATTGACGGCACAAGTGGCTGCTATTGAGACCGTAGATATTGCAGCGATTTCCTCGGCGGTTATTGCCAAGCTGACGACAGCGCAGGTTGCGGCATTGACGACCGATCAGATCGTTGCGCTATCCAGCGCCCAGATCGGCGCATTGAGTTCGATACAGTTGGCTGCATTGTCTTCAACCCAGGCGGGCGCTATTGAAACCGCAGATCTGGCGGCTTTGAGTACTGCTTTCATCCGTTCGTTGGGAACGGCTCAGTTGAATGGTTTGTCGGTTGATCAAATTGCTGCGCTTAGTCCAACTCAGGTTGCTGCTTTGTCGACAGCGCAGATTGCTGCTCTGAAGACCTCGCAGATTGCTGCTATTGGAACGGCGAGCCTGAATGCCTTGAGTGTGGCGTCTATTGCCGCGTTGACGACGGCACAGGTGGCTGCGCTGACGAGCGATCAGATTCCGGCATTGACGACGGCCCAGGTTGCTGGCTTGGAGACGGCAGACCTTGCCGCCATGAGTACGGCACAGATTCTCGCGATGACAAGTGACCAGGTGGCGAGCCTCTCGACCGTTCAAGTTCGGGCGATGAGTACCGCGCAGGTCGCGGCTTTGTCGACCGAGGATATCAACGCCTTGAGTACAACGGTAGTGGCCAGTTTGACTACCGCGCAGTTGGCTGCTCTGAGTAATACACAGATTGTTGCGTTGTCGACTTCACAGGTTGCTGCGCTAAGTTCGACCCAGGTTGCCGCTTTGACCACGGCTCAAATAGCCTCTCTTGAAGGCACGGATATTCAGTCGCTGTCTACTGCGGCTATTGCCGGCATGACGACGGCGCAGGTGCGGGCGTTGACGCAGGATCAGTTTGCTGTGCTAAGCAACGCGCAAGTCGCAGCGTTGTCCACGGCCGCCGTAGTCGCCTTGAGCACTGCTCAAGTTGCGTCCTTGACCACAGGGCAGGCCGGTGCGCTTACTGCGAGCCAGTTAGGCGCGATGACCACCGCGCAGATCGCCGCGCTTGAAGCTGAAGATTTTGCCAAACTGTCGCCCTTGTCTATTTCCACGCTTACTACGGCGCAAGTTGCCGCGCTGAGTACCGAGCAAGTAGCTGCGCTGACGTCCGATCAGGTCGCAGCCTTAACCAGCGCGCAGGTCGTGGCGATGTCTACAGCCCAGATTGCGGCCATTGAAGCGGCCGATATTGCGGCGCTGTCGACCGCCGTGGTGCGCGCGCTGACGACGGCTCAAGCTGCTGCGTTGACTGCCGCGCAGGTGGCGGCTCTTACGACGACGCAAGTGCTGGCATTGATCACGCAAGACGTTGCTGCTCTTGGTACGGCTCAAATCGCTGCCCTTTCCAGCCAACAGGTCGCCGCTTTGACGACGGCTCAGGTACGCGCGCTTTCACAAGCTCAGGTTGCAGCATTGGAAACACGCGATGTCGCTGGTTTGACGACTGCCGCAATGGCTGCTCTGACGACAGATCAGGTCTTCGCCTTGACGACCGATCAGATAATCGCATTGTCCGCCGATCAGGTGGCAGCTTTGACCTCGGCGCAAATTGCTTATCTGCAAACTGCTCAAATTCGGGCTATTGAAACGCTTGATCTGCAAGCGATCTCCAGTGCCTTGATTCCAGCGCTGAATACCACGCAGATTGTTGCCTTGACCACCGATCAAATTGCAGCGCTGACCTTGTCGCAGATCGAGGCATTGGGTACGGCGAACGTGGCCGCATTGACCACAGCCCAAATCGTTGCTTTGACGACGGCCCAAGCAGCCGCTCTGACTTCGACCCAGCTAGCAGCTTTGACGACCGCTCAGCTGGCAGCGATGCAAACTGCCGATTTGGCCAAGTTGTCGACGGCTGCCATACCGGGGCTGACTACGGCCCAGGTAGCTGCTTTGACTACGGGGCAAGTGGAGGCGCTTTCCACGGCACAATTGCGTGCCATGAGTACCGGCAATGTGGCAGCTTTGACGACCGCTCAGGTTGTTGCGCTATCAACGGGGCAAGTTGCCGCGCTGACTTCGGCACAAGTCGCCGCTTTGACGACAGCCCAGATTGCAGCGCTCGAGACAGCCGATTTGGCTGCGATTCCGACCAGCGTTATTGCGGCGCTGACTACGGCACAGGCTCGTGCGCTTACAGCAACTCAGATTGCCGCATTGGATACGGCACAACTACGTGCTTTGACTGTTGCAGACGTGGCTGCTTTGACCACTGCGCAGATCGTGTCTCTGACCACGGCGCAGGTGGCCGCGTTGACCACGGCGCAGGTGGCCGCGTTGACCGCAGTTCAGACTACCGCTTTGACAGTCGGCCAACTTGGCGCTTTGACTACCGCGCAGATTGCCAAACTGGCCAGCGCGAACGTGGCCGCGCTCACGACCGAGCAGGTTGTTGCGTTGTCTACCGCTCAGGCGGAGGCCTTGACTTCCGGGCAATTGGTTGCCTTGACGACGGCGCAGATCGCTGCGCTGGAAGTCGCCGACCTGGCTACCTTGAGCAATAGCGAAGTTACTGCGCTCAGTACGGCACAGATCGCCGCTCTCACCACTGAGCAAGTCGCTTCTTTATCCAGCAGCAAGCTCAATGCGCTCAGTACCGCACAACTTGTTGCTTTGGGAACGGCGCAGTATGTCGCACTGACTTCCGATCAGGTTGCCGCTTTGACGACAGACCGGGTCATGGCCATTCAAACACAGGACCTGGTCGTGTTGAGCACGGAACAGATCGCCGCAATGACCAGCCAGCAGGTTTCGGTGTTGAGTACCGCTCAGCTAGCCGCATTGACTGCCACGCAGATCGCCGCAATCAGCCCGGCAACGCTGGCGGCGCAGACGACCACGATGATTCAGAGTCTTTCCACGGCGCAGGTCGCCGCCTTGTCAACGGATCAGATTGCTGCTTTGACTACGGCGCAGGTTCGCGCCATGGAAACTGTTGATTTTGCAGCGCTCACCACGGCACAGATCGTCGCGCTTTCTTCCGCTCAGGTCGGAGCCTTGACGGCATCGCAAGTCTCCAACATGACAACCGCTCAGATTGCCGCTATTCAGACGGCTGATCTCGTGGCAATGGGGACGGCGGCGGTCAGGGGCATGACGACCGCGCAGGTGGCGGCACTGACCACGGCACAGGTCGCTAACTTGACCAGCACGCAGATGGCCGCATTAACGACCACGCAGATTGAAAAACTTACGACAGACCAGGTCGTCGCTCTGACCACAGCGCAGGTAGCTGCTCTGACGACCGGGCAAGTGGCCGCGCTGACAACGGCTCAGGTCGCAGCACTGGATACGACCGATCTGGTGGCACTATCTACCGGGGCCATCGCCAGTATGACCACGGCTCAGGTTGCCGCGCTATCAACGAGTCAGATCGTTGCGCTGACAACCGCGCAGGTAGCCGCGCTGACTGCAGCCCAGATCGCCAATTTGAGCACTGCGCAGATCTCGAAAATTGAGACAGTCGATCTGCTGGCGTTGAGCAGTTCGCAGATTGTTGCGCTGACCACCGCGCAAGTCGCGGCTTTGACCAACAGCCAAGTCGCGGCTTTGACGACTACGCAGATTCGCGCCATGGAGTCGCAGGACTTGGCTGCCTTGACGACAGACCAGATTGCCGCCATGTCGACGGATCAGCTGGCGGCGCTGAGTGTGGTGCGCATGCCGAGCTTGACGACCGCCCAGATTGCATCGATTGGCACATCCGCCATCGCTGCTTTGGATACCCAGGTTTTGGCGAGTTTGACGACGGCGCAGATTGCCGCCTTCACGACGGACCAGATCAGGTCTCTGACCACTGCGCAGATTACCGCGCTGACCAATAGCCAAATTGTTGCGCTGGGAACCGAACAGTTCTCCGTGCTGAAGACAGACCAGCTTGCTGCCCTGACTACTTCGCAGTTTGCAGCCATTCAGGCGGTCGATATCGCAGCATTGAGCCTCGACCAAATCGTCGCCATCAAGACTTCGCAAGCTGCTGCATTGACCTCTGCGCAGTTTGCCGCGCTCACGACCGATCAGCTTGGTTCTCTTGAGACACAGGATCTTGCAGCAGTTTCGGCGAGCGTAATTCCGAGCTTTACGACCGCGCAGATTCTCGCGCTTTCGGTTGCCCAAGTGGGTGCTTTGACGACGGCACAGGTTGCTGCTCTCGAAACTGCCGATCTTGCCGCAATGAGTACCGAACAACTGGCTGGGATGACGACCAGTCAGGTGGCCGCTTTGACGACCGATCAGATCGTTGCTTTGGGTAGCGCACAATTTGCTGCGCTGACCACGGCACAGATTGCAGCCCTCTCAAGCACGCAGATTCAGGCGATTCAAACGGCCGATCTGGTCGCGTTGACGACTTCTCAGGTGGTTGCGTTGAGTACGGCGCAGGTCGCGGCTTTGACCACTGCACAAGTTGCTGCCTTGACTACGACGCAGGTGTCGAGCATGGAGACTGCTGATGTGGCGTCTCTGACGTCCTCGCAAGTTGTTGCGCTGACAACGGCACAAGTCGCGGCGCTAACCACGGCGCAGGTTGCCGCGCTGACGACACGCCAGGTTTCTGCGTTGGAAACCGCTGATCTGGCTGCGCTGACCACCAATCAGGTGATCGCGATGACCACGGCGCAGATCGCCGCGCTCACCACCGATCAAATTTCCAAGCTGACCACTGCGCAAGTGGCTGCGCTTGAAACAGCAGATATTGCCGCTTTGACTGCGGCCAAAGTACAGCAGCTGACAACGGCTCAGATCGCTGCCTTGACGACCGATCAGGTGTATGCATTGTCGACGGCTCAGACTGTTGCTTTGAGCACGGATCAAATCGTTGCATTGACCACGGCTCAGGTTGCCGCGCTGAAGACGGCCAATCTCGCCGCTTTGACCACACTCCAGATCGCTGCGATCGAAGTGGTCGACGTTGCCGCCATGACGACGGCGCAAGTCGCCGCGCTGTCCAGTTCCCAAGTTATGGCACTGAGTACGGCGCAGGTGGCTGGCATGAGTACGGCGCAGGTTGCCGCGCTCGATGTTGCCGACCTTGCTGCGGTATCGACGGATGTCATTCGCGCTTTGACGACCGATCAGGTAGCGGCATTGAAGACGGCGCAGATTGCCGGCTTGACTAGCACTCAGGTTGCGGCGATGAAGACTGAAGAAATTGCTGCCTTGTCGTCCGCTCAGATCGTCGCGTTGAGTTCGACCCAGGTCGCTGCGCTGACTAACGCTCAGGTCGTGGCACTAAGCACTGATCAGATCGTTGCCCTGGAAACGGCTGATCTGCGCGCTATGAGGACAGCTCAGATCGTTGCGCTGACTACAGCTCAGGTTGCTGCACTGACCACAGGCCAGATTGCCGCGCTGACCACAGCTCAAGTTCCAGCGCTGGAAACGGCCGATGTCGCAGTATTGAGCGACGCTCAGGTGGTTGCCTTGACGACGGCGCAAGTTGCTGCCTTGACGACGGCGCAAATTGCGGCGCTATCTACGGCACGGATCGCTGCGATGGAAACGGCAGACGTCGCCGCTTTGACTACCGATCAGGTGATCGCGCTGTCTACCGCGCAAGTGGCTGCGCTGACTACGGCGCAGGTTGCCAACCTCTCGACCGATCAGATTCGGGCACTGGAGACTGCCGATGTTGCGGCTTTGACTACGGATCAGATTCCGGCATTGACTGCAGCGCAGGTGTCTGCAATGACGAACGCGCAGCTAGTGGCGCTGACAACAGCCCAGGTTCCGGCCCTGAAAACTGCAGCGATCGCCGCTTTGACTTCGACTCAGATCAAGGCGCTTGAGGCCGTAGATATCGCGGTGTTGACCACGGCGCAGCTAGCTGCGCTCGATACGACGCAGGTCTCCGCATTGACCACGGGGCAGATTGCTGCCTTGACGACAGCTCAAGTTGCTGTTTTTGGCACAGACGATATCGCCGCCTTGACTACGGCTCAAGTCATTGCCTTGACTACGGCTCAAGTTGCGGCGCTCAGCACCGAACAGGTCGCAGCGCTGGGAACTGCACAGATCAAAGCCATTGCCCCCGATGACCTCGCAGCGCTGACCACCGCGCAGGTCGTCGCTCTGAGCACAGGCCAATTCGCGGCGATGACCGCAACCCAGATCGCGGCACTGACCACGGCTCAGGCCGCCGCTCTGGAAACTGTTGATCTTGCGTCGCTCAGCACGGTGCAAATTCGCGCCTTGACTATAGGGAGCCTGGCCGCTTTGAGCACGGAGCAGATCAGTAATCTGACGACCGCCCAGATCGCCGCGCTGACCACCGCGCAAATCGAAGCGCTGACCACCGATCAGGTTGCCGCCTTGAAGACCAGCCAGATTGCCGCACTGACGACTGCTCAGCTTGTTGCACTGGAAACCGTTGATGTGGCCACTTTGTCGACTAACCAGATAGTTGCTTTGACGACGGCGCAGGCCAATGCACTGCTAGGAACGCAGCTTGCGAACATGACGACAGATCAGGTCGTTGCGATTCAGACGGTGGATCTCGCGTCGCTGAGCAATTCGGCCATTGCCGGGCTGACGACTCGCCAGGTTGCCGCGCTGACCAATGCGCAGGTCGCAGCATTGACCACAAGCCAGATACAGGTGTTGGGTACGGATGACGTCGTGGCGTTGCGGGTAACTCAGGTTGCATCGCTGACCACGGCACAGCTTCGTTCGATGAGTTCTGGGCAGATCGTCGCCTTGACCAGCGACCAGCTTGCCGCGCTAACGACCGCGCAGGTACAGTCGCTGGCGACTGATCAATTGGCGGTTATCGAAACAGCTGATCTTGTAGCGTTGACTACCGGCCAGATTGTGGCCCTGACGACTGCTCAGGTTGCTGCACTGACCACTGCGCAGGTTGCCGCGCTAACGACAGACCAACTGGTTGCGCTCGAAGCCGGCGATTTCGCTGCGATGACGACAGCCCAGGTGGTCGCGTTGAGCACGGCGCAGGTCGCCGCGCTGACTGCCGGGCAGGTGGCTGCATTGACGACAACGCAGGTGCAGGCGCTTGAAACGCGTGATATCGCCGTGCTGACTTCGGCTCAGGTTGCTGCCTTGACTACGGGTCAGGTCGCCTCGCTGACCACAGCACAGCTTGCTGCGCTCCCGACAGCGCGGATAAGCGCCATGGAAACGGCCGACGTCGCCGCGCTGACTAATGCCCAGGTGATTTCTTTGAGTACTGCGCAAGTCGTGGCGCTCACCGCAGCCCAGGTTGCCGCGCTGACGACGGCTCAGGTCAGAGTCATGGAAACGGCGGATCTGGCAGCGATGAGTACGGACCAGGTTGCGGCATTTACCACCGCCCAGGTTGCTGCCTTGACAGTGACGCAGGTTCAGGCGCTGACGACATCTCAGGTCGCTGCGCTGACGATTGCACAAGTCGCTGCCATGACGACGGCGCAGCTTGCTTCCTTGGCAACTGTGTCTGTCGCTGCCTTGACGACCGCCCAGGTTGCAGCCCTGACGACGGCGCAGGTTCCGGCTCTGACGATAGCCCAAGTGGCCGCGCTGACTACGGACCAGATTGTTGCGCTGGAA
>RRZU010784054.1_pt1 | contig 16228 bp, 10 predicted proteins | sample 2165561 | NCBI WGS metagenome assembly RRZU01 (sample SAMN10456909, study PRJNA506462) | wastewater metagenome | isolation source: wastewater sludge | place: USA: Moscow, Idaho
CTTCGGCAGAGCCGATACTTGCTTACTTTGAAAAGACAGGTGCTACTCCGTCAACCTGTTTGTATATAGGAGATGCCGCGTATGATAGTGCCTGTGCCGCCAACTCTCACGTTGACTTCGCTTTGGCTACCTGGAGCAATGGTAAAAAGGAAATACCTTGTAAATATGAACTGGTTCATCCCTCGGATGTTTTGAATATTGTTGGCTGATTATTTATGAAAAGGAAGTTTGGCTAAGTTTTTAGAAAAACTTTTCTTTTACAAGATTCCTTTTTTGAATAATTGTCTATTTTTGTTTAAATTCAGATAATTTCAAATTCAATTATAAACATGTAAACTACCATATCATACCAATCTATAGAATCCAGTTTACGAGAACTGCACGAAACTACTTCCGCACAAGAATTAGGCTATGACTTGCTGCGTATTTTTAGCGGTATGTCCGAAACTCGTATAAATAGAATTAAGAGTGGGAAAGATAATCTTTCGAAGAATCCTGATACTATAATCATGAAAGAGTTTTAGTTGAGGTTGCTGACACTGTTTATCAGGTTGAACAACAGATGGCTATTTATTCGCTTGGGAAAATGTTTGAGGTGAATGATCTCTGATGTAGTAAAATTTTTCCTTTTGCGGTTTGTTTTCTCCATGAATTGGTTGAATATAGTTTGCTAAATAATTCAATGTAGGTGATCATTTTCGTGAGATTACGAAAATGATAGCACTTAGAAGTGTATAAAGCAAAATCTCTTATGCAAAAGGATTACATTCATGTCTTTTAATTTAATACTTTTATTATTATTCTAAATACATTTCTACTTGTTTTATTTTAGAAAAAGCAAATGTTTTTTAGGGGTATTTATTTTCTTATGTGTCTATTATAGAAAACACAATATTATGGAACTATATTCTCTTATATCGAAATACTTGGCGGGAGAAGCGACCGCTGAGGATAAAGCAGAGTTATCTGCTTGGCGTAAGTCCGATCCCAAAAATGAACGTGAGCTTCAAGAACTCAAGGAAAGTTGGAGTTTGGCTCATACGGATTTCTTATTTGACAATTCTAATAAAGAAAAAGTATGGAACAGGATTATAAGCAATATTAACCGTATGCACCCCATCAAAATGTATTCGCGTACTGTACTTTACCGTACCATTGCTGTTGCGGCAACCGTAGCTTTATTAATAGGCATTTCAATCCCTCTGTTATTTTCCAGAGAAGAGGAAAATAAGATGGTTTGTTTTAAAGCGCCATTGGGGCAGAAAGCGGAAGTCTGTTTGCCTGATGGAACTAGTGTCTTACTTAATTCGGGGTCAGTACTTACTTATTCCACCGATTATAGCCGCACCAAACGTTCGGTGAAACTGGAAGGACAAGCATTCTTTGATGTAGCAAAAGACAAAGATCATCCGTTTGATGTAATGGTAGATAATTTAAAAGTGGTAGTCCACGGCACTTCGTTTGACGTCAATGCTTATAAAGATAAGGCAGAAATATCCGTCACTTTGTTGACCGGAAGTGTTAGTGTGTTTTCTTCCTCATCCAATAAACTGTTGGCTAAATTACAACCCAATCAGAAAGCCATTATTCCTTTGTATGATACCGATAAATGCATTTTAGCTAATTGTAATGCTCAGGAAGAGGTCATCTGGCGTTTGGGCAAATTGAAAATCGATGGAGAAGAACTTACGGACTTGGTACGTAAGATGGAGCGTTGGTATGGTGTGAAGATAGCCGTAAATAATATTAATACTACAAAACGCTATTGGATGACTGTGAAAACAGAGTCCTTTAGGGAAATGCTTGAGATAATTAACCGTATTACACCCATTGATTATTCTATAAACGGAGAGGAGGTTACCATCACATGTAGATAAATATATAAAAACGGACGTAGAAGACGGCTATCTTCTACGTCCTATATACAAAACCCGAGATATATATTATTCGCTAAGCGAGTAATATAGGGAAGTCTTGCATTTTGCAGACAAAGATAATAATAGTTTTTTATTTAACCTTAAATGAGTTTACAATGTTAAAGCTTAAACAAATATTAAGTAGTATTTTTATTTTGTTCTGCTTGTTTTTTTGCTCTACAATATGGGCACAAAACTCTGGCAATATTAATATTCCAGTAGGACAAATTACAATTAAGAATCTGATACAAATAGTTGAAAAACAGACAGATTACTCTTTTGTTTTTGACAACTCAATCAATTTAGATAAAACAGTACAAATAAAAGGTGAAACCAAGAATGTTAATTCTATCTTAAAACAGCTATTTGATGGGCGGGAGATTGCTTACGAAATAGTAGGTACGCAGATTATTTTAAAAAAGACAGCGCAAAATAATCTGTCAGAAAAAAAAATAGCAGGTACAATTACTGATGAGGTTGGTGAGCCTATTATTGGGGCGAGTATTCGTATTAAGAATGGAAATACAGGTACTATATCTGATGCAAATGGTGCTTTTTCTTTGATGGTGCCTGGAAATGGAGAACTTGAAATAACTTTTGTAGGATACACACCTCTGATGGTAAAAGTGGGAGCTAAACAAGTACTTCAGATAGTGATGAAGGAAGATGCAAAAGCATTGGAAGAAGTTGTTGTAACGGCTTTAGGTATCAAGCGTGAAGAGAAAGCCTTAGGATATGCGGTTCAGAATTTAAAAGGCGATCATTTACAAACGGTGAAGGGTATTGATGTTGGGTCTTCTCTGACTGGCAAAATTGCAGGTGTGAATGTATTGAACTCTAGTGAATTCGGTGAAGGACCTAGCATCTTAGTGCGTGGCGAGCAACCTTTGTTGGTTATTGATGGTATTCCTTATGCCAATATGACTCTTCGCGAAGTGGCTTCGGATGATATTGAATCGCTAAGTGTATTGAAAGGTGCCACCGCTTCCGCTCTTTATGGTTCACGTGGGCAGAGTGGTGCTATCATGGTTACTACCAAGCGCGGAGCTGAGAAGGAAGGTATTAGTATTGCGGTTAATAGTGGAACAATGTTTTCTGCCGGCTATCTGGCTATTCCAGAATTGCAATCAACTTACGGACGTGTAGTGAAGCAAAATGTAGATGGATCTTTGGAATATGTACGCTCTGGTGACGGCTCATGGGGAGCTCCACTCGAAGGACAGGAAGTGATTCAATGGGACCCCATTTCTAAAACAATGAAGGCAATGCCTTACATTGCACGAGGAAAGAATAATTTCAGAAACTTCTTGGAGCAGGGCTATATCCTCAACAATAACGTAAGTATTTCGCAGAAAGGAAAATATGGGAATGTTCGTGCTTCTGCAACGTGGATCAATAACAAAGGGCAGTACCCTAATTCTACTTACGATAAATATACTTATACATTAGGTGGTGATATTAAGTTCGACAAATTCTCATTCACTACAAACTTAGCTTATAACAAACATGAATCACCCAATTTGGGATTTAGTGGTTATACTGGCTACGATCCTATGTACAGTCTGCTTATCTGGGCTTCTCCCGATTGGGATTTGAGAGATTATAAAGACTATTGGTTGACTCCGAATGAAGTGCAAAATAATAGCTATACAGCAGGAAACAACAATCCATACTTTGACCGCTACGAAAGACTACATTCATTGAATAAAGATATTTTCAACGGGTCTGTTGAAATGAAGTATGAGCCTACCAAGTGGCTGAATACATTAGTACGTTTGGGATACGATACATACAGCAATCGTCAGGATGTCAGAATCTCTAAAGGCTCTTTCCAAGGTGGAGGTAATTCAACTGTTATATCCGGTGGAGAGGAAGTATGGGGAGAATCTCAGAAAGGATCTTATAACACAGGTATTGGTCGTGGCTATAGTATCAATGGTGACTTTATTACGTCAGCCAACTATCGTTATAAAGATTTTGGAGTAGATGGCTTTGTGGGAGGTTCTATTATGTATACTCAGGATGAAGGAATAGAGGCTCGCACCAAAGGCGGACTTTCCATACCTGGATTTTATTCACTGAAGGCCTCTGTTGACCCCGCTAAGGTAGCATCGCGCATGTACAAGAAGCAGACAAACAGTTTGTATGGTCGTTTAGGCCTATCTTGGCGTAGTCTGGCATTTGCCGAAATGACTCTTCGTAATGACTGGGTATCTACACTTCCAGAGACAACCCGTTCATATCTTTATCCATCTTTTTCCGGAAGTTTTGTAGTATCCGAATTACTTCCAGAGTGGGAATGGCTATCATTGTGGAAGCTGAGAGGCTCTTGGGTAACTTCGAAAAAAGCAGCTGATGTTTATGCTATTAATTCTGTATTAAGTGTAAACAGTAGTGTGTGGGGAACTTTGAGTTCGGCTGTATTGCCTACTACTATACGCGGTACAGACATTCTGCCCGAGTCTACCCGTACTTACGAGTTCGGAACTGCCGTCAATCTACTGAAGAATAGGCTTTCTTTTGACTTTGCTTACTATAATAAGAAAGCTTACGACTTTATAAAGAGTGCCAGCATCAGTCCTTCATCAGGTTATTCATCTAACTTTATAAACACGCAAGAGGAAATCACTCGCAAAGGTGTTGAATTAACAATTAATGGTACTCCGATTGAAACTAGAAATCTTCGCTGGGAGCTATCATTCAACTGGTCCAAATATGCTGACTATTACACCAAATTGGATCCTACATATTCTGCAGACAAACCTTGGGTGAGAGTTGGCGAGAGAGCAGACGCTTTTGTTTTCAATGATTATTTGAGAGACTCGGAAGGAAGCATTATTCATAACTCATCAGGTTTGCCTGAATACTCAAAATATCAATCAAAATATGGAAATAAAGGTCCCGATTGGATTTGGGGTGTTAATACTACATTGAAGTATAAAAGCTGGCAACTGGGATTGTCATTTGATGGTCGCGTAGGTGGTAATATCTCATCAATTACAGAGATGTATATGTGGCGTTCCGGTGGGCACCCCGAATCTGTAACGCCTGAACGTTATTTGGATATGAAAACCCCAGGTAGTAAAAACTATGTTGGACAAGGTGTGAAGATTGTTTCTGGTACCGTTCAGTATGATACGTATGGCAATATTATAGAAGGCACTGATACTCGCGTGTTTGTTCCCAATGATATTGCTACTACTTATAAATCTTATATTGAATCATATCACAAGGGTACAGCTTGGGGGGGCGCTCCTTCAAAATCAGATATTAAAAGCGGTACATTTTTCAAACTGAGAGAAGTCTCATTAACCTATAATGTTCCCAAAACAGTTTGCTCGATGATAAAAGCCCAGTCTTTGTCTGTATCAGCTATTGGGCAGAATGTCCTATTTTGGGCAAAAGATTTTAAATATTCCGACCCTGATGGAGGAAGCGAAAATTTCTCGGATCCGTCACAGCGCTATCTTGGATTTAATGTAAAAATAGGTTTCTAACTTGTTAAATAAGAACATTGTATGAAAAATATATATCGAATAGTATATACAGCGGGGTTTATTTGTTTATCTTGCCTATCTGCTTGTAATAATTTTGAAGAAATCAACACCAATCCTGATTCTATTACCAAAGCGAGTGCTTCTATGCTCTGTACCAATATTGTACTGAGTAATGTAAAATTCAACGGAAGAGATTCGCATGCATATTTGCAGCCAAATGCAATTGCAAAATATTTGGGATTTGCCAACGAGAGTCAAATGCCTGAACAATACAACAGCTTTGGTAATAGCAGTTTCGAACAAATGACGATTCTGCCTAATATTGAAAAAATGGTAGAGTATGCTACTGGTACAGCAATGGAGAACTCCTATAGAGGAATTGCTAAGTTTTCCAGAGCTTATATGTTCTATAAAACAACGATGCGTGTAGGTGACATTCCTTATAGCCAAACCAACCAGGGGGCTACAGGAAGTTATCGTCCTATATTCGACAGCCAGAAAGATGTATTATTGGGAGTACTCGATGAACTGAAAGAGGCAGATACTTATTTCGCAAATGGTATTAAGTTCGATGGTGACCCTACCCCTTTTGCCGGAGACCCTAAAAAGTGGAGAAAGGCAACCAATGCTTTAGCGTTGAGAGTCCTCATGAGTATGAGTAAAAAGGAAGGGGATGCTTCTCTGAGAATCAAAGAACGTTTTGCCGAAATTGTTAATGCAGGTCAGCTACTGAGCGAAGCGGATGGATATTTAGGATTAGTATATACTTCTGTCAACATGCATCCTATGGCTGGAACAAACGACTTGTTCACAAGTCGAACAGTGATTAGCTCATTGTTGATTGATGAACTCAAAAAACTGAATGATCGTAGATTATTTTATTTTGCCGATCCAGCAAGTATCAAAATAGCTACGGGTAATAATGAATCGGTAATGGATGCCTATGAAGGTGTAGATGTCTCTATGGATTATGCCGAAATGACAAATAATTATCTAAAAGGTGATTACTCACTTTTGAATTCCAGGTATCTGAAAGATGTTTCAAGTGAACCAAGAATGGTGATCAGTTATGCGGAACAACAGCTAATCCTGGCTGAGGCACGTATATATGGATGGATTACTACCGGAAGTGCAGAAGATTATTATAAATCAGCAGTAAAATGGGCTTTGGGCATTCAAATGAATACTAAAGGCGATAAATATGCTCATGGTATGGAAATAACTGCAGACTATATCAACAACTATTTTACAGGAGAAGCTGCTTTCAAAAGCACTAGTAGTGAACAGTTGAAACAAATCTGGATGCAACGCTATATTCTTAACTTTATGCAAGATGCAGAAGAAAGTTATTTTGAATATCGTAGAAATAAATATCCTGTTTTCCCCATTAACCCCAATACGAATCTAAATTTGGAGAATGCCTCTGTTATTCCTATGAGATGGCTCTATCCTTCATCTGAAACCAATTATAACAGAGAGAATCTGGAGACAGCTTTGAATAATCAGTTTGATGGATATGATGAGGTAAACAAATTAATGTGGATTCTTAAATAGAAGCTGAATAGAAAAAAAAACTGACTAAAAGGTCGACTGTTATTAATTGAGACTGCTTCAATTCCCCCATTTTCTTTGATGTAGCCTTGATAGAATCACTGTAGACTTTTTAGTCAGTTCCTAAACAATATGGATGTATGAGAAAAAAGTTATATGCTTTATTATTACTCTCTTTGACCGCTAACTTTCTATACGCTCAGCAACTTATTAATGGTAGAATTCATTGTGAGAATAAAGGTATAGCGGAGGTTGTTGTAACCGATGGCAGGAATGTGACCAAGACAAATTCGAAAGGTTATTATAAACTTTTTGTAGATGGGGCTCAAAGCTATGTTTACTACTCACTGCCTAAACACTATGAATCGCCTTTAAAAAATGGCATACCGGTATTTTACAAAGAAATAGTCCCCCATGTAGATCGCTATGATTTTGAAATAAAGAAATCAGTTAGGGAACAACATAAACATACATTTGTAGTTTGGGCAGATCCACAGATCATTGATCCTGAAGAATTTCAGTTATTAGAGAAAGTAATAGATGATATAAAGGGAACTCAAGATATTTATAATACCTCTTTTCATGGTATAAGTTGCGGGGATATTGTTTTTGACCGACTGAACTTTTTTGATAACTATAAGAATTCTATTGGTCGGTTTGACTTTCCTTTCTATCAGGTGCTGGGAAATCATGATATGGACTATTCGAATGAAACACATGAGTCGTCAAGACGGTCGTATCAGAAGGCTTTTGGTCCCGACTATTACTCTTTCAATATAGGAAATATTCATTATATCGTTTTAAACGATGTATTCTACTACGGCTATGCGTACCATTATATGGGCTATATTGATGGTCAGCAGCTAGAATGGCTAAAAAAAGACTTAGCGCAGGTGGCGAAAGGTACAACAGTGATGATTGCCTTGCATATTCCCACTATGTATACAGATGCTGATACCCGGCCCAATATGGAGAAGAGACAAAAGAATTCTCTCATAAACAACAAGGCGTTTTATGAGTGCTTGAAGGGATATAATGTGCATATTCTAGCAGGGCATAGCCATACACAGTGGAATACTGTAATCAATGACTCAATTACGGAGCATACACATGCTGCAGCTTCTGCAGCTTGGTGGCAAGGCGAGGTAGGGCTTGATGGAACTCCTAAGGGCTATACTGTTTATGAAGTAGATGGTAACGATATAAAATGGTATTTCAAAGGTGTAGGGATCGACAAAGATGAACAATTAAAAATTTATCCAGTGGGTACCGACGCCGAACATCCTACGGCTTTTGTTGCAAATGTATTCAACTATGATCCGCTTTGGAAGGTAGAATGGTATGAAAATGATGTACTGAAAGGTGATATGGAGCAGTATTGGGGAGTAGATCCATTGGCAAAGAGTCTTTACGCACCCGGAAAGAATAAAAAATACTCATGGTTGAGTTACGATCACACCAATCATCTGTTTAAAGCTGTTCCCGCTGACGAGCACTCACAGATAAAAGTGGTAGTAACTGATCGATTTGGACAAAAATACACTCGAACTATCTCAGAAAAGAAAAACAATGAAAACAATAAATAGAACATATTTATGGGTGTTTTTGTGCATATTCTTTACACAATGCACCCGGATATCAAATAATCGAACCTTTGTTCACCCTCTGACAGCCCAGGCTGATACAAACGTAGTATTACCCCCGTTGTGGGCTTTCGGTGTGATGTATGGCGGTTATACCAACCAAGATGAAACGATGAAACGTGTCGATGAAATCATTGATCACGATTATCCCATTGACGCATATTGGATTGATTCCTGGTTTTGGAGTTATGATGATAAAGGGAAGGGGCCACACAGATATATGGACTTTATAGCAGATACAATAGGCTATCCGGATAGAAAAGCGATGTGGAATCATTTAGAGCAGCGTAACATCAAAGGTGGTTTTTGGGCATGGGATTGTATCTTTCAGACCGGAAATGAAGCTGCTTTTGAAGATTTTCAGCAAAAGGGATATTTCAGAAATACGTATGTAGAGTCCAATCCATGGCACAATAACAGTACTACTACAGCTATGTTTCAGACAGAAAAAGACAATAAGAAAGGTACTTTGTGTGGCAATATTGATTTTAACAATCCCGAAGCTGTAAACTACTTTAAGCAGCAGATGAAACATTTCTTTGAGGAGGGAGCCGACTTTATCAAGTTGGATCGTACATCCGCTATCCCAGTTTGCAAGGTTATGTTTGAAATGTCACAAGAATTTGGGAAAGAAACGAAAGGACGCGGATTCTTATTCTCTCATACCGGTGGTCAGGAGACAGAAGAGTATAAACGATATCCTGGAAAGTGGACTGATGATACTCGTTCGGACTGGACAGTTGAGAAACCTAACAAGAATTTCAATTCATGGGTACCTGCTGTTGCTTTGAAGGAAAATATAGCCATGTTCAATGACACTATGCGTAGAAGTAGTTGCAACATACCTTTCCTTGCCAATGATTTGGGAGGTTTTGATATGGGGATTACTGATCAACTAGACGAAGAACTTTTTATCCGATGGATGCAATTTTCTCAATTCAACCCCATTGTAGAAATCTTTTCCCAGCCGGAAAACCCTACGGCAAATCTGCCTTATCGCTATTCGGAACGAGCAGATAAACTATTTCGTGACTATTCACATCTACGTATGGGACTTTTTCCTTACATATATTCATATGCACACCTGACACGTTTGGAAGGAAAACTAATGATGCGCAAGATAGCCGGACAAGTTTACGAATATTTGTTTGGTAATGAATTTTTCGTAGCTCCTGTATATGAGCAGGGGGCTGTGGACAGAGAATTCCAGTTGCCTGCAGGCAGTTGGGTAAATTTTTGGACGGGAGAGATACTCGAAGGGGGCAGAAAGCATAAAGTAGCAGCTCCGTTGGAACAGATTCCATTAATGGTTCGTCAAGGTGCAATTATTCCGATGCGTGCATATGCCCGTTCTATTGAGAAGGGAACCAACGATACATTGACTTTGCATGTGTATCCGGGAGCCGACTCGGAGTTTACATTGATAGAAGACGATGGTAGTAGCAACGATTATCTGAAGGGTATTTATGCCAAGACAGAGATTACCTCCAAAACAGGTAAAAATTCGCAGAAGATTGAGATTGCACCTATGCTTGGATATTATGATGGCATTCAACCCAAACGCACCTGGAGAATATGTGTACATGGTGCAAAAAAGTTGGATAGCCTTATTTGTAATGGAACAGTTCTACCCTATTTCAGTCAAGAGAGTCGGATAACTTCTGCATATTATACGGCAGACAAATATGAAAAAACCATTTTTGAAATAAAGAACGAATAATGTATCGAGCACAGTCTTTCTTTTTAGTATTATTCAGCGTGTTGTTCCTCCTGTTTTGCTCTTTCTCTTTCCATGAGGGAAACAGAATATTGGTATTAGGTGATTCCAATGGAGCAGCCCCGCAAGGGTGGGTTATGCAACTAAAGAAATTGCGTCCGGAAGATACGTTCTGTAACTTAGCCATTTATGGAAATACAATTGGATTTGATAACTTGAAAAATGACACTCTGAATACTCTGAAGAATATAGACAGTTATTTATTTCGTGCAGTTCAACAGATGGGAGGAATCGATCAGGTACTCATCTGGTTGGGATCGAATGATTGTAAAGCTGATTTCTCTTCTTTGCAAGCTGAAGTTCCTAATAATCTGGATAAATTACTTCGTCGGATAAAGTTGTCTATATATTCTTCGGAAGCAGAGGTCATTTTCATAGCACCTCCTCCAATGGCTGCCGATTCTCTTTTGGAAACAAAGTATCATGGAGGAAAAGAGAGATTGGATAGGTTGGTTCCCCATTTAGAAAAAATAGTGCGGAAGCATCGATGCTTCTTTCTCAATATTCATGATTCGCTTGCTACGGATTATTTACGATTGAATTCGGATGGAATACATTTGAATGAAGAAGGATCTTTAAAGGCAGCTTCAATAATAAACCAATATTTAAACAAAGTAACCCGATGAATAAAAAGTATATAAGGTTGACCATTCTTTTAGCGGTTGTTGCATGTCTATTTTCTTTCATGTCTGGGCAAGTCAGACTGTTTGTTATTGGTGATAGCATATCTATCTTCTATGGCCCTTACTTAAAGCAATATGTAGAAGGGAAATATGAATATGATCGGAAAAGAGACAAAGGCGAGGCTATGGAGGATTTAGATAATCCTATTGGAGCCAATGGCGGTGATTCACGTATGGTAGTAGAGTATTTGAAAAAGCTTTCAGCCAACAGGAGTTTTCATACTGATGTATTGTTGGTAAATTGCGGACTGCACGATGTGAAAACTCATCCTATAACTGGCGACAAACAAATCTCTTTGGAAGAATACCGTCACAATCTGGACACGATCTATCGACTTTCCCAAGAGATGAAGGCCAAGCTAGTCTGGGTGAATTGCACTCCTGTCAATGACTCTATTCATAATGGCAAAGGAGTTGCTTTTCATCGTTACAATCGGGACGTGCAGTGTTATAATGCAGTAGCCGATAGTCTGTTCTTTTCCAAAGGAGTACCTATTATAGATATGTATTCTTTTTCATTGCGCTTTCCATTGGACGCTTATATAGATCACGTGCATTATTCTGCCAAATATCGTAAGTTGCAAGCCGCATATATAGCCGGCTTTTTAGAAAGTTTGAAATAACAATTAATTTAATAACATTGAAAACAATGAAACATTTGATTTTATGCCTTTTGGCTTTAGGAGCAGTTGCTGTCTCTTGTGCAGACAAGAAACCTGCTTATCAAACCATTACTACCCCTACCGGAACATGGGAATTGGTTTGGGATGAAGAATTTGATTACGAAGGATTACCCGACTCTACAAAATGGAGCTATGATACCAAAGGCAACGCTACAGGATGGGGAAATAATGAAGCGCAATATTATACCGAAGCCGACAAGAGCAATGCCTGGGTAAGTAACGGTATACTCACCATCACCGCCCTCAAAAAAAAAATGGAAGGCAAAGAGTTTACATCGGCGCGACTCATTACCAAAGGGAAAGGCGACTGGCTGTATGGCCGTTTTGAAATACGCGCCAAACTGCCCACTGGTCTCGGCACATGGCCTGCTATATGGATGTTGCCTACCGACTGGAAATATGGAGGTTGGCCTGCAAGTGGTGAGATTGACATCATGGAAAATGTAGGTTATGATCCCGATACGATTATTGCTTCAGCACATACCCAAACTTACAATCACGTCATCGGCACTCAGAAAAATGCACGTATTGCTTGTCCGGATTCTTACAAGAATTTCCACACATATACATTAGAGTGGGAAGCGGATGAGTATCGTGCTTATATTGATGATATTCATTACTTCACTTTCAAGAACGAAAAGGCTAGTTATAAAGAGTGGCCTTTTGATAAACGCTTCCATCTCTTACTGAACCTAGCTATTGGCGGCAATTGGGGAGGTGCTCGAGGAGTGGATGAGACATTATTGCCTCACCGTTTTGAAATAGACTATGTACGTGTTTATACCAAAAAACAATGAAAGCAGGCAAAATAATACTTGGAATGTTGGTGGGATGCCTGTGTGGGTGTTCCTCCAACGGTTCACTTCATTCCCTGAAGGAAGTAAGCATTCAGGCTCTTTATGCTCAGAAGGTAGATTCTGTATTGAAGCTAATGACACTAGATGAGAAGATAGGGCAACTCAATCAATATACAGGTAACTTTCAAGCCACGGGACCTGTGGTGGAAGATACGACCAAAATAGAACAAATAAAACTGGGGTTGGTAGGCTCCATGCTGAATATAAAGGGAGTGAAGAATACGCGTGAATTGCAAGAATATGCGATGCAGTCACGTTTGCGCATTCCTTTACTCTTTGGTCTGGATGTGATACATGGACTTCGTACTATCTATCCTATTCCGTTGGGTGAAGCTGCCAGTTTCGACCTCAATCTGATGCGACGCACAGCAGCCGGTGCTGCCAAAGAAGCAGCTGCACAAGGCGTACACTGGACATTTGCTCCCATGATGGACGTCAGTCGTGATGCCCGTTGGGGACGCGTGATGGAGGGAGCCGGAGAGGATACTTGGTATGGTACACAAGCAGCTGTGGCCCGTGTGCAAGGATTTCAGGGAGATAATCTGGCAGATGTGCATACAGTCATGGCTTGTGCCAAACATTTTGCTGCTTATGGGGCTTGTATAGCCGGTAAAGACTATAATACTGTGGACATGTCGGAACAAACGCTGCACGAAGTGTATCTGCCTCCTTTCAAGGCGGTGGTCGAAGCGGGTGTTGCTTCTTTTATGAATAGTTTCAATGACATAAATGGTATTCCCGCTACCGGAAATCAATATATTCAACGTCAACTATTGAAGGGTGACTGGAACTTTAATGGCCTGACTGTATCTGACTGGGGATCTATTGGCGAAATGGTGGCTCACGGTTACGTGCCCGATCTTAAAGGTGCTGCCGAAAGTGCTATTCTGGCTGGTAGTGATATGGATATGGAGTCAAGGGCTTACGTAGGTCACCTAAAGGAACTGGTCGAAGCGGGTAAAGTCTCCGAGAAATATATTGATGATGCTGTTCGTCGCGTGCTGCTAAAGAAGTTTGAACTGGGATTGTTCGATGATCCATACCGTTATTGTAATGAGCAGCGTGAGAAGGAGACTGTTTTGTCGGAGGAATTGCGCAATCTTTCACGAGAAGCAGGTGTAAAATCCATCGTTTTATTAAAGAATGAAAAACAAGCCTTGCCTTTGTCTGAGGCTCCAAAGAGAATAGCAGTTGTAGGGGCTTTGGCCGATTCGAAAGTGGATATGCGTGGTTTTTGGGCGAATGAAGGGGTTGTTGAAGAGATGGTTACAGTGCGTGAGGGACTTGCTTCCAAATACCCTGACACCTCTTTGCTTTACGCCGAAGGGTACGATTTAGAAACAAACGAACTGAAGTTGCAAGATGCCTTACGTGTAGCGTCACAGTCCGATGTTGTGATCGTTGCTGTAGGCGAACGCTATTTCAGTAGTGGTGAGGCAAAATCGAGAGCAGACATAAATATTCCTCAATCGCACCAACAATTGGTAAAAGAGCTAAAGCAGACTGGTAAAAAGGTGATTGTGCTGTTAATGGGTGGACGACCTATGATTTTTAATGAGATGACTCCCTATGCAGATGCTATCTTACTGACCTGGTGGCTGGGCACAGAAGCCGGGAATGCAATTGCCGATGTATTGGCTGGTGACTATAATCCCAGTGGTAAATTACCGATGAGCTTTCCGCTGCACGTAGGACAAGTGCCTGTCTATTACAATTACAAGAGCACGGGACGTCCTGAAAGTAAGAACAAAGGCTATACCTGTTGCTATCAAGATATTGATTTTGAACCGGCTTATCCTTTTGGATACGGATTGAGTTATACCACCTTTGAGATCAGTGAACCAGTCCTTTCGAAAGAGACTTACACTATGGGCGATGTAGTTGAGGTGACTGTGAAGGTGAAGAATACGGGCAGTTATGCAGGCAAGGAGACGGTACAACTTTACATTCGTGATTTAGTGGCTTCTATTACTCGTCCGGTGAAAGAGCTACGTGGCTATGAACAGGTATTGTTACAGCCAGGTGAAGAGAAAAGTGTTTCTTTCAAACTCTCAATGAATGATTTGGGATTTTACGACTCACAATTGAACTTTGTGGTAGAACCGGGAAACTTTTTAGTGATGTGTGGAGCAAACTCAAAAGATACTAAATTTGCAAAATTTACTTTGAATTAAATATGTCTGTAAGCTAATTATGAAAAAATACTAGTTACTATGTTTAAATTATGCTAATAGATATAGTAACTAGTCTAAATATTAAAATTTGTTATATTTATGTTGTGATATTTGTGGGGAATATTTTATAAATAAAAGACTTTTAGTCTAATTTATTAAATGTATATAATGTGCTTAAGTTTGTTTTTTATGTGGAATGTTAAGATCTAATTATGAATAATTTGCCCCATTGCTATTAAAACTAAAAAAGTGCTGCTAGATAATGATTCCCTTATTCGCTTTAATGCAATTCCCATTTGCACTTCTACTGTTTTTACAGAGAGGTTTAGTTTGTCTGCAATTTGTTTGTAAGTTAGTTTTTCTTCGCGGCTTAATAAGAAAATTTCGCGACATCTCTCTGGGAGCTGTTTTACTATTTTGTCTAATTGTAAGATGAATAGCTCCAAGTCAAAACAGTCTTTACCTTTACTTTCATATTGTTGTTGGTTAAACCAATTCTCTAGTAGATAATGACGACTTTGTTCATCTCTTAGATGATTGAGAACCTTGTTTTTGGCAGCGTGAAAAAGATAAGTTTTAATATACTTTACTTCTATTTTTTCTCTATTTTCCCATAATTTGAGAAATATTTCTTGTAATACATCTTCAATGATAATTGAATTTTTGGTGTAGAATGTCAAGAAATGATATAGTTGATCATAATAAGAATCGTAATACTGTCTGAAAGTAGTAATATTCATTTTTTTTGTATATCTATAATGATTTTATTTGCAAAAATAGTGATTAATTTTAATATATTGGTAACTACTTAGGCTATTTTTTAAGTATAGAATTTTCCTCTACGTGCATTTTAGTAATTGCCAATAAGTTCTTATATCTTGATGTTTGATTTTTCTTTGCAGTATCTACGATTTAGTATAATTGCATGAATGTGTCTGCTCCTTATTTAACTTCTCAATACCGCCAATGCTGAAATCTTCAAAATTGGGACTATTCCAATACATCTCAAAAGTGTCAAGAGCAGTCTTTATGATGTGCGGATTTTCAACGCTTGTTACACGCATGTTCCATTCCAAACCTTCTGTTTGAGCCGACTTGGAGAGATTAGATGAGCCGATATATGCCGTGTGCATGCCGGAGTTGCGTACAAATATATAAGATTTTGCATGTAGACGTTCGATGTCAGTATTATACGATATACGTATTTCTGTATTTGGAAGTGCTGCTAACTGTTCAATAGCTTTTGCTTGTGTTGCCCCACAATAAGTAGTAGTAATGATGCGTAGGCGACTTCCTTCCTTTTGACTGAATTTTCTCAAATCATCTAGCAAAATACGTACTCCTGATACCTTTAAGAAAGATACAATTAAACAGATTTGATTTGCGCTTGCTATTTCACGGCGCATTTCTTCACCTAGAGATATGGGACTGTTGCCCCCTACAAATA
>RRZU011330857.1_pt1 | contig 16228 bp, 17 predicted proteins | sample 2165561 | NCBI WGS metagenome assembly RRZU01 (sample SAMN10456909, study PRJNA506462) | wastewater metagenome | isolation source: wastewater sludge | place: USA: Moscow, Idaho
GTCGACCTCTATTTACTATTCAAGTCAGTCAACTATTGCCGACCGTTATTTAAATAATATACAATCAAGCTATTATGGTTATGGTAGCAATTATGGTTATGGTAGCAATTATGGATATGATAATGGTTATACGCTCAATTTCGACCCTGATAAATATATGCGTACCCTTGGTGCTACTATTGGTTATGGTAAACGTTTAAGCTGGCCCGACGATTACTTTACTTTTTACGGCGAATTGTCTTATCAGTTATTTATGCTCAAAGGTTGGTATCGCTCTATGTTTCCAATTACAGAGGGTAACTTTAATAACCTGAGTTTAAACCTTACCCTGAGTCGTAACTCTATTGATAATCCGATTTTTACACGTTCAGGTTCATCTTTCTCGCTGGGTCTGAAAATTACACCTCCTTATTCTTCTTTTAATGGAATTGATTACACCAGTTCTGATCTTACTGATCAGGAAAAATATAAATGGATTGAATACCACAAATGGACTTTCTCAGGTAAGACGTTTACCCCACTTGATCCGGCAAATAAGCTTATTTTAATGACACGTGCCATGTTCTCGTATGTAGGTCATTACAATAAACTGGTAAAATCTCCTTTTGAAACTTTCTACATGGGTGGCGACGGTATGTCGGCTTATACAAGTTATGGTACGGATTATATTGCCATGCGAGGTTACGAAAGCGGGGCACTTACACCTCAGGATCCAACAACTCTATCGTATGCCGGCTATTTATATAATAAATTTACAATGGAGTTACGATACCCACTTTCGTTGGAGCAGTCGGCTACTATATACCTCTTAACTTTCCTCGAAGCTGGTAATAGTTTCAATGCGCTTAAAAACTACAATCCTTTTGATTTGAAACGTTCGGCAGGTGTTGGTGTGCGTATTTTCTTACCTATGTTTGGTATGATGGGTATAGACTGGGGTTATGGTTTTGATAAAGGTGTTGACGGACAGCGTGGAGGAAGCCAATTCCACTTTGTATTGGGTCAGGAATTGTAATGTTCCGAACCATTAATAATGGACAGTTTTTTTTGAATGATATTATATCTGTGAAAATTTTGGCAAAGAATTTGTAATGTTAACTTTAATCTGAAAAATAATTTTCAGTAAAATGTAAAAAAATAATTTTTATGAAAAGGTTATTATTGTCTTTATTAGTAGTGGTAGGTGTATCGCTATCACTTTCGGCTCAAAAATTTGCTATGGTTGATATGGAATATATAATGAAAAATATTCCATCATTCGAAACAGCCAACGAGCAAATTAATCAGGTTTCAAAAAAATGGCAATCTGAGGTAGAATTGCAAATGCAGGAAGTGCAAAAAATGTACAAAAACTACCAGACTGAACTGGTTTTTCTGTCAGACGAAATGAAGGTGAAACGTGAAGAGGAAATAGTAGCGAAGGAAAAAGCGGCCAATGAACTGAAGAAAAAGTATTTTGGGGTGGATGGTGAATTATTTAAAAAACGTCAAAGCCTTATGAAACCAATTCAGGATGAGGTGTTTGCTGCAATTCAGGAGATAAGTAAAGAAAAGGATTTAGCGATGGTGTTTGATAAAAGTTCATCGGTTAATATCATTTTTACTTCGCCAAAAATCGATATAAGCGATCAGGTATTACAGAAGTTAGGTTATTCAAAATAATTTTTTAACTTTGTATTCCGTTCAAAAAAAGAAGAAATAAACATCAAAATTCGGAAAAATAAAATGATTAAAAAAATTGTAATTATTGCGCTTTGCGCTTTACCATTTGGTTTGTTTGCACAGGAAGGTAAACTTGGCCATATCAACTCACAGGAAATTATTTCATTGATGCCTGAAATTGCAAATATCGAAAAAGAAGTAGATGCGATGGGCAAACAGTATGAATCTGAAATTGTTAAAATGCAGGATGAATACAATGTGAAAATCAAAGAATTTCAACAAAAACAAGACAGTATGCCTGAAGGCATCAAAAAAGCTCGTATTACTGAGATTCAGGAGTTGGAAACCCGTGTGACAAATTTCCGTCAACAAGCTTATCAGGATATCCAGAAAAAACAACAGGATATGTTTGCTCCAATTCGCGATAAAGTGACTAAAGCAATCAATGAAGTAGGTGCTGAAGGTAAATTTACTTATATTTTCGATTTGGGTACTCAAACCATCATTTACAAAGCTCCAAACGCAATTGATATTACTGCTGCTGTTAAGAAAAAACTGGCTTTAAAATAATAGCCGAACCAATTTTTTATTGAAAGGGATGATGTGAACACATTATCCCTTTTTTGTGTTTAAACGATTGTTTTTCCATTCGTATATTATTGTTTCAAAATCCTTAAAAATGTATTATGCGCTGGATTAAACTGCTTTTTGTATTACTTTTGTAAAAGTATTTTGCAATTAGTTTCTTGAAACGAAACTTTTTTCAGGCTCAATAATAATTTATAATTATGTTCAATTCTTTTCTAAATAATATCCCTCCGGTTGTTAAAAATCTTTTGGCCATCAATCTTATACTTTGGTTGGCTACATTAGCTTTACCGGGTCTTATGCGTAACTGGGGCTTAAATATCGATTTAAATGATGTGCTTGGCATGCATTATTGGGCTTCTGAGAAGTTCAATCCTGCACAATTGGTTACTTACGCCTTTATGCATCACGATTTCTATCATGTTTTTTTCAACATGTTTGCTGTGTACATGTTTGGTAGTGCACTTGAAATGTTCTGGGGGCCACGCAGGTTTTTATTTTACTATATAGTAACCGCTATTGGTGCTGGTGTGGTACAACAGTTGTTTTGGACAATGGAGTATCAAACTTTACTTAACGCTATGGACACTGCAATATCAGGTAATAGTGCTCAGTTTTTACTTCCATATGAATCAGAGCTGATGCGTTATTTCCGTATTACTGGTTTAGCTCATTTTGATACGGCTTCCATTATCGAAATGAAAAATTTACTACTGAATGCACCGTTAACTATAGGTGCATCGGGCTCGGTATTTGGATTGTTGCTCGCTTTTGGTTGGCTTTTTCCTGAAACAAGGCTAATGATGTTATTCATTCCGGTTCCTATTAAAGCTCGCATTTTTGTGCTCATTTACGGTGTGGCCGAATTGTTTTTAGGCGTTGCCAATTTTACAGGCGATAATGTAGCCCATTTTGCCCATTTAGGTGGTATGTTGTTTGGGTGGTTACTAATTTTTATCTGGAAAAAAAGGCGATAGTTTATAATAATCATAGATATATGTTTTCATTAAATGATTTCTTTGTACGATTCAAAAATGGCGATGTATTGTATCGTATTCTTTTTATAAATATACTCGTATTTGTAGTGGTAATGACTATAAAAGTTGTTATGCTTCTTTTTAATTACGATGCTACTATTTATCTCCGGTTTTTAGCTGCTCCGGCTGATTATTCTCAATTGCTCTCGCACCCGTGGACTTTGTTTAGTTATATGTTTCTGCACGAAGGCCTTTTTCATGTAGCGTTTAATTTATTGGCACTTTATTGGTTTGGTAAACTATTTGTCATGTATTTTACTCAAAAACAGCTACTGGTGGTTTATTTATTAGGTGGGTTAAGTGGCTATCTTTTTTTTAGTGCAGCTTATAATTTTCTTCCTTTATTTCAGGGCCTTGAACAGCAGGCTGTATTAATGGGGGCGTCTGCCTCAATTATGTCTATTATTCTGGCTGTTTCATTTCGCATTCCCGAAACTCAGGTACAATTACTTCTTTTTGGCGCAGTAAAACTAAAATACATTGCTCTGGTAACCGTTTTGATGAGCTTTTTTGGTATTGCTTCGAGCAATGCAGGTGGTGAAATTTCTCACCTTGGTGGCGCTTTGTTAGGTGCTGTTTTTGTGTTATCTTTGCGTAAAGGTGTTGATATTACAGCCGGGATTAATAAAGTTTTTGATGCAATTTCGGATGTATTTAAGCCTCGTAAAATGCGGGTTAGTAAAGGCAATACTGCAGGTAAGTACAAAATGTCGGATGCAGAATACAATCAGTATAAGGCCGACAAAATGAAAGAAATTGATCGGATTCTTGATAAAATTAAATCATCGGGATACGATAGTTTATCAACCGACGAAAAAAAACAACTTTTTGAACAAGGTAAAAAATAATAGCAAGTCGCCCCGAAATAATATGTTTGGCAGATTATTGGTGAAAGGCACAATGTTGATGGCCAATATTGTGGTGGCTTCAGTTTTGTTGATAACTCTTTTGGCTACTTTTATAAGTCCAAATGTATTTGTAATACCGGCTTTTGCTACCTTACTTTGGCCTGTAACCATAGTGCTGAATGTTTTTTTTGTAGTATTCTGGCTGGCTGCACGTAAATGGCTTTTTCTAATTTCCTTGTTGCTATTATTGCTTTCAGGTAATCAGGTAAGAGCCGTTTTTCCATTTAATTTTGGCGAAACGGGAGAGATTTCTGATTCTGAAACTATTAAGGTGTTGAGTTATAACACAATGTTGTTTGGTTTTCTTAAAAAGCATTCTGCTGATGAACCCAATGAAATAATTGACTATATTCTGAAATCAGACGCTGACATTGTTTGTTTACAGGAGTTTGCTGTAACAGTAAAAAAAACGGGAGAGTATTTAAGCCAGTACGACATTGAACGAATATTTAAAAAATATCCCTATAAACACATTCAATATCGGGTATCGGATAATTGGAAAAAATCGGGCATTGCTACTTTTTCTAAATTTCCAATTGTAAACAAGGAAAATTTGTCAATTGAACATGAATTTGGAATGACAATTTCTACAGATATTAAAATTAAAGATGATACTGTTCGGTTGTATAATAATCATTTGGAATCGAACAGGCTGACTGAGAATGACAGAAAACTTCCTATGGAATTGACCGACGATTTTAATTCGGAAAAATTAACATGGATTACCCGCTTGCTGAGCCGGAAGTTGTTTGTAGCATACAAGGTTAGGGCAGGCCAGGCTGACAGGTTATCAGAACATATGGCTCTTTCGCCTTACAAAGTATTGGTTTGTGGCGATTTTAACGATGTACCATCATCCTATACATACTCCAAAATAAAAGGTAAACTGGACGATGCATATACCGAAACAGGTTTTGGTCCGGGTTATACGCTTAATTTATCTATTTACCGTTTTCGAATCGATTATATGTTTTATCAGCCCGATTGTTTTCAGCCTGATGAATTAATAATTGATAAAGTTAAATATTCCGACCATTATCCCATTTCTGTAAATTATAAAATTATTGAACATTCATAAAACAAAAAAAACAATGAACAATCCGAGCAATTTAAAGTATACCAAGGACCACGAATGGTTACGGGTAGAGGGCAACGAAGCCTATGTAGGAATTACTGATTATGCACAGAGCGAATTAGGTGAAATCATTTTTGTTGAAGTGGAAACTGTAGGTGAAACCTTAAGCGAAGGTGATGTGTTTGGTACTGTTGAAGCAGTTAAAACTGTTTCTGAAATGTTTCTCCCCGTTGATGCTGAAATTCTTGAATACAACGAAGAGTTAACAGATAAACCGGAATTGGTGAATGAAGATCCTTATGGTAAAGGGTGGATTGTTAAAGTTGCTATCAGTAATCCGGCTCAACTTGAATCATTACTTTCAGCTACTGATTATTCAGCACTTTTAGGCTAAAAATATATTAAAAACAAATATGAAACCACGAGTAAGTATTATTATGGGCAGTACATCTGATTTGCCCGTTATGGAAAAAGCCGCAAAACTGTTCGACGAGTTTGAAATTCCGTTTGAAATTAATGCACTTTCAGCTCACCGTACGCCTGCTGAAGTTGAAAAATTTGCTAAAAATGCACGTCAGAATGGAATTGAAGTAATCATTGCAGCTGCAGGTATGGCAGCTCATTTACCAGGTGTAATTGCTTCAATGACTACTTTGCCTGTAATTGGAGTGCCTATTAATGCAAGCCTTGATGGAATGGATGCTCTTTTAGCAATTGTTCAAATGCCTCCGGGAATTCCGGTTGCTACTGTTGGTATAAATGGTGCTTTAAATGCGGCTATTTTGGCCGTTCAGATTATGGCAAATGGCGATAAAAACCTACAGGATAAACTAGTAGATTACAAGGAGGATTTGAAGAAAAAAATTGTTGAGGCAAACGAGCAATTAACAAAAGTAACTTTCAAATATAAAACGAATTAATACCCCATTCACTTGGGATTTTGCTCTTTATTTTGTATTTTTGTGCTCCTAAACTGCTATTTACTATCAATTTGAATTTTCAACTCATAAATAAATTACAATATGCAAATCATTGACAATTTTAATTTTGCCGGAAAAAAGGCAATTGTTCGTGTTGACTTTAATGTGCCTTTAAACAAAGAAACAGGTGCGGTGAGTGATGATACCCGTATCAGAGGTGCATTGCCTACCATTAAAAAGATTCTTGCCGACGGAGGTTCTGTAATTTTGATGTCGCACATGGGACGTCCTAAACAAAATCCGGATCCTAAATTTTCGCTAAAGCAAATTATCTCTGCTGTTGAGGAACGTGTTGGACAAACAATACAGTTTGCAGAAGATTGCGCTAATGCTGAGGCACAGGCTGCAGCATTAAAACCAGGAGAAATTCTTTTACTTGAAAATCTGCGCTTTTACGAAGAAGAAGAAGGTAAACCACGTGGCGAATTTGAAACAGAAGAGGCTAAAAAAGAAGCTAAAAAAGCCTTGAAACCAAAGCAAAAAGAATTTGCTAAAAAATTAGCATCATATGCCGATGTTTATGTAAACGATGCATTTGGAACAGCTCACCGTGCACATGGTTCTACAGCTGTAATTGCTGAATTTTTTGCCGAAGAAAATAAAATGTTCGGATACCTTATCAATAGCGAATTAATCGCGATGGATAAAGTATTAAAAGATGCTCAGGCTCCTTTTACTGCTATTATGGGTGGAGCAAAGGTGTCGGATAAAATCCTTATCATTGAGAATTTGCTTGACCGTGTTCAAAACCTGATTATTGGTGGTGGTATGACATATACTTTTATCAAAGCTCAGGGTGGCGAAATTGGAAATTCACTGTGTGAAGCCGATAAATTAGACCTTGCTCTTGAAATTCTTGAAAAGGCGAAAGCTAAAGGTGTAAATGTATATATTCCTACTGATGCTGTAAATGCTGATAAATTTGCGGCTGATGCTGAAACCTGTGTTTCGAAAACAGATGAAACACCTGCTGGATGGATGGGATTAGATATTGCCGATGAAACAATTGCTACTTTCAGCGAAGTGATTGCTAATTCTAAAACTGTACTTTGGAATGGTCCAATGGGAGTTTTTGAAATGGAAAAATTTGCAAAAGGAACAACTGCCATTGCACACGCTGTAGCACAGGCTACTGCTAACGGAGCTTTCTCATTGATTGGTGGAGGTGACTCGGTAGCAGCTATCAATAAAAACAAGTTGGCTGATAAGGTTAGTTATGTTTCGACAGGTGGTGGCGCTATGCTTGAATACATGGAAGGAAAAGTGCTTCCTGGAATTGAAGCTATTCGTGGTTGCTAAATAATTATTACACATTGATATTCAGCCTGAAAGTAGCTCTTTGAGTTGCTTTCAGGTTGTTTTGTTTTACTCATTTTAAATACATATGAAACAGTTTATTATTCTACTCTCCGTTTTAACATCGTTTGCTGTATACGGACAGCGTAAATTATCGCTCAACTTCAACGATTTTCAAAAATGGAATGTAGTGCTTAAAGATAAAAATACTAAACCAGATGAAGTGTTTATGTTTTCGGGAAATGTGTTAACCATTGGTACTGCTTCAAATGGCTATATACGCACAAAAAAACTGTATAGCTCATATACCTTGCAACTGGAGTGGAGATGGGTAAATCAGCCCGGTAATGGTGGCGTGTTATTACACATCCAATCGCCCGATAGTGTGTGGCCTGTTTGTTATCAGGTACAACAAAAAGTAAATGCTGTAGGTGATTTAATATGTATGAATGGATTGAAAGCAACTCAATGTGTGGACGCAGTAAAGTTTACTGTTCCGAAGAAAATGCCATCGAGTGAAATGCCTGCTGGAGAATGGAACAAACTGATGATTCAGGTGAAGAAAGATAATATTACAGTATATCTGAATGGAGTTCTGCAAAACTCAATATCCGGACTAAGTGTAAACAAAGGATATATCGGATTTCAGGCCGAAGGTGGTAAACCGATGGAGATACGAAATTATAAGCTTAAATAGCTTCCTGTGAGCTTACAAGTATATCGTCGGCGGGAGTGAGTTCACTTTCGCCTTTTCGATAGTAAAATATTAATCCCAATTCTTTACATTTACACAATCTTGTATAAGGCGGTTCGCTTTTAAATTTACTTTCTACCTGGTTCCAGATGTCGAGAATAATAGCATCGCCTTTTTCGCGTAGTTTAACCAATTCTTCCCAGTTTCTGTTGGTAGATTGCTGATGTAGTTTTTGAGTACTCTTATATTCTTTAAATACCTCAAAATGAACCTGTACTTTGGCTATGGCCGGATTGTAAATAGGTAAGCCGCCATTTCTTACTCTTTCGTTTTCACCATCTATTATACATTTACCCCAATTTAACAATGCAGCTTCCGTAGTAAGGTCTGGAACTGTATGGTTGCCTGGTTCAAGTTGGTAGAATAATTTGTGGTCTTTTTTGATATCGCCGCGAATTACGGCAAGATTAAGTACCTGAATAAAATGTGAAATGTATATACGTGCGTTGTGTACAATTTGTTGATATCGCTTATTGGCAGAAACCTGATTGTCCAATGCGTGTTGATACTGTGAAAGTTGCTTTTCAAAAACATTCAGGAAGTTGCGCGCCTCCAATAAGGTTTTATAATTCACAACCTGCGTATTATACGATTGTTCATCAGCGTTTGCTACTGCCGTGCGCAGTGCGCGTAAACGGGCTTGATCGGTATTCGGTAGTCGGCGATAGGGCATAGAATTCTTGTATTTGAATGTCTTGCCTACAAAGATAAAAAAATTAATCGTTTCTCGATAATAAATTATAAGCTAAATTTCTCAATTCTTGCTTTTTAGAGGGTGAAACAGTTACTTTGTCGAGGTTTGCGATGGCTGTTTCGAAATAAGAATTCATCTTCTCTTCGCATATCGTTTTAACATTCAGTTGATTATAAACTTTTGTAACCCGTTCGATTTTTTCCTGTGGATTTTTAAAATTTGTTGACAAACAGTGTGTTAATTCTTCTTTAACGTCATCTTTTGCCAGTTTTAATGCCTGAATTAACAGGAAAGTTTTCTTATTACAAAGTATATCTCCTCCAATTTTCTTACCAAATGTCGCTTCGTTTCCATACACATCCAATAAGTCGTCCTTCAGTTGAAATGCCAAACCAATGTGGATGCCAAAATTGTAGAGTTCTTCCTTGTCGTTTGTCGGTGCATTGCCTATAATTGCTCCTGTTTTCAATGAGCAACCCAGTAAAACAGCCGTTTTTAGTCGTATCATTTCAAGATACTCTTCAGCAGTTACATTTACACGATTTTCAAATTCCATGTCAAGTTGTTGACCATCACAAATTTCCTGCGCTGTTTTTGAGAATAAATCGATCACCTCTTTTAGGTGCTCAGCTGGAGTACAGGCAATTAGCTTGTATGCTTCAATTTGCATGGCATCGCCCGAGAGTATAGCAGCATTATCATTCCATTTTTTATGAACGGTTGGCTGACCGCGCCGTATTTCGGCTCTATCCATAATATCGTCGTGCAGAAGAGTAAAGTTGTGAAAAACTTCAATTCCTAAAGCCGGTTGCATGGCAATTTCTGGTTCGTCGGTGTAAAGGTTTGCTGCCATTAAAGTTAATGCAGGGCGAATTCGTTTGCCCCCCAACGATAGTACGTATTGTATAGGTTCGTACAAACTTTTTGGTTTTCTCTCCCAGTTTAGGGCATTTACTGCATTGCCAATGCTTGCTAATAATTCGTTAAACGATTTCATTTTCAATTATTTCAGTCATTACATCTGTGATATTGATATTTGCTGCAGCTATTTGTTGTGGAATGAAACTCGTTGCAGTCATGCCAGGTGTTGTATTTACTTCTAGCAGGTTAATAGTACCGTTGTCGGAGATAATGTAATCGATACGTACAATACCCTTACAACCTAAAATATCGTATATGGCCGATGTTAATTGCTGAACTCTGTTGGTAAGCTCTGGGCTAATACGCGCAGGTGTTATTTCCTTAACCTGACCGTTGTATTTAGCGTCATAATCGAAAAATTCGTTCTCACTCACTACTTCGGTAATAGGTAGTACTTGCGATTTTGATTTCGTTTTGTATATACCACATGTAATTTCGGTTCCCGATAAAAATGCTTCTATCATCACTTCTTCGCCTTCGGCAAATGCTTTTTCGATAGCAGGTTGTACTTCGGATGCTGATTTTACTTTTGTAACACCAAAACTACTGCCTCCCACATTGGGTTTGATAAAACAAGGGTAACCAATTTTATTGGTTACTTCGTCGGCCGTAATAGTTTGACCTTTACGCAATACCAACGATTCGGAGACTTTAACGCCAAAGCCTTTCAGGTACTGATTGCAGGTAAATTTATTAAACGTAATTGCGGATGCTAATACACCACAGCTGGAGTAGGGGATGCTTAATAGTTCAAAATAACCCTGTAAAATACCGTTCTCGCCGGGTGTGCCGTGAATTGTAATGTATGCAAAGTCAAATTTGATTTTGCTGCCATTCTGAGAAAAGCTGAAATCATTTTTATCAACAGCTATTTTCTCGGTTTCAGAAATTTCAACCTGCCAAGTGTTGCCTACAATTGTTACAATATATATGGAATATTTATTTTTATCCATAAATGAATATAAACCTGCAGCACTTTTCAGCGAAACTACAACTTCGGAAGAGTTTCCTCCGGCTACAATGGCGATATTTTTCTTTGCTATCATGTTTTTATTTTGCGAAGATTAGTAGAGTTTTTTCGGGGTTCAAAGTTACAAAATTATGCTAAATGTTTTCGTCAAAAATGACCTGTTTCAGTGTCATTAGTTTATTTTCTGTTTCAAACCATTCTTTTAAGGGGTCTGAACCGGCTGTGATTCCCGCTCCACTGAAAAGTATTATCTGTTCTGAAGTAACTTTCATGCATCTCAGATTAACATACAGATGCGTTTGTGTGTTGCAATTCATTACTCCTAAATAGCCCGTATAGTATTCTCTGTCGTGCAATTCAGTATTTAATATGAATGAACAGGCCAATTTTTTGGGTAATCCGCCTACTGATGGTGTAGGATGTAGCACATCTATCAGTTCGGTTAGCGTTTTTTGTTGAGAAACAGGAAATGTGAATTCGGTTTTCAAGTGAATAAGATTGGCTGCACGATAATTAGCTGTTGGGCTTTTTATCAAATCAGTGATGCCGGCTTTCAGTAAAGTGTTTTCAATAAAGTTGGTGACAATTTTTTGTTCGTCAATCTCTTTCTCCGACCAGTTGTACGAATCAATATCAACTGATAATGCCAGTTGTGTTCCTGCAAGCGAAATAGTCTTGTAATTGATGCTGTCCATTTCCAGTAGGGGCTCCGGACTAGCTCCCATCCATAGCCCTGTAGCCGGAGTGTGCAGAATGTAGACAAAAGCGTGTGAGTATTTGGCCGTTAGTTTCCCGAATAATATAGTTGGTGAAAATCCATCGGGGATATCCATACAATGTATTTTTGAGATAACTACTTTCTCGAAATCTTTGCGTTTTATAGCGCTGACTGCATTTTCTACATTTTTTTCGTAAGCTTCCTTGCTGGTTGATACATTCCTTTCTTGTTTTTGAACTGTACTTTCAGTCATATTTTCGATCCAGTTGTGTAATTCATCAGGGATTTCACTGTTTACGAAGCAATGGTCTGTCTTGATTATTATGGTTTTATGTTTCTTTGAATCGTTGAAAGGAGCGAATACAAACCCTTTTGAGTGATTGTCAATTGTGATGGCAGGTTCGGAGTTATCTTTGGTCTGGACAATTGTGTAAATGTCAGAAGTGTTAGGTAGACGATAACTGGCAAATGAAACACCTTTTTTTATGCATATTTGCTGAAAATCTTCCAGATTAAGTGACTTAAATATTGCTACCGGCATGTTGGTCTTCATTTGAAACGAGTGGATATACTGGGTTATTTCGTATTTTTGTACTGATTATTTATTCTCAGTATAATGTTACATTCCTATAATTGTTTATGAATCCGTACAAAATTATTGAAAAATATTACGTTAAAGATAGTGCAATTTATCGTATTTTGAAAACTCATAGCGAGCAAGTTGCTCAGAAAGCACTTTCAGTTCTTCAAAATCATCCTGAATTAGAGGTAGATAGGCAATTTGTTTTTGAAGCAGCGATGTTGCATGATATTGGGATTTATCTTTGCAATGCGCCCGGGATTCACTGTTTTGGAACTCACAAATATATTGAGCATGGTTATTTAGGTGCTGATTTATTGCGTACCAATGGTTTTCCTTTGCATGCGCTTGTTTGCGAAAGACATACAGGTACCGGTTTATCCTTATCCGTGATAATTGAAAACGATTTGCCTTTGCCACACAGGGATTTGATGCCGGTATCGCTCGAAGAGCAGATAATTTGTTATGCCGATAAGTTTTATTCAAAATCGCACCCTGAAAAGGAATTGCCGTTGGACAAGGTGCGAAGTGGTTTAATGAAGCACGGTGCTGAGCATGTGAGCCGTTTTGATGCTTGGCACAAACTGTTTGGATAATATCTGGAATTTATCATGACAAAAAAGCCCATTTCCTTTCGGAAACGGGCTTCTGTATATTCTATAGAAGCTTCTTAAGCTAATTTATTAACGAAAATTGTAAGTTTCGATTTTAAATTGCTTGCTTTGTTTTTGTGGATGATGTTACGTTTAGCCAATTTATCAAGCATAGCGCTGATTTTTGGTAACATTTCTGTAGCCACAGTTTTGTCTGTTGTTGAGCGCAACTTGCGTACAGCGTTACGGGCTGTTTTAGCGTAATAACGGTTGTGCAATTTGCGTTTCTCTGTTTGACGAATTCTTTTTTCTGAAGATTTGTGATTTGCCATCTCAAATATGCTTTTTAAATATCTTTGTTAAGTAGCCCATAGGGGAGTCGAACCCCTCTTTCCAGAATGAAAATCTGGCGTCCTAACCGATAGACGAATGGGCCTTGAAGTAACTTTTACCGTTGCTTTTAGAGCTGTGGTGTTGTTCTCAATTGCGGGTGCAAATATACGGCACTTTTTTGAATTGACAAAGCATTTCTGCTAAATATTTTCAAATAATTTCTAATTTCCTGATTGTCAGAATTGAATTTGTTGTAATTTTTTTTGAGAAAATAGCCTTTGTGTGCTTTGTGAACAATAACTCATGTTTTTTGTGGTCAAAACTTTGTTGAATTAGCCTTTTTTTTTGATGCTTTTTTGAAAAAACCAAACAAATCGTAGAAATTGCATCATATTCTATGATAATATTAGGCACGAAATTCAGAATAAAACTAACTTTGTAACGGTATTAATGATGACTTATGCAAATAAAAACACGTGGGGTAGTATTACATAAAACTAAATTTTCCGATAATTCGTCGGTTGTTACTATATATACTGAACATTTTGGTCGAACGACATTTCTTGTCAGAGGGGTAAATTCAAAACGCTCTTTGTTGCGAGCAGCATTCTTTATGCCGATGTCAATTTTGGATATTGATATGGTACATACTCCGGGTAAAGAAATGCATACAATAAAAGAATTGAGTGTCGCTATACCTTATAATGACATAGCCGCTAATCCAGTGAAAAATGCGATAGCCTTGTTTTTATCCGAACTTCTGTATCGTTGTATCAAATTAAGCACTCCTGATGAGCGATTGTTTCTATTTATTACTCAGTCAATGGAGGTGTTGGAATATACCGAGGGCGTTTCGGCAAATTTTCATCTGGTTTTTTTGTTACGTTTAACCCGATATTTGGGCTTTGAGCCTGAAATTGATGGTGTAAATTCCCGGTATTTCGATTTGCAGAATGGTGTTTTTTGTTTGAATCCACCATTGCATATGCATTACACAGGCGCCGAATTGGCCAACAAACTCACAGAATTATCCGCTGTCGACTATTTTAGTATGAATAAAATGATTTTAAGCCGTAATCAGCGGATGGATATGCTAAAAATGTTTGTAGAGTATTACCGCCTTCATGTGCCGGGTTTTCACGGACTGAATTCGCTTCAGGTTTTACAAGCCTTATTTGACTGAATTATTAGCTTTTGATGCTTCAATCTGAGCTCTGGTCTTGCTTTGTGTTACAATATATACTCCTGTAAAAACCAGCGCAACCGAAATTAAGTGGTCGATCCCGAAGGTACCCATGCCCATAGCCAGTGTGGCTAAGGAGGCTATAATTGGTTGTGTGTAATTGTACATGCTCAGAGTGGTTGGTAATAGCACTTTTTGGGCTGCTGCAACCAGAACATATCCTGCAAAGGTAGCAAAGATCAGAATATAGGCAATTCTTAAGCCGATGGATAAGTCGATACTTTGAAATTCGAAACTACTTACAGCGTTGTGACAAAACGGATAGCTTTGGATGGAAGCAAACAGAAACATCCATTTCATAATAGTAAACGGAGAATATTTAGGAATAAGCTTTTTAAAAAGTGTAAGATATAGCGAAAAGGATATAACAGCTCCAAAGACTATAATATTGCCCGAAAAATTACCAGTTCCAATATTGCCTCCTGCTGAATTGTATATTAAGTAAAATGCTCCTGAAGCACCCAGTAAAACGCCGAATGCCTTTTTTAATGTGATAGGCTCCTTTATTATAATGGCAGCAAAAATCATACTCATTATTGGTAAAGTGGAAACAACTATGGAGGCATCGATGGGTGAAGTTTTTGATAACCCCAGATAAAAAGTGATCTGATTTACGGATAATGAGAAAAATGCAGCGCAAAAAAGCAATAGTAAATCTTTTGCAGGTACTTTTTCGCGTTTAATAAAGAGCGATGAAAGCCAGAATAAAACTGTTCCGCCAATCATTCTGAAATATGTCAAAGTAATCGGATCGATTATTTCGGGCATTAATGAACGCGAAATGGGGTTGTTTAATCCGAAAAACACATTGGCGATGAAAATTGCCAAATGGGCATTTAATAGTTTTTTATCCATATTTACTGCAAAGATAGGTATTTTTTTAGTTCTCTTTTTTTTTAACCAGATAAATAGAGACTAAAATCCGGAATGATTTGGCCTGAAAGTTTGTTTCTTTCAATTATTGTCTATAGCTTTGTGTTTTTCTGTTGTTGCTTTTATTACAACAACTTTCTATTACATATTATTGAACATGAAAACTGATCCCAAATCTCAGCGTACTTTATTTCCTGAAGAATGCCTTTTGCGCGAAATAGCTAAACAACCCCGTTTATCAATCGGTATTCCCTGCGAAGATGAAAAAATTGAAACACGATTATCATTGACTCCCGAAGGTGTAGCAATATTAACTGAGGAACGGCATAGTGTTTATATTCAACGAGGAGCGGGCACCCCAATGTCGTATTCCGATTTACAATACAGTGAGGCGGGTGCCTTTTTGGTCGATTCGCCGGCTGATGTGTTCTCTGCCGATATTATTTTAAAAATTACACCTCCCACATTGGTCGAAATCGAATTAATGAATAAACGTGCCACTGTGTTTTCGATGCTTCAGTTGAATCATTTGAGTAAAGAAACCATTGCACTAATGCTGAAGAAGAAAATGAATGCTATAGCATATGAATTAATTCGCGATGAGCAAAAAACGTTTCCGGTAGTAAGCACTATTTCGGAAGTTGAGGGAAGTACGGCTATTGCAGTGGCTGCTGAATTGATGAGTAATGAAAGGGGAGGTAAGGGTCTTTTGTTAGGTGGCGTAGCTGGTATATCACCTACAGAGGTTGTGATATTAGGTGCAGGTATTGCCGGAATGGTTGCAGCGCGTACAGCTTTGGCACTGGGGGCTCAGGTAAAAATTTTCGATCACGATATAAGTAAACTTCGTAAAATTCAGCATTATCTCGGACAGCAGGTGTTTACTTCGGTTATTCACCCGGCTGTGCTTTTCAGGGCTTTGGCTTCGGCCGATGCTGTAATTGGGAATTTACGGTACATTTATGGTTCTGAGCGTTTTATGGTTTCTGAAGACTTGGTTAAA
>RRZU012483216.1_pt1 | contig 16226 bp, 19 predicted proteins | sample 2165561 | NCBI WGS metagenome assembly RRZU01 (sample SAMN10456909, study PRJNA506462) | wastewater metagenome | isolation source: wastewater sludge | place: USA: Moscow, Idaho
ATTACATAAATAAAATTAAATTCTAATTCAAATGCTATACTTAAAAGTTCTTCTTCTTTTTTTTCTTTAAAAACTTCTAATTGTTTGTTAAATAGTTTTAAAGTCATTAAAGCGTCTTCAGCAGCATATAAAGTGGCTTTTCCTAATTCTACACTTGAAAAATTTTCACCTTTTTTAACTACATCATTAAAAGGTATCATATCCGTATTAAAATATTTTTTAATTTGATAATCTATACCTACTTTACTATCTGTATCTAAAATCCAAGACAAAATCATAGTATCAGCATAAAGTTTTAAATCTATATCAAAATTGTTTTTAATAATCTGCCAATCATATTTAAAATTTTGAAGTACTAACTTATATCTATTTAAAATTTCTATTGTTTTTTTTGCAACTTCAAAAGAAATTTGTTTTTCAACACCTAAATAATTATGTGCTATTGGAACATAATAAGCTCTATTTTCTTCAAAACAAAAAGAGAAACCAACAATTTTTGCTTTATGCGTATCAATATCAGTTGTTTCTGTATCAAAAGCAACTATAGAATCTCTTGGAATTTTATTTATAACTAAACTTAGTTTTGTTTCATCATTTAATAAAATATATTCTATTTTTACATCTTCTTGTTTTTGAGGAAGTTCTGTTTTATAACTTAACCCATTTTTATTCACTCTATCAAGAACTCTATGCATATCATATTTTTCCAAACTACTAGCAATTTTTAATATTGGATTTTCACTAGGAAGCACAAATTCTTCTAAATTATCAATATAATGACAATCATCTTTTAAAGTTACAAGTTTTTTAGATAAAAATGCATTTTCTTTATTTTCTAATAAAAGATTTTTAACTCTTTGTTTATCGATTTTTTCAATATTATCATATATATTCTCGATATTTTTAAACTCTTTTATCAATGCCTCAGCAGTTTTTGCACCAACTCCTTTTACTCCTGGAATATTATCAGCAGTATCACCAACCAAAGATTGATAATCCGTAAATTCACTTGGAAGAACTCCATATTTTTCTATACATTTTGATTCATTGATTATCTGTTTTTTTGTTGGATCAAATAAATATACACTATTTTTATCATCTATTAATTGATATAAATCTTTATCATGAGATACTATTCGTACTTCTAAACCTTTTAAAACTGCATCTTTTGCGATTGAAGCCACCATATCATCAGCTTCATATCCTGTTCTAATTGCTATTTTAAATCCCATTTCTTCAACCCATGATATAGCTATTGGTAATTGAGTTAGCAAATCTTCGGGAACATCAGGTCTTTGAGCTTTATAATTTGAATATAGCTCATTTCTAAATGTATCTCCTTTTGCATCAAGCGCAAAAACTATATAATCTGTTTTAAAATCTTTTCCAATACCAGCAATAAAATTCATAAATCCTGTTAATAATCCAGTTGGAAAACCACTATTTGATCTAAGTGGTGGCAAGGCATAATAACTTCTAAATAAAAATCCAAATGTATCAATAATCGTAATAGTTTTTTTCATAATCTTCTTTCAATAGTATAGTTTGAGTCTTTATGATATAATAAACTGATTTAAACTATCTTAATTACATCATATTTACAATAACTTTTCTTGAGATAGAAATTTAATAAAGTCACTATATAAATATTAAAGTAACTAAAAAAATAATATTTAATTTATTTTCAAATAACCGTACAATAAGTTCTATTTTTACAGTAGAATTTTAGTTGTATGTTTAAATAATTTAAAAAGGATTAATTATGAAACATAAAAATTTTCGAAAACTATTTACAATTTATTTTATAACTTTTGGAATTCTTATTTCATTAATGGGGGCAAGTATAAATTATTATATACAAACCATGCAAGCAAATAAAATCCTAAGTCAAAAAGCTTCTGAAGTTTTTCAAATTAGAAATGAAAATGAATTAAAATATTATCTTAATCACTTAGATAATACTTTGAAATCTATAAAAAACAGTAGACTAATGCAAGATTTTATCTCTTCTAAAAACTTATACAATAAAGAAAAAATAAATGATTTATTTTTAAGCACTAGTAATGCAAATGAGCTAATTATGAGAATAAGATATATAGATAAAAATGGTAAAGAAGTTATTCTAGTGGATAAAAATAATTCAAAAAACAACTCTTTTGTAGAAAATGACTCCAATTTAAAAGATCAAAAAGAGTCAGACTATTTTAAAAAAATATCAAAATTAGATAATGGTAATATTTGGTACTCAAAATTAAAATTAGTTACTACAAATCAAGAAATAGAAAAGCCTTATAAACCAACATTTATTATAGGTACTCCTCTCTTTAATAAAAATAATTTTGATGGAATTCTTGTAATTAATATATTTTTAAATGATCTTTTAAAAATGGTGGCTAATTCAACTATATTTAATCATTACATAATAGATAAAGACAATAACTATATATTTCATCCTAATGAAGAGTTTTCTTTTAGCTCTTATAAAAATATAAAAAGAGATATAAAAGAAGATTTCTCAAATGGTTTAAATGATAGTGAAGTTTTTACATATTCTTTAGAAAATATTTTTAAAAATGAAGAAAATTTACTTATGGTTATCAAAGCAAAAGATAATTATAAAAATGAAATTTTTCTTGATAAATTAAAAACTCTAGTTCTTCTTCTTTTTATAACACTTTTTTTAAGTTTTATAATGGCTGTTATGATGTCAAATACACCTATTATGTTGGAAAGAGAACTTTTCAAAGCACATGAAGACTTAAATGAATTTAAAGAAATTATAAATAAATATGTGATTACTTACTCAGCAAAAAATGATGGTACAATTATTGAATCAAGTGAAGCATTTGAAAAAGTTAGTGGTTATTCAAAAGAAGAACTAATAGGAAATAAAATATCAATAATCAAACATCCAACAGAAGATAAAGAGACAATTAAAAATCTATTAAACACTATTAGAAAAAATCAAATATGGATTGGAATTATTAAAAATAAAACTAAAGATGGAAGAGAATTTTGGCTTGAACAAACAATTATTCCAAAAATAGATGAAAAAAATCATTCATTAAAAAAATATTTATCAGTAAGTATTGATATTACTGATAAAAAGTTATTAGAAGAGATGGCTTCAATTGATAAATTAACTGGAATTTATAATAGAAGAATGCTAGATGAATTTTTACAAAAAACAATTGATGTTGTATCAAGACATAATGAAGAGTTATCTTTAATTATTATAGATATAGATTATTTTAAAAATGTAAATGATACTTATGGACACGTAGAAGGAGACAACGTTTTATTTCAAGTGTCAAAAATCATTTCTGAAAATTTAAGAAGTTCAGATATATTTGGAAGATATGGGGGAGAAGAATTTTTGATTATTTGTACAAAAACAGATAAAAATTCTGCGTTTATATTAGCTGAAAAACTAAGAAATGCTATTAAAAATCACGAATTCCCAAATGTTGGAGAAAAGACGATATCTTTGGGAATTGCTGAGTTTGAAAAAAATGACAAAGTTAAAAGTTTATTAGAAAAAGCTGATTTAGCACTTTATAAAGCGAAGAATAATGGTAGAAATAAAGCTGTTATCTATGAAAAGGAGATAAAATCTTTAGATAAAAATTCAAATTTTTATTATATTTAACATTTTAATTAAGCCAAATTTACTATTTATTAGTTTGAAACTTATATATGTTAGAATTCTTTCTAAAAATTGTATATATTTAAAGGTATTTTAGTGTCTATTTTTGCTTTACAATCCTTAGTAGGTGGTTTCTTAGATGAGGATTTACAACATTTTAATAAAAAATTTGATGATTGGTGTGTTCAATTTAAAACTTATGAAGATGCAATAGAAGTAGTAAAAACTCTTGAAAATCAAGAAAATATTGATATTGTTGAAATAACACCTCTGAGTTATCCAAAATATTTTTTTCCAACTCTTCAAGGTACAATTTATGCAACACGAGAAGTTGAAGATAAAATTGTTTGTGTAGTAGAACCATTCATGGGGTCTAGTTTTAGAATTGCTATATGTGATTTAAAAACAAAACATGTAAGATTAACAAACACTCATTATAAAAGTATTCCAAGTGTTGAAGGAGCTTTTACTAGTTTTAGAATATCTAATTTTTAGTATTTTAATTTATAGTAAAAGCCACAAAAAAGCGTTATTTTTATATAATGAAATATTAGAAAAACGAGTATAACGGAGAAAAAATGATAATAATTCCAGCGAGATTAAACTCAAGTCGATTTGCAAATAAAATTTTAGTTGATATTTTAGGTCTTCCAATGGTTATAAGAACAGCTAAACAAGTAAGTTCTCTAGATAGAGTAATAATAGCAACAGATAGTCATGAAGTTATTGAATTAGCAAAGAAGCATGGATTTGAAGCAATAATGACATCAATTGAGCATAATAGTGGAACAGATAGAATAAATGAAGCTGTAAATAGTTTAAATTTAAGTGAAGATGAAATTATAATAAATGTTCAAGCTGACGAACCATTTATTGAAGTTGATGTTGTAAAATCTGTAATAAATAGAGTAAAAGAGGTTAAAAATTGCCCAAATACACTTATTACATCTTGTTATAAAGAGGTTTCAAGTGAAAATGCTGATAATCCTAATTTAGTAAAAGTGGTTATAAATAATTTAGAAGAAGCAATATACTTTTCAAGATCTAAAATTCCATATCATAGAGATCATAATGAAAATGGTACTTATTTTGGTCACTTAGGAATTTATGCATTTACAAAGAAATCTCTAAATAAATTTTGTAGTTTAAACCCTTCAAAATTAGAAAATATTGAAAAATTAGAACAATTAAGAGCTATTGATAATGGATTTAAAATTGCCATGGTAAAAGTAGAATCAAAATCTTTTGGAATTGATACTCAAGATGATTTAAATAGAGCTCTAAAAATATTTGGAGACAAGTAACAATATGTTAACAAAAATTAAAATTCTCAGTTTTACTCTTTTTATATCATTCTTTTTAGCAGCTTGTAGTACAAAAGATATAAAACCAAAAGTTCCATTTGAAACAATAACACCAAAATTGGATTTAACAACTCTTTCAAATAGTGCAAATGATAATTTTTTAGATCAAAATCTAGCTAGTAATGAATTTTTTATTAAATATTTTAAACCTTGGAGTTCTTCAAAACTTTCATATCCAAAAAATGAAGCAATGTGGGGAATATCTTATAAAAATAAAAAAATATATTTAGAAAATCATCAACTAGCAAGTAAAGAGTGGTTTGACAAAGTAATAAAAAATACAAATTTTGAGGAATACAATTTAAATGTAAAAAAAGCTATTACTTTAAAAAATACAAATGTAAGAGTAATGCCTACAAATTCACCATTTTTTTATAATCCGAAACTTCCAGGAGAAGGATTTCCTTTTGATTACAACCAAAATTCATTAATCAAAATAAATACACCTTTAATAGTATCTCACCTATCAGTTGATAGAGCTTGGGCATATGTTGAATCACATTTTGTAGGTGGTTGGGTTGATATAAATAGTATTGCTTTTGTTGATGAAGAATTTATAAATGAATTTAAAACATCAAACTACTTCGTAAGTATAAAAGAAAAATTTCCTATTTATGATCCTGTATTTAGAGAATATGTAAAAATTGGCTCAATTTTTCCAAAAAGGGGTGAAAAATTTATTATTGCTTCAAATGATGAAAGCCAAAATGCAAAAATTACATATATTGATTTAAACATTGATGAAATAGAAAAAATGCCTATAAAGTACAATAGTGAGAATAGAGTAAAAATTTTAAATAGCTTATTAGAAGAACCTTATGGATGGGGAGGATTACTAAATAATAGAGATTGTTCAAGCTTTACTCAAGATTATTTTACTGTATTTGGAAAATATCTTCATAGAAATTCAAAAGCTCAAACAACAAATGGAAAATATTTAGATATTTCAAATTTAACTTTAAATGAAAAAAAAGATTTTATTAGAAAAAATGCAGTTCCTTTTTCTACATTAGTATATTTAAAAGGTCATATTATGCTTTATGTTGGAGAGAAAAAAAATGAACCTTTAGTAGCTCACAACATCTGGAGTATAAGACTTAAAGACAAAAATAAACAGGAGTTTAGACATATTATTGGAAAAGCAACTCTCACAACTTTAGAACCTGGAATTGAATTAGAAGGGTTTGAAGAAAATAGCAATATTCTAAAAAAAGTTCAAGGGATTACAATTCTGAACTAAAAGCTTAGTTGATTACTCTTCTAAGCTCTCTTTATCTATTTTTTGTTCAATTTGAACAAGAGGATTAAACAACAAAGAATCAATAATTTGATTTTTAAACTTCATATCTTCAAGTTGTTGAGATAAAAATTTATTTTCTTCTTGAAGAGAAATATAGTGCGCATACAATCTATTTATATCTTTACTTGTATAGTAAATATTATTTGCAAAATATATTTTTGGTAAAAATAAAATTCCAGCTAATATAAACAAAAAAATCACTATAAAAAGTGCACTTCCTGAATTTAATCTAGTCAAATTTAAATATCCTTAATTTTGAGCTTCTGCTTCTTGGATTCTGTTTTATCTCATTTTGAGTTGGAATTATAGGCTTTTTTGTAATAATTTTACCTAAAGCATGATTATTCCCACATTCACATCTAAAAACCCCGTCTGGACAAATACAATTTTGACTCCACTTTTTAAAATAGTTTTTTACAATCCTATCTTCTAAAGAATGAAAAGATATTATAGCTACTATACAATTTTTAAACTTTGCCTTTTCAATTGAATCAAAAAGTTTTTCTAATACTCCTAACTCATCATTTACTTCTATTCTTATTGCTTGAAAAACTAAAGTTGCTGGATGAATTTTACCTTTTGGCATTTTTTTATATAAAAAGTCTGCAAGTTCTTTAGAACTATAAAATGGTCTATTCGAAACTATTAAAGAAGCTATTTTTTTATATTCTCTTACTTCTCCATACTCTTTTAAGATTTTTTCAAGATCTGTTTGAGAATAACTATTTACAACTGTTGCTGCATCTAAAATTTGATTTTGGTCCATTCTCATATCTAAAGATAATGAGTTAAAGCTAAACCCTCTTTCAAGTTTATCTAATTGTAAGGAAGATACTCCAATATCTGCTAAGATACCTTTTATATCATATGATTCAAATTCTGAAATTACATTTTTGAAATTTCCTTTATTAAATTGGACCCTATTTTCAAATTCTTTTAATCTATTCTTTGAAAATTCTAATGCTTCATCATCTTGGTCATTACATATTAACTTTATATTTGAATTTTGTTTTAATAATCCACTGCTATGTCCAGCGTAACCCGTAGTACAATCTATTATAAAACCGTCATTTATATTTTTAAAAGCTTCTAAAACTTCATTATATAAAACAGGTATATGAGGAATCTCTTGCAATTTAATCCTTTTATCAAAATTGATATATAATAGCAAAAATATATTTAAGGCTTAAAATGGTTGACCAAAGTACAATGCAGCTACTATCAGATTTATCTTTTTCTATGTTTAGTAAAAACTTTTTTGGTATTTATCATGGTTCGCTTTCAGCAAAGTTAGACCAAAATAATTTTATGATAAACACAAAAGATGCAGTATTTGATAACATTGATGAAAATTCATTTTGTCGTTTAAATATGAATAAACAAGATTTTAGATGGAATATTGCAAGTATGGAAGCCCATGTTCACTCTACAATATATACAAATATACATGAAGCAAAATATATTGCATTTGGTATGCCTATTTATACAACAGCTTATAGCTTAGTAAATGACAATATAATATTTGAAGATTACTTTGGAAAAACAATGTTTGAAGAAATATCTATTTATAATCCAGGAGATTTCTCAACTTGGTATAAAAGAAATGCTTTAGAAATTACAAAATACCTAAAAAGCTCACCTAATAATATGATGATTATAAAAGGTGTTGGAACTTATGTATATGATAGAGATATACATGAACTTGTAAAAAAAATAGCAATTTTAGAGAATTCTTGTAGATTATTAAGCATAAAAAGTACTTTCAAGTAATAATTTTTATATAACTTTTATTCTGTAAGCCCCTAAATTTCAGCTTTATTAAAGTTTTTTTACTATAAAGTTTTCTCAATATTAATTACTAAGAGGAGTTACACATGAATAAGGCTGAATTTATTGATGCAGTTGCAGCTAAAGCTGGATTATCTAAAAAAGATGCTAAAGGTGCTGTTGATGCAGTATTAGATACAATTACTGAGGCTTTAGTTAAAAAAGATTCTGTAAGCTTTATTGGATTTGGTACATTTACAGTTGCTCAAAGAGCTGCTAGAACTGCAAAAGTTCCAGGAACAACAAAAACAGTTGAAGTACCAGCTACAACAGTTGCTAAATTTAAAGTTGGAAAAGCTTTAAAAGAGGCTGTTGCTAAATAATTATTAAAGACTAAGCTTCTAAGCTTGGTCTTTACTTTCATATTTTGAATTTCAATATAATTCAAAACTCAAATTTACTATTTATAATTTATGGCTCTATGGCGGAATTGGTAGACGCGTACGATTCAAAATCGTGTTCCATTGGAGTGCCGGTTCGACTCCGGCTAGGGCTACCATTCAACAATCCAACCTCATCTAAAACAATCTAAAAAGCCCCAAAAAATCGAAACTTTAAACAAAAACTTATCTAACCTATGCTAACCTAATCCAATCAAATATAAAAAAAATCGGGTCAAAAAATGGGTCAAAAGTAAAAAAGACCCAATTTATATAAAATTTATGACCCAATTTTTACTTAAAGGCTTTATACATGGGAAAGATAGATTTATTACAAGATATACAAATTAAAAAAGCAAAAGCAGAAGATAAAGAGTATTTTCTAAATGATGGTGGGGGATTAAGAATAGGAATAAAACCAAATGGGTCAAAAGTTTGGGAATTTAGATATACAATAAATGGACAAAGAAAAAAGACTTCATTTAAAACCTACCCTACTTTATCATCAAAAGAGGCAAGAACTAAAAGACAAAAATATCAAGAACTTATTAATAATGGAATAGATCCAATAACTAACACAAGACAAATAAAAGAAGAAAATATTATAGATACAAAAGGAATGTTTGTAAATGTTGCAGCTGAATGGTTAAATAAAGAGTCAGAGAAAACATTAGAAAGCACACATAAAAACAAAATAAGAGTATTTGAAAAAGATATAAACCCATTTTTAAAAGATAAGCATATTAAAGAAGTAGAAATAAAAGACATAATAAAAATTATTGAAATTAAACAGATACAAGCACATGAAATAGCTTCAAGAATTTACATATATTTAGATAATTTATTTAGATATGCAGTATTAAAAAATTATTGCAGCAGAAACATTTTAGCAGATATTAGAAAAAGCGATATTATAAAACCTAAACCAGTTACACACTTTTCAAAAATTACAGATATAGAGATATTAAAAGAACTTACAAATGCACTTTATAATTACAATGGTAGTTACTCCCTAAAAAATGCCCTTAAATTTGTTTTACATATACCTTTAAGAGCAGATAACTTATGTAATCTTAAATGGGATTATATAGACTTTGAAAAGCAGTTATTAACAATCCCAAGAGAAGAAATGAAAATCAAAGATAAAAATTTTGATGATTTTAAAATGCCTTTGAGTGATGAGGTTATAAAAATTTTAAAAGAACAGTATGTTTTTACAAGTCATCAAAAATGGGTTTTCTTAGGAACTAACAATCGAGATCCAATTAATAGTGAAAGTCCTAACAGAGCATTACAAAGATTAGGTTTTAATGATGATAAAAAAGGTAGAAAAATAAGACTACATGGTTTTAGAGGAACTTTTAGAAGTTTGATAGAAACTTTAGACACAGATAATAACTTTAGCTTTGAAGCAAAAGAAAGAGCATTAGACCACCAGGAACAATCGAAAGTGGTTAGAGCTTATGCACATAAAAGCGATTATGTAAAGCAGCTTATACCATTAATGACTTTTTGGAGTGAATTTATAAAAGGTTTAGTAGATGAAAGTTAATAATGATGAAATAAAAAGTTAAATTAATTTATTAATTGATACAGATATTCCATTAATTGATAAATCTTTATTTAGTGATGTTAAAAATCATATATTAAAAGAGAAAAAGTTTAATAACAGTTATATAAAAAAATATATTATTAATAACATTGATAGAACTATTAATAATTTAAAAAAAGATAAAGATTTCAAATTGGACCAAGAAATAATTAATTTAATAACAGATTACATAAACGAAATAATTACAAATGAAAAACATTTCTTTTATCAATACAGAGAGTCAATTATTAGATTAATTAGTGAAAAGGCTATATATAACTATTTTAATGAAGATGATATGATAGATTTATTAGTGGCTATCATAAAATCAATAAAAAACTATTCTTGTCTTTTAGAGGTTTTTAAAATAAATAAAAAGTACAATCTAAATAAATAAAGACATAAAGCAAAAATTTAAAATGCTATTTATTTAATAAATTAAACCTATATATTGTACTAATTTACATTACAATAATATTTACTAGACTTTTATTTGATTTATATAGAGTCCCCTTGTAAAACATTTTAGATTAGGATAAGTATTTAGTTTTGTGAATGCTTTAAAACCCACAAAAAATGGGAAATTTTATAAAAATAAATGTTTTAAAAACTTTAAATATTAACTTCAAATACAAATAAGTAATAAAAGCTTTTAATTAACTGCAAATACCTATAAAATGATACTTTATTAAAAATAATATTAAATATTAAACCTATAATAACAAAATAAATAAATTTCCCAGGCAATATGAAAAATGTTTTAATTTTATTAAGCCTATATATTACAAAGTAAAAATATTAGGTTCAAAAAATATCGAAAGATAAAACAATTTAAAATAAGGGGTTTACACTATGGAACTTACAAAACAATTACCAAGAGTACAAAGACCTAAGCAAGTGGCTCAAAACTATGGAGTTGGACTTAGTACAATATGGTTATATATCAAACAAGGCAAATTAAAAGCTTCAAAGATTAGCGAAAAGGTAACAGTATTAGACACAGAAGAACTAGAGCTATTTTTTAGAGGTAAAGCAGCAGTTTAATAATGATTATTTCAAATAATTTGAGATAGTACCTCATCATTTAAGGGGTATTAGATGAGGTAAGAAGTTATTTAGCTTTAACATTCTACCAAAAACTAATAAAAAATCTCAATAAAAACAATCATTTAAAAGTAAATATAGAAAAAGGATAATTATGAGTATTGAGCAATTAGTAAATTATGAAGCAAGTCAAAGAATATTAAAAGCTTTATTAAATGGTGATGAAGATATTTCAAGTGCTGCAAGTGAATGGAAATTTTTAACTACAAGAATAACTAACCAAATAAGTGCATTAAGAAAAAGTGGTATTGATATTGAAACAAAAACAGTAAAAGTACCTGATAGTAATAAATATTATGGAAGATATGTATTAGTACAAGATGAAGAAAATATAAACAGAGCAATAGCACTATTAGAAAAAATAGAGGCAAAATTATCATGAATAATAAGTTTATTTATGAACAAAACTTTTTAAAGGTTTGGGAAACACCAACAGACCCTAAGCACTTAAAAAATGTAAATTCTAATGGTAGAAATTATAGTGCTATTGATTCAACTTACCAGTTTTTACAAGCAACAGAGATTTTTAACGGGGCTTATGGTTCTAAATGGGGATTAAAAGATTTAGACTACACATTTAAAACTTTAGCAGATACAGAACTATTAATTTTAAAAGCTAAGTTTTTCTATCCAGGTGGGGAATTTGAGATTAACAATTCTATTAAGTTAGCATATATGACTAATGGGTATCAAAATAAACCAGGTTATTTAAAAATAGATGATGAAGCATTTAAAAAAATAGAAACTAACACAGTATCGAAAGCACTTGCGAAATTAGGTTTTAATGCTGATGTATTTATGGGTAAATTTGAAGATAACAACTATGTACAAGAGATCAATTATGCTTATGCTGATATACCAGGTAAAAAAATTGATACAGATAAAATTATCGAAATTCAAGCAATTTTAAAAGCTTCAAAAATTGGTTTAGATTCACTATTGAACAATTACCAGGTTAAGCATTTAGGACAATTAAACGAAGAGCAATACATAGATATTAAAAATAAATTAGGGGTTAACAAATGATAGGTTTATTTCAATTAACAGAAGAAAGCAGAGCATTATACGAGCTTAGCAATGATTTAGAAATTAACGAGGAAACGGGCGAAGTAATAGACAATACAGAAGTATTAAGCCAACTTTTCCAAGAGTGGGAAGGTAATTTTGTTGATAAGCTAGATTCTTGCCAATATATAAGAAAAGAATTAGAAAGCAAAGCAGAACTTTTAGCAGCTGAAATAAAAAGACTACAAGCAAGAAAAAAAGCACTAGAAAACAGAGCCGAAAGACTAAGAGATTTAATGTGTGATTCAATGGTAGTAAGTGGGGAAACTAAACTAAAAGGAAAACATAGTTTTTCAGTTGGAGTAAGAAAAGCACTTTTAATTGATGAGAATGCAACTCCTGATTTTTTTAATCCTGATTATATAAGAACTATTAAAGAGTTTGATAAAAAGAAAATCACAGAAGATTTAAAAAACGGGGTTGTTATAGATGGTGCCAAAATGGTGGAAAAAATCAATTTTACTATTAGATAATGATTATACAGTTTTACAATATGATAATTAATAATAATCTTAATAGATATACAAATGCACTTATTAAAGAGTTTAATAATTCAAGTTTGGAAATGTGTATAAATGTTGATTCGCACCTGATGAGGTTTATTCCTAATAAATACGGGTTTAAAAGAATGAGAGAAATTTTTAAGGAAATTAGCTTATTTCCCGTAAAAGATAACAAGCGAATATCATTTAAAGATATAGAGCCTAAAGAGTTATTAGAGTGTATTAAAAGGTTTAAAGAGTGGGCTAACCTTAACGGGTTTGAATGGAAAAGCGACCAAGAAGAATGGGAAAGGCTTTGTAAATTATATGAATGAGGGAACAAATGAAAAAATTTAGCATAGTAACGGGTAAAAAATACCCTAAACAAGATGGAACACAAGGTACTAAATGGGTTAAGTTAGGAACAGTTACACAAAAAGCAGACGGTAGCTTTTTTGGTGAATTAGATAGTTTGCCTGTTGGTAGTTGGTTTGATGGAACTATTAATCTTTTTCCAGTAGAGCAGCAACAATCACAAGGCAATAAGACTACCTCATCAAATAATAACAACAATTACAATACTAACCAAGGGAACTATAATCCTAATGGCTATGGAAATTATCAAGGGTAATAGATGAAAAAAGGAAGCCCTCTACCATTTACGCAAATACCTAATTTTATACTTGATCACGAGGGCTTAAGTGTATATGAATTTAGATTATTAGTGTTGATTTTTAGAAAGACTAAAGGGTTTGGGAAAGATACGGACGGTATTAGCCTAAGCCAATTTAGAAAACACACGGGAATTAGCAAAGATAAGATAATCAAATCACTTGATAGTCTTCAAAAAAAAGAACTAATATTAGTTAAAAAACAGATATTAGAAAACGGGGGAAATACTTATAATTTATATAGCCCCCTAGTCCGTCACAAAGACAAGGGTAGTACGTCACAAAGTCAAGGGCTAGTACGTGATACAGACACACAAAAAGAAAATAATACAAAAAGAGAGAGAGAAGACATTTTTTTTAATCTTTATAGGGAAGTAGAAAATAAGAAATTATTTACTAAAAAATTTATAGATGAGTTGATAAGTATTGAAAATGTAAGAAACCCAGTTAGTTACAGAAGTACAATAGAAAAGAAACTAAATAGCAAAAACAAAGAAACATTAATTAACTTTGATAAATGGTATTTAAACGATTATACAGAGAAACTAAATAGAACTTACAAAAGCTGCTTTATTAACGATAAAGAGATTATGAAAATTGAAAACTACTTTAACTTTACAATTGATAACAAAGCAATGTTAGGGTTAGTATTAATAAATAAGAATAACAAAGCAGAAGTTATTTATTTTGATACAAAAAAGGAAATAGAGGAATATTTAAAAGAGGCAATTAATGAAACTATATGAACACCAGGAAGAAGTAATTAATCAAGCTAAACCAATACTAAAAGATTATAAGTTAGTTTATATAGCTGCAGAAACTAGAACGGGTAAAACCTTAGCAGCTATACACTTACTAAAAGATGATTATAAAAGTATTTTAGTAATTACTAAGAAGAAAGCCATAAGCAGTTGGATAAGTGATATTAAATTATCAAATGTAAATAACTTTGATGTTATTAACTATGAAGCAGTACATAAGCTCACACATAATAACTATGATGTAATTATATTAGATGAATCGCACAGTATAGGAAGTTATCCTAAACCTAGTGAGAGAGCAAAACAGATAAAAGAAATAGCAAAAGGTAAGAGTATTGTATATCTTAGTGCTACACCAAGTGCAGAAACATTTAGTCAAATATATCATCAATTTTGGGTAAGCAGTTTTACACCCTTTGAAGAGAAAAGTTTTTATCAATGGTATAAGAACTATGGAACACCTGATCAGATATTTATTAGGGGAGTTTGGTTAATGCAATATAAAGCAGCTATTGAAGATAAAATCATGGATAAGATAGGTAACCTCATCGTTACAATGACTAAACAAAAAGCGAACTTTGATGTTATTGTAAATGAGAAGATACACCAGGTGGAAGTAAACGAGCAGTATTTAAAAGCTTTGAATGGGTTTTATAAGAACAGAGTATTAACGATAGATAGTAGATACGAGATAGTAGCAGAGAGTAGCGCAAGTGCTTTGAATAAGTTGCACCAGTTGAATGGTGGAACTATAAAGCTAAATGATAAAGACTCAATGGTTTTATCTAATCACAAAGTCAATTACATAAAAAGCAATTTAGGTAAAGAGAACAAAATAGTTATCTTATGCAACTATGTAAAAGAACGGGATCTATTACTTAGTAGCTTAGCAAGTAGTACAGATGAGGTCGAGAAGTTTAAGAGTGAAGATTATAAGTATTTTGTAGGACATATAAAAACATTTAGCGAGGGAGTAGATTTTTCTTATGCTGATACAATGATAATTTATTCATTAAATTTTAGTGCTACAACTTACCTACAATCAAGGGAAAGACTAGCGAACAAGAAAAGAACTAGACCAATAACAGTACATTACCTATTTACTAAAGGTGGAGTTGATGAATATATATACAAAGCAGTAAGTAACAAAATGAACTTTACAAGCAGTTATTATAAAGGCTGCAGATGAAAGAAAAAGAGATACAAAAAAAGATAATTGAATATCTTAACAGAAACGGGGCTTATAATGTTAAAAGCATAGTAACTAATAGAAGTGGTAGCCCTGATGTTATTTGTTGTTTTAAGGGCTTATTTATAGCCTTAGAAGTGAAAACAGAAAAAGGAATAGTATCAAAGCTGCAAGAGTATCACCAAAAAGAAATAATAAAGAGTGGTGGAATAGCTTTAATTGTTAAAAGTGTAGATGAAGTAAAGGCATTAATTGAAAGCCTAAAGGATAAAGAATAGTAAGCCCCTACTAGGGTGGGTAAAATTTCTAAAAAAAGTGGTTTTCCCTACACCGATGGGGCTCTCATATTTTCGCGAAATTCAGTTTTTGGGGGTGGGGGTTGTTGAGTAAAATAAGTAATTTTATTTTTGCAACTAAGTTGCATTTAGTCGAAATTGAAAAGGAAATACAAATAGATTTTATTTTGGAATTTTCCACACTTTCCAAGGTAGTGGAAATCGATAATTTTTATATTTTTTAGGTTTTGTAATATTTAATCAAATAACCTTTAAATGGTGGCTTTTTTATTCTTTGATTAAATAGAGTTATTTAAAAATATATTGTTTTCCAAATGGAAACGGAAAGAGAAAAGTATAAAAAACAAGGGGAAATAAATAAGTCCCCTATTCTTTAATGTTTAGAAAAATAGTAAAAAAGTATTAGTTAGTTGCTGCAATGTTTTCAATCTCAAAAACTTTATTTTTTATCATATCGTAACTTTTAGCTTTGATATAATTATATAACCAAGATTTAATCCAGTATGGATATTCTCTACCATTAGTCCCCCAGTTATTAACACAATGATAA
>RRZU010365934.1_pt1 | contig 16216 bp, 14 predicted proteins | sample 2165561 | NCBI WGS metagenome assembly RRZU01 (sample SAMN10456909, study PRJNA506462) | wastewater metagenome | isolation source: wastewater sludge | place: USA: Moscow, Idaho
CGATGCCGGCGACATGCGCCCACAAAAAGGCGCGGCCTGATCCAGACCGCGCGGCCGGCCCCCGTCCGGGGTCGGCCCGATACCAGATGCCGGCGCGGGTTGCCCCGCGCCGGGGCCAATCCCGAAACCGGATGACGACGAGGCCGACCTCCACCATGCTCCCCTCGCGCAGCCAAATCGACGCGATCTTTCCGGGCTTTGCCGTCTCGGTTCTGGTCGCGGCAACGGCGCAGTTCCTGTCGGACCATTACGGCGCGCCCGCGATGCTGCTGGCGCTGCTGCTGGGGCTGGCGCTGAATTTCCTTGCCGATGACGGCACCAAGACCGCGCCCGGCATCGCCTTTACCGCCCGCACCGTGCTGCGGCTGGGGGTGGCGCTTCTGGGGGCGCGCATTTCGGTCGACATGCTGGCCGCGCTCGGGGGCGCCTCGATCGCGCTGGTGGTGGCGGGGGTGGTGCTGACCATCCTCTTCGCACTGGTCGCGACGCGGCTCGTGGGCCGCAACTGGCGCTTTGCCTTGCTGACCGGCGGCTCGGTCGCGATCTGCGGCGCTTCGGCGGCCATGGCCATCGCCGCCGTGCTGCCAAAGCATGAAAAATCCGAACGCGATCTGGTCTTTACCGTGCTTTCGGTGACGGTGCTCTCAACGGTGGCCATGGTGCTTTACCCGATGCTGGCGCAGCTTTTCGAATTCAATGCCCGTGACAGCGGCGTGTTTCTGGGCGGCACCATCCATGACGTGGCCCAGGTGGTCGGCGCGGGCTTTTCGATCAGCCCGGAAACCGGCGAAACCGCGACCCTGGTCAAGCTGATCCGCGTCTCGATGCTGGCGCCGGTGGTCCTGTGCTTTTCGCTGGTGATCCGCGCGCGCGGGCTGACTGACACCGATGGCGGCAAGGCGCCGCCGCTGCTGCCGGGCTTTGTCGTGGGCTTTCTGATCCTCGCCGCGCTCAACAGCTTCGGGGTGATCCCCGCGGTGGTCGCCGACTGGGCGGGACAGCTCTCACGCTGGGCGCTTCTGATCTCGATCGCGGCGGTGGGGATCAAGACCTCGCTCAAGAAGATGCTCGAAGTCGGCGGCGGCGCCATCGCCCTGATCGTGATCGAAACCGTGTTCCTCGGCGTCTTCGTCGTCGCGGGTCTTCATCTGCTCGGCTGACGCCGCCCGTTCTTCTTCACCCAAATATCCCGGGGGAGGCCGAAGGCCGGGGGCAGCGCCCCCATCCCCACCAAGCCGAAAGGCCAAGCCATGAAACCGCTCGACCGCATCTACCAGGCCGCCCGCGCCCATCCGCGCCATATCATCCTGCCCGAAGGCGACGATCCCCGCGTGGCCGAGGCCGCCGCCCGCATCACCGCCGAGGGGCTGGCGCGGATCACGCTGATGAACGGCCCCGACCTGCCCGGCGTCACCAGCCTGCGCCCGGCCGAGGCCCCCGATCTGGTCCAGCTTTCGACCCATTGGCACGAAATGCGCGCCGCCAAAGGCATGACCGCCGAACGCGCGCTCATAGAAATGCGCGACCCCATTCGTCAGGCCGCGCTCCGGGTGCGGCTGGGCCAGGCGGACGGCACCGTCGGCGGTGCCGTGGCGACCACGGCCGACACCGTGCGCGCCGCCTTGCAGGCCATCGGCAAGGCGCCCGATGCCGGCATCGTCAGCAGCTTTTTCCTGATGCTGTCCTGCGGCGCGGATGCGCCGGTCAAGGGCGGCATGATCTTTGCCGATTGCGGGCTAATCATCGATCCCGACGCACAGGAACTCGCGGCCATCGCGCGCTCGGCGGCGCAATCCTGCCGGCAATTGCTGGGCGAGGTGCCGCGGGTCGCGCTTTTGTCGTTTTCGACCGCAGGCTCGGCCGAACATCACAGCCTGACCAAGATCCGCGACGCGCTGGCCATGATCCGCGCCGCCGAGCCCGATCTCGAAGTGGATGGAGAGCTGCAATTCGACGCCGCGCTCGACGACGCGGTGCGGGCGAAAAAGGCGCCGGGCAGCCGGCTTTCGGGGCGGCCCAACGTGTTCATCTTTCCCGATCTCGCCTCGGGCAATATCGGCTATAAGATCGCGCAGCGGCTGGGCGGGCTGAATGCCATCGGCCCGATCCTGCAAGGGCTGGCCCGGCCCGCAAACGACCTGTCGCGCGGCTGCACGGTCGAGGATATCGTGGCGGCGACGGCGGTGACCGCCGCGCAATCGGCGCGCTAGGGGGCGCCCGACAAGGCACCCGACACGCCGCCCGGCACGCCGCCCGGCACGGCCCCGGATGCGGCGGCAAGATCGCGGTCCAGCCGCCCCGCCAGCCCCCCGGCGCCGATCAGCGCCGCAAGCTTGCCGGACAGGCCGTCATTGCCGATCCGGTTCCATTGCGCCTGGCGCAACCCCCAATAGGCCGCCTTGCGCCAGCCCAGCGGCCGGCGCTCGGTCGCCGACAGGGTATAGCGGCCATCGGCGGCGAATTCATAGGGATGCAGATAGATATGGGGCGCAAAACCCGCCCCCCGCGCCTGTGCGACAAGGTCATGGGCGACGGCCTGCGGAAACAGCTTCAGATAGGTGCCACCCAGCCGCAGCGCCGGCCCCCTGCCGCGAAACCGGCCGGCAAAGATCGGCAGGATCGGGAAATCGCCCAGCCCCGCCGCGCGACGGAACGCCGCCAGCTCGGCCAGATCGCCGGTCGGGAATGAACTGTCATAGCCAAAGATCGCCGCCACCGCCCGGTATTGATCCGGCGCGCTGCGGTCGATGCGGAATTTCGGCGCCCGGAAACCGCGCACCGGCTGGCCCGAGGCCGCCTCGAGCGCGTCGCGCGCGCGCGCCAGCATGCGGGTGACGGTGGGCAGATCCTGACGGTCCATCTCGTCATGGAAATGATAGTGACAGGCGATCTCGTGCCCGTCGCCCGCGATCCGCGCGATCAGATCTGGCGCCTGATCGGCGATGACGCCGGTACAGAAAAACGTGGCCCGCCGCCCGTCCGGCCCGCCATGCCGGGCCAGAAACGCATCGATGGTCAGATAGCTTTGCCACAGCGCGTCAAGGCGCAGCGGCCCGGTTTCCCAAAGACCCAGATCGCGTTTCAGATCATGGGCGAAATCCTCGAAATCAATGCTCAGATACATGGGTATCCTTTCGCGCGGCCAGATCGTCGCGCGTGACCAGATGGTCGCCGATCACCAGCGCATCCACCCCCGAGGCGGCGAAGGTCGCAAAAGCCTCTGCGGGGGAATAGACGATCGGTTCCTGAATGTTGAAGGACGTGTTCAGCACGACCGGCACCCCGGTCGCCGCCCCAAAGGCCGAGATCAGCGCGTGATAGCGGGCATGGGCGCCCGCGCGCACGGTATGGACGCGCGCGGTGCCGTCGACATGGGTGACGGCTGGGATGCGGTCGTCGCGCACCCGCGCCACGATGTTCATATAGGGGCTGTCCTGTCCCAGATCAAAGAATGCCGGCGCTGCCTCGGCGGTGGCCGAGGGGGCAAAGGGGCGGAACAATTCGCGTTTCTTGATCTTGTCGTTCATCTCGTCGCGGATCGCGTCGCGGCGCGGATCGGCCAGAAACGAGCGCGCGCCAAGCGCCCTTGGGCCGAATTCGGCCCGCCCCTGAAACCAGGCGATCAGCCTGCCTTCGGCCAGCATGGCGGCGGTCCGCGCGATCAGATCGTGTTCGGGCAGGGGCGGGGGCGGCGCGGGACAGGCATCCGCCACCGCCCGCGCGATCTCGGCGGGGCCGAATTCGCGGCCCAGATAGGGGCTGCGCACCGCCGCCTTGTCGACCGGCGCCGGCAGCACCGCCAGCGCCGCGCCGATGGCGCAGCCGGCATCATGGGGCGCGGGCGGGATGATGATTTCGTCAAAAAGCCCCGCCTCAAGCAGCCGACCATTCGCGGTCACGTTCAGCGCGCAACCGCCCGAAATGACCAGCCGCCGCAATTCGGGATGGGCCGTGCGCGCCGGTTCCAGCACATGCATCAAGGCCGCCTCATGCGCGGCCTGCACGCTGGTCGCAAGGTCGATCTGGGCCTCGGTCGGGGGGGCGTCGGGCGCCCGGCGGGGACCGAAAAGCGCGCTCAGCCGGTCCGAGAACTGGCCCTTCAGCGCGGCGTGATAATCGCAGACCGAGGTGTCGAGCCGATAGCGCCCGCCGGGTTCAAGAACCAGCACCTCGCGCAGGATGGCGTCGCGGAAACGCGGCCTGCCATAGGGCGCAAGCCCCATCATCTTGTATTCCCCCTCAAGCATCCGGAACCCCAGATAGCCGGTGAAGGTGGAATAGAAATGGCCCAGCGAGTTCGGCCAGCGATGGCGGCTCAGCACCTCGCGGGCGCCGCCGCGCCGCACGGTCAGCACGGTGCTGTCGACCTCGCCCCCGCCATCATAGGATAGCGAGACGCAATCGTCCCAGTCGCGCATGGCTTCGGCATAAAGTTGATGGCTGAGATGGTGGTCGACATGGGTGATGGCGGCGCGGGTCGGGCCGTGGACCCGCTCGAGCACCCGGCGCAGGCGCATCAGATCGGTCCATGAGCCGCGCACCTCATCCCCCCCGGCCTCGGCCTCGCCCCCCCGGCGCAGGAACATGGCGCCGGCGCGTTGGGCGATGGCGCGGGCGGTCGCCGGGTTGCGGCGCATCTTGCCCAGCGTGCCGGCGATGCGTCCGCCGATGCGCCAGGGCTGCCAATAGACCGCGATGCGGTCCAGATCGGCCAGCGTGATCCCGGCGATCGACAGGACCTCGGCAATGGCCAGATGCGGGAAGGCGCCGTCATTCTTGATACGGCTCAGCCGTTCCTGCTCGACGGCGGCCACCAGCACCCCGTCGGCAAAGAGCGCGGCGGCGCTGTTGTCCATGGTGGCCAGACCCAATGTATACTGCATGACGCCCCCGCGCTTTTCGCCCCCCTGTATAGAGGCCGGGCGGGTCGGAACAACCCCCGGCTGCCGGGCCATGCGACGCCCTGGCATGTGGCGGCGTCTTGGCAGCGGCGCGCGCGGGTGGCACAAACATCCCATGGGCCCGCGCCGCGGGCCCGCGATCCGTCTGCCGCAGGAGGATGACAGGATGACAAAGCCGATATTCCATTCGCCGCTTTCCGCATCGCGCGGGGTGCAGTCATGAAAACCTGGTTGCCGATGCTGATGGCCGGGCTTGCCGCGCTGGCCGGCGGGTTTCTGGCGCTGATCAATCCGGTTTCGGCCAGCGTGGCGACGGCGACGCTGGCGGGGTGGGCGCTGTTGATCGTGGCCGTGGTCCAGGGCTGGGGCGCGTGGAAGGCCGAACAGCGCCGGCCGCGCATCCGCGCCGGGCTGATCGCCGCCGTCAGCGCCTTTCTGGGCCTGTCGCTGCTTTTGGGGCCGTTTGGCGATGGCCGGCTGATGCAGATCCTGATCGGGCTGTTGCTGATCGGATCGGGGGCGGTCAAGGGCTGGATTTCGCGCGATCTGCGCCATGCGCAGAACTTTCCGCTGATGCTGGGCACGGCGGTGGTTTCGGCGATCATGGGGCTGGTGGTGCTGTTCGGGCTGAACCTGAATTTCGGCGTCCTTTTGGGGGTCGAACTGATGGCCAGCGGGCTTGCCATGGTGCTTTTGGCCATGCACCGGCGCGCCGATGGCTGAAACCGGGGGCCGTATCGACCCGCTGCGCGGCCTTTTGGGGGTCGTTCTGGGGCTGGCGCTGGTGGCGCTGGTCGGGATGTTTCTGGTGATCGGGAAATCGCTGATCCTGCCCATCGTGGTCGCGGTCATCTCGGTCTATGTGCTGATCGCGGCCAGCGATGCGGTGGGGCGGCTGCCGGGGTGCCGGCATCTGCCGGAATGGCTGCGCCGGGCCATCGTTCTGGTGCTGTTTTTGCTGGCGATGATGTGGTTGGGCGGGGTGATGGTGTCGACCGCCGAACAGATCCGGCCACGCCTGCCCGAATATCAGGGCAATATCACCACGCTTGCCGGCGACCTGACCCGGCTTATGGGCTTTGAAAAGCTGCCCGACTGGCGCAAGATCTGGTCCGATGCCGTGGGCCCGATCCGCATCCAGCAGGTGGCGGGGGCGATCCTTGGCTCGATCAGCGCCGGGGCGGGGCTGATTTTCATGGTGGTGGTCTATGCCGCCTTTCTGATGGGTGAGCGGGGCGGGTTCGCCCATAAGATCGCGGTCGCGCTGCCCGGCGAAAGCGGCGCCCAGACCAGCCGCATCGTGGCCGAGATCAACCGCGCGATCAGCCAGTATCTGGCGGTCAAGACGCTGGTGAATGTGATCCTTGGGGTGATTTCCTATGCGGTGATGTGGTTCTTTGGCGTCGATTTCGCGCTGTTCTGGGCGGTGCTGATCGGGCTTTTGAACTATATCCCCTATGTCGGCTCGTTTCTGGGGGTGATGTTTCCGGTGGTGCTGAGCATGGCGCAATTCGGCTCGATCCAGAAAACGCTGGTGATCGCCCTGTTGCTGACGGGGGCGCAGATGTGGGTCGGCAATGCGCTGGAACCGCGCATGGTCGGACGGCGGGTGAACATGTCGCCCTTTGTCGTGCTGGTGGCGCTGGCCGTGTGGTCGGCGGTCTGGGGCGTGGCCGGGGCTATTCTGGCGATCCCGCTGACCTCGATCATCGCCATCGTCATGGGCAGCTTTGTCTCGACCCGGCCTTTTGCCGTGCTGCTCGCCGAAGATGTCAGCGTCTATGAGACTGCGCCAGAGACTGCGCCAGAGACCGCGCCCAACTCGGCGCCCAGCTAAGCCATGCCCGCGCCGCGCCGGCGGCGGGGCCTTTGCAACCTTGTTCCGGGGGCCGCCATGACCGATCTTTCCCAAGCCGCCATGTCACCGCGTTCCGAATTGCTGACACAGCTTTCCGGGATCGTCGGCGGGGCGAATGTTCTGACCGCGCCGCGCGCGACGCGCCGCTATACGCGCGGCATCCGCTTTGGCAGCGGGCCGGTCGCCGCCGTGGTCCGTCCCGGATCGCTGGTCGAGATGTGGCGCGTGCTCAACGCCGCCACGGCGTCGGGGCGGGCGGTGATCCTTCAGGCCGCGAATACCGGGCTGACCGGCGGCTCGACGCCCTGGGGCGACGATTACGACCGCGAGATCGTGCTGATCAGCGTGATGCGCCTGCGCGGCATCCACAAGCTGGGGCAGGGCGAGCAGGTCGTCTGCCTGCCCGGGGCGACGCTGGATGCGCTGGAAAAGACCCTGCGACCCCTGGGGCGCGAGCCGCATTCGGTGATCGGCTCGTCCTGCATCGGGGCCTCGGTTCTGGGGGGCGTGTGCAACAACTCGGGCGGCGCGCTGATCCGGCGCGGGCCGGCCTATACCGAACTTGCCCTTTTCGCCGAGGTGCGTGAGGATGGCCGCGTCGCGCTGGTCAACAACCTTGGCCTTGATCTGGGCGAGGATCCCGAAACGATCCTGACCCGCGTCGAGCGGGGCGATCTGCCCGCGCCCGCGCCGACCGATGCCTGGGCCTCGGACCGCGAATATCACGACCATGTTCGCCAGATCGATGCCGAAACGCCCGCCCGCTTCAATGCCGATCCGCGCCGGCTGCATCAAGTGTCGGGCTGCGCGGGCAAGCTTGCGGTCTTTGCCGTGCGGCTGGATACGTTTCAGGCCGAACCGGAAACGGCGGTCTTTTACATCGGCACCAACGATCCCGCCGAGCTGACAGAGATCCGCCGCCATATCCTTGGCCAGTTCGAAAGCCTGCCGATTGCCGGGGAATATATCCATCGCGACGCCTATGACATCGCCGCGCGCTATGGCAAGGACACGTTCCTGTTCATCCAGAAGCTGGGCACCGACCGCATGCCGGCGCTGTTTTCCGCCAAGGCCCGCGTCGATGCCCTGACCGAGCGGCTGGGTCTGGGCACGACCATTTCCGACCGTATCGGGCAGGGGATCGCGGGTCTGATGCCGCATCACCTGCCCAAGCGCATGGACGATTTCCGCGACCGTTATGAACATCACCTGCTCTTGCGCATGGGCGGCACCGGCATTGCCGAGGCGCGGGCCCATCTGGCGCGGATGTTCCCCTCGGCCGGCGGGGATTTCTTTGAATGCAACGCGGATGAGGGCAAGGCCGCCTTTCTGCACCGTTTCGCGGTCGCGGGGGCCGCGAACCGGTACCGCGCCATCCATGCCCGCGAGGTCGAGGATATTCTGGCGCTGGACATCGCGCTGCGCCGCAATGACCGCGACTGGGTCGAAACGCTGCCCGCCGAAATCGATGCGCTGATCGCGCATAAGCTTTATTACGGGCATTTCTTCTGCCACGTCTTTCATCAGGATTATGTGGTGAAGAAAGGCCACGATCCCATCGCGCTGGAACATCGCATGTGGGACTTGCTGGACCGGCGCGGGGCCGAATATCCGGCCGAACACAATGTCGGCCATCTTTACAAGGCCAAGCCGCAGCTGGCCGATTTCTATCGCGGGCTGGACCCGACCAACAGCCTGAACCCCGGCATCGGCCAGACCTCAAGACATCGCTGCTGGCATTAGGCCAGCGGCGGCTTTTCGCGGTTCTGGAAATGGCGGGTGACGTTGCGCACCATCCCGTCCAGATGCGAGGCCAGCGCCGCCGTCATCCGTTCCGGGTCGCGCCCGCGCAGGGCGGCGATCATTTCCTGATGATCGGCCAGCACGCGCGGCGCGTCGGCCCGTTCGCGCGCCGAGACAAAGCGGATACGCCACAGCCGCGCCAGATATTCGCGATAGGTCCGGCTCAGCGCGGCATTGTGGCCGGCATCGCAGATCGCGCTGTGCATGCGCATGTCCTGATCAAAGACGTCGACCTTGTCGCCATCGGCATGATGGGCGGCGACATCGGCCGCGAGCGCGGCGATTTCCTCGATTTCCTCGGGCGTGGCGTTCACACAGGCCAGCCCGCCCGAAAAGATCTCAAGCTGGCGCAGCACGGCGATTTCGTCCAGCACCTCGGCCAGCGAGGGGTCGGCGACGACCGGGCTGCGCAGGGGGCGCAACGTGACCAGCCCCTCTTGGCCCAGGATGCGCACCGCCTCGCGCAGGGGGGTGCGGCTGACGCCCAGCCGCTGGGCGTTGTCGCGTTCCTTGAGCGGGCTTCCGGGCGGCAGCTCGCCGGTCAGGATCTCGCGACGCAACCGCGCGGCGATGCCGGCGGGATAGGTCTTGTCGCTTTCAGCAGCTTGGGTCACGGCGCAGCCATCGTCGTCAGTTCGCCCTTCAGTTCACCGGGGTTTCCGGCGCGCGTCCGTCAAGGATCGCGCGCAGGTTGGCGCGCTGCAATTGCCCCATGGCGGCGCGGGTTTCAACCGTGGCCGAACCGATATGCGGCAGCGCCAGCAGGTTCGGCGCCGCCAAAAGACGCGGATCGACCTGTGGCTCGCCCCGGAACACATCCAGCGCCGCGCCCCGGATCGCCCCCGATTGCAGTGCGGCGATCAGCGCCTCTTCGTCGATGACGCTGCCGCGCGCGATGTTCACGATCACCCCGTCCGGCCCCAGCGCGCCGATGACACCGGCCGAAACGAAGCCCTCGGTCTCCGGGCCACCGACCACGGCGACGATCAGGTCATCGACCGCGCGGGCCAGTTCGACCGGATCGGCGTGATAGGTCCAGCCGGCGGGCGTGTCCTTGCGGCTGCGCGACTGATAATGGATTTCGGTCTTGAAGGCCGCCAGCCGGTCGGCGATCTCCCGCCCGATGCGGCCCATGCCAAGAATGCCGACCCGTCGCCCGGATGCCTTGCGCGCCAAAGGCAGCTTGATCCCGCGCCCCCAGTCCCCGCTGCGGGCGTTCTGAATCGCGGGTTCAAAATCGCGGGCCTGGGCGATCCACATGGCCACGGCCAGATCGGCCACATCGTCGTTCAGCACATTGGGGGTGTTCGTGACCCGAATGCCCCGCGCCGTCGCCGCCGCCACGTCGATGGCGTCATAGCCCACGCCGAAATTGGTGATCGCCTTGAGCCCCGGCAAAAGATCCATCACCGCGCCGCCAAAGGGGTCGTGCCCCATGAAGGCCACGGCCACGACATCGCGGCGCTGATCCTCGGGCAGGGCGGCGATGGCCGCCAGATCGGGCAGGCGCCGCGCGTCGAAATCCCGCGCCAGCGCGGCGGCGTCGGTGTCGGAATAGGGACCGATGGCGATGACTTGGGACATATGGGTTCCTTGTTCTTTCAAAGCGATGCGGTGATGCCGCCATCCACATAAAGGACGGTGCCGTTGACAAAGGACGAGGCCGGCGCCGACAGGAAGACCGCCGCGCCCACCAGTTCCTCGACCCGGCCCCAGCGGCCGGCGGGGGTGCGCTTTTCCAGCCACTCGGTAAAGGCCGGATCGGCGACCAGCGCCGCGTTCAGGGGCGTGTCGAAATAGCCCGGCGCCAGCGCGTTGCATTGCAGCCCGTGGCGCGCCCAGTCGGTGGCCATCCCCTTGGTCAGGTTCGCGACCGCGCCCTTGGTCGCGGTATAGGGCGCGATCCCGGGCCGTGCGAGCGCGCTTTGCACGCTGGCGATATTCACGATCTTGCCCGCCCGCCGCGCGATCATGTGCCGCGCGCAGGCCTGCGCCACGTTAAAGACGCTGGCGATATTGGTTTGCAGCAGGCGCTGGAACGCGTCGGCGGGAAATTCGTCCAGCGGCGCGCGGTGCTGCATGCCGGCATTGTTGATCAGGATATCGATGGGGCCGCGATCGCCCTCGAACCCGTCCACGGCGGCGCGGGCGGCGGCGTGATCGGTCACGTCAAAGGGCAGGGTCTGGACGGCGAACCCTTCGGCGCGCAGTGCATCCGCCGCCGCCTCCAGCTTGGCCCGATCACGCCCGTTCAGGACCAGCGCCGCGCCCGCCCCGGCCAGCCCGCGCGCCAGCGCAAGGCCGATCCCCTGGGACGAGCCGGTGATCAGCGCCTGTTTGCCGCTGAGGTCGAAAAGCCCCGCCATCGCTTAGCCGCGCCCGATAAAAGGCATGTTGGTGGCCATGACGGTGACGAATTGCACATTCGCCCCCTCGGGCAGGCTGGCCATGTGCAGGACGGTATCGGCCACCACCTGCGCATCCATCACCGCCTCGACCCGGATCGAGCCATCGGCCTGGGGCACGCCCTTGGTCATGGCCTGCGCCATGTCGGTCAGGGCGTTGCCGATATCGATCTGGCCGCAGGCGATGTTGAAGGGCCGCCCGTCCAGGCTGATCGAGCGCGTGATCCCCGTCACCGCATGTTTCGAGGTGGTATAGCCGATCGATCCCGGCCGCGGCGCATGGGCCGAAACCGAGCCGTTATTGATGATGCGCCCACCCTGCGGGCTTTGTTCGCGCATGATGCGGAACGCGGTATGGGCACAGTTGAAAACGCCCAGCACGTTCACCTCGATCACCCGGCGGAATTCGTCGGGATCGACCTCGTCGGGGGTCTGGGGGACCAGCCCGGTGCCGGCATTGTTGAAGATGGCATCCAGATGGCCCCATGCGGCATGGGCGCGGTCAAAGGCGGCATCGACCTCGGCTGCGTTCACCACGTCACAGGGCAGGACCAGCGCCGCCTTGTCGCCGCCCGCCGTCTCGCGCAGCGCATCCTCGCGCCGGCCGATCAGGCCCACCCGCCAGCCGGTCCTGAGAAAGGTCCGCGCCGTCACGCGGCCGATGCCGCTGCCTGCGCCGGTGATGATGATGGTTTTGCCGCTCATGCGCACGTTCCCCGTTCCCGCTTAGTGATTGTCGCGCGGCAGCATGCGCGCCACGCGCTGATAGGCCGTCGCCAGTTCCAGACAGCCGCCATCGGCAAGCTGGCCGACATTCCGGCGATAAAGCTCTTGCCAGGGTGTCTGGTTGATCAGCTCGGGCGGCTGCCAGGCATCCTTGCGCGCCTGCCATTCGGCGGCATCGACCAGCGCGTCCATGCGCCGCGCGTTCAGGTCCAGCCGCACCCGGTCGCCGGTCCGCAGATAGGCCAGCCCGCCGCCCACCACCGCCTCGGGCGAGGCGTTCAGGATCGAGGGGCTTTCCGATGTGCCCGATTGCCGGCCGTCGCCCACCGTGGGCAGGTGGTTGATCCCGGCCTTCAGCAGGGCGTCCGGCGGCTGCATGTTCACCACTTCGGCGCTGCCGGGGTAACCGACGCAGCCCGCGTTGCGGATGAACAGGATGCAGTTTTCGTCGATCCCAAGCGCGGGGTCGTTGATGCGGTCGTGGTAATCCTCGGGGCCTTCAAAGACGATGGCGCGGGCCTCATGGATGCCCTCGGCGCCGGGGCGCGACAGGAAACGGTCGCGGAAATCGGGGGAAATCACGCTGGTTTTCATCAGCGCGCTGTCAAAGAGGTTCCCCGACAGGACCAGAAAGCCCGCGTTTTCGCGCAAGGGGTCGGAGACCGCGCGGATCACCGCGCCGTCGCGGCTGTCCCAGCCCTTGAGGTTCTCGCCCATGGTCCGGCCGCTGACCGTCATCGCGCCTTCGCGGATCAGCCCGGCCTTCATCAGCTCGCCCATCACCGCAGGCACGCCGCCGGCGCGGAAAAAGCTTTCGCCCAGAAACTCGCCCGCCGGCTGCATGTTCAGCAAAAGCGGCACTTCGAAGCCGACGGTTTCCCAATCCTTGACGTTCAGCGCGATCCCCGCATGCCGCGCGATGGCCTGCAGATGCGGCGGCGCGTTGGTCGAGCCGCCAATGGCCGCGTTCACCACGATCGCGTTCTCGAAGCTTTCGCGGCTCAGGATGTCGCTGGGCTTCAGATCGTCCAGCACCATCTGGACGATGCGCTTGCCGGTCTCATAGGCCATGCCCATGCGTTCACGGAAGGGCGCGGGAATGGCCGAGCAGCCGGTCAGCGACATGCCAAGCGCCTCGGCCATGGCGTTCATGGTGCTGGCCGTGCCCATGGTGTTGCAATGGCCAAGGCTGGGGGCCGAGGCGCAGACGCGTTCCATGAATTCGTCGTAATCGATCTTGCCTTCGGCCAGAAGGCGGCGGCTTTCCCAGACGATGGTGCCCGAACCCGCCCGCTTGCCCTGCCACCAGCCGTCCAGCATCGGGCCGCCGTTGAGCGTGATCGCCGGAATGTCCACGGTCGCGGCGCCCATCAGCATGGCGGGCGTGGTCTTGTCGCAGCCGGTGGTCAGCACGACCCCGTCGATGGGATAGCCGTGCAGCACCTCGACAAGGCTCAGATAGGCAAGATTGCGGTCCAGCGCCGCCGTCGGACGCTTGCCGGTTTCCTGAATCGGATGGACCGGGAATTCGATCGGAATGCCGCCGCCGTCGCGAATGCCGGCCTTGATGCGGTCCATCAGAAAGACGTGGATCTTGTTGCAGGGGGCAAGGTCGCTGCCGGTCTGGGCCACGCCGATGATCGGGCGGTCGGACTGGATCTCGTCGCGGGTAAAGGCCTGATTCTGATAGCGTTCGACATAAAGCGCGGTCATGCCCGGATTGTTCGGATTGTCGAACCATTCCTGGCTGCGAAAGCGTTTCTTGGCGCGCGTGTCGGACATGGGATACCCTCGGCTGGCGGGAATTTACCTGATTTCAAATCTGGTATACCATAACCGGATTGTTCGAAAAGCAAACTGCATTTTTCCACGAGGAGGAGGGATCGGGATGACGCATCAGAGTGACATTGATCCGCCCCGGGGTATGACCCGGCGGCAATCGCTGGGCACGCTGGGGGCGGGGGCTGCGGCGGTGCTGGCCGCGCCTGCGGCTTTCGCGCAGGAAGGTCCGCCCCCGCCCAGCACGGTCACCACGCCGCCGCGCAGTTTCGCGCCCGATGCGCCGCCGAATGTCTATTTCCGCGATCCCGATGTGCTGACCGTCGATCCCGCCTTTGACGCGCTGGCGCAGGGCAATGCCCCGATCCGCAGGCTCTGGACCGGGGGGCTGTGGCTTGAGGGTCCGGCATGGAACGCGGTCGGGCAGTACCTGCTCTTTTCCGACATCCCCAACAATCGCCAGATGCGCTGGCTTCAGGATGACGGCCATGTCAGCGTGATGCGTCTGCCCTCGAACAATTCGAACGGCAACAGCTTTGACAGCAAGGGGCGACAGCTGACCTGCGAACATCTGACCCGCCGGGTGGTGCGCTATGAGCTGGACGGCACCGTCAGCATCGTCGCCGACCGCTACGACGGCAAGCGCTTCAATTCCCCCAATGACGTGGTCGAGCATCGCGATGGCAGCGTCTGGTTCACCGACCCGCCTTATGGCGGGCAGCTTTATGAGGGCACGCCCGACGCGCCCGGCGGCCCCTCGAACCCCGAGGGGCGGATCAACAACCGCATCGGCCAGCCCCCGGAAATCGGCGAGGCGAAACGCGAAATGCCCCATGGCGTCTATCGCGTGGCCCCCGATGGCGCGGTCACCCGCATGATCGAGGAAACCCAGGTCGAGGATCCGAACGGGCTTTGCTTTTCGCCGGGCTTCGACCGGCTTTATGTCGCCTCGACCGGCAAGGGGCCGGGCGATACCGGCGCCGGCGGCAAGGGCGAGATCTTTGTCTTTGACGTGGCGCCGGATGGCGCGGTCTCGAACGGGCGGCTGTTCAGCGATTGTGTGGTCGACGGGGTGAAATGCGCGCCCGACGGGCTGCGCTGCGACGTGTTCGGCAATCTTTGGGCGTCCAGCAATGCGGGGCGCGTGGTGGGCTATAGCGGGGTGACCTGCTGGGCGCCGGACGGCCGGCTTCTGGGTCGGGTGCGTCTGCCCGAGGTTTGCGGCAATATCTGCTTTGGCGGACCCAAGCGGAACGTGCTGTTCATGGCCGCCAGCCAGTCGATCTATGCCCTGCCCACGGCGACACAGGGCGCGGGATATTCCTGAAGAACGCGGCCTTGCCGTTGCCCAAAAATGGTATACCATCCGCGCATCGCATGATTCATGGGGGCTTTGATGCCGGGTTGGGAAGGAATTTGGCCGGTCGCGCCGACGCCATTCTTGGATGGTGGCGCGGTCGATTACGACGGCATGCGCCGGGTCTTGGATTGCATGGTCGATCAGGGATCGACCGGTATCTGCATCCTTGCGAATTTCTCGGAACAGTTCCTGCTGTCGGATGAGGAACGCGAAAAGCTGACCCGGCTGTCATTGGAACATGTCGCGGGCCGGGTGCCGGTGATCGTCACCATCAGCCATTTCGCCACGCCCATCGCGGTCGCCCGCGCCCGCCTTGCGCGCGAGCTGGGCGCGGCGGCGGTGATGATGATGCCGCCCTATCACGGTGCGCTGCTGCGCGGCACGGCCGAGCAGACCTTCGAGCAGTTCCGCGCCGTGGGCGAGGTGGGCATCCCGATCATGATCCAGGACGCGCCGCTGTCGGGGGTCGATCTGCCGGTGCCGCTTTTGGTGCGCATGGCCCGCGAAATCGAGATGGTGAAGCTGTTCAAGATCGAATGCCCGCAGGCGGCGAGCAAGCTGCGCGCGCTGATCGCCGAAGGGGGCGATGCCATCGAGGCGCCGATGGACGGCGAAGAGGCGATCACGCTTCTGGCCGATCTGGATGCGGGCGCGACGGGGGCGATGACCTCGGCCTCGATCACCGATCAGATCAAGCCGATCCTGACGCTTTGGGCGGCGGGGGACCGCGCGGGCGCGACGGCGGGCTATGCGCGCGTCCTGCCCTTTGTGAACCATGAAAACCGGCAATGCGGGTTCCGCTCGGCCAAGGCGCTGATGGTCGAGGGGGGCGTCATCGGCTCGGAATTCTGCCGCCATCCGATCCCGCCCTTGCATCCCGACACGCGCCGCATGGCCATTGATCTGGCCCGTCCGCTGGACCCGATCGTCCTGCGCTGGGGGAAATGAGCGTGGCGCCGGGGTTCCAGTTGCCCGGGGCGGGGCTTTTCGTCGGCCGCGTCTGGCGCCCCGGCATCGGCCCTGCCGTGGTGGTCCTGCGCGACGGCGGGCTTCTCGATGTCACCTCGCCTGAGGTGCCGACCATGCGCGACCTGCTGGAACTGGACGACCCGGCGGGCTGGCTGGCGGCGCAGACCGGGCAGATCCTTGGCGATGTCGGGGATTTGCAGGTCACGGGCGCCGGGCCGGACCGGCTGCACCTGCTGTCGCCCGCCGATCTGCAGGCCATCAAGGCCAGCGGCGTCACCTTTGCCGAGTCGATGGTCGAGCGCGTGATCGAGGAACAGGCCGCCGGCAATCCCGACCTTGCCGCTGAAATCCGCGCCCGCATCGGGGCGCGGGTCGGCGACAATCTGCGCGGCATCGTGCCGGGATCCGAGCGCGC
>RRZU012428046.1_pt1 | contig 16216 bp, 8 predicted proteins | sample 2165561 | NCBI WGS metagenome assembly RRZU01 (sample SAMN10456909, study PRJNA506462) | wastewater metagenome | isolation source: wastewater sludge | place: USA: Moscow, Idaho
TACGATCCTCAATACACGTTGCGAAGGCACGACACAAGTCAAAACGGTTGCCAATGGCAGCTGCGGAAGCACGGAAGAACGTGTTACCAATAGCGACAACTGCAAGGGCAATGTGGTGTATCCTGACAAGGGTATTCTGCAATCGACTTTCTGCTCTGGTTACAACCAGATGGGTAAGTACACCGACGGCAATGGCGGCACTTACGACGCAGTGATTAAGCTCAATAGTACCGATTGCGGTTACACCGCTCCTGTACCTACTCCTGCTCCAACACCTGCACCCACTGCAGCTCCTATCAACCCAGTGATCACTTTGACGAAGAAGTCACAAGTGAACTACGGTGATGCCGATATCTCGACTGCTGTATTGACTGGCTTTACGCCAAACAGCACTGTGCTCATGAAGGGTTATGCTTCTATGCCTAACTACCAAAACGGCGCGCAGATTGAAACAGTAAGTGTTTCGATTTCGATTAACGCTGCAGGCACCGGCACATGGAGCAACAGTACTATTGATCAAGGCACCGTGCCTCGCGGTACTGCTACAGGGTGGTTCACTATTCCTTCCATGAACATTCGTTCTAACACGGTGACAACCACTTATGGCGGCACAGATCCAAACGCCAAGCCTACAGTGGCAATTAACTTCACATCCACTCAGATTACTCTGGGACAGGCATCGCAGCTGGTTGTAAATGTGGGTAACCTCAACCCAGGTACAACGTACGCGATGACGTTCTATCGTCGCTCGCCACAAACGAGTACGTTTGCTCAGTACTACAACACTTCTACGTTCACACCGAACGGAACAACACACACTGGCTCTATTCCGATCGGCAACGATGGTGAAACGCTGAACGGTACTGCTGATTTCTACGTCACTGTAACGTCGACTATTAATAGCAACGCTACTGGTAAATCCAATAACGCCAGTATCAACTACATTGTCAACCGCAGCATTTCGCTGGTGATGAACAACACTACATCTTCTTCTACTATCAAAGTAGGAACAAGTGTCCCAATTGTGATGACATTCCGAGACTTCCCAGTCGCCGGTAGTGTCACTAACTCGCGTATCAATTTTGTTTTGGAAATCACTGGAGCAGAAAACCGTGAGGCTGGTGGTTTGTTTGTAACTACTAACGGTGCTGGTGGTGCTATTGCAACCATCAATAACACACTGCTCGGTAGCGATCAAATTCGCGGTAACGTGACTTATCGTATTCGCGCTACTTACTATACCTTGGAAGGTGAAGCGAAATTGGTTTACTCCAACCTCGTTACCATCAACTGGATTTCTTAATCTATAAACGCCATAAAAAGGTACAGGGTTCACTCCCTGTACCTTTTATGATGTGATTGTTTAAAATGAGGAAAATTGATGCCTAATTCAGCGCTGGTGTTAGAAGTTGACCTGACAGGTAAGGCAGCAGCTAACTTGATACTGGGCGAGCAGCACTCCATTGGTACGGGTGTCAATCGCCTTATTGCACCTAAGCACGGTGCTTTCTATAAGGAAGGTTTGGTCGTCAAAGACGGCTCTAGCTTTTTGCCTATCGATGATTCAAAATACTTGCTACTGGACTTTGACTCCAAAGCCAGTATGCTCACTGGTAAAGAAGTCTACGGATCGATTGTGGTTACTGACGCTTCGGTGTTTGCCGACGTAGCAATTGATTATCAGGCTTTTGGTGGTGAGTTCTCACGCAACCGCAGTGCTTTGACTGCTTTGCTGGCTACCCGTATGAATGCTGGTGGAACCATGGGCTGGGAGCAAGTCACTGATAAGCTCGACAAATATCCTCCAGCACAGCACAAAATGCTGCTGGCACACGTCTACGGCTTGGAATACGTGGTGGCTGGTTTGGACCGGCTGACTACAGCCGCTGCAGTTGGTAGTAGCCCTGTCTATGAAAAGACAGTGGCTAACATAGAACAATTGCTGAGTGGTTTGTCTGCTACCGGGCACACTAAAGCAACCGAAGTCATGAATACAACCATTACTGGTTTTAAGCAGACAGTGGATGCTTCTGCTTTTGGTCTTGATTTGCTCAACAACTTCGAGACCATGCCAAAACCTATTGCGGAAGGCGCGGCCAATATTGGTTTCCTGTATCAAACAGGTGATCCCGATTTCTATTCCACGATTCATTCGCTGGATTCGTTTTCGCGTAAAGCGCAAACGGAGATGGTCAACGCTAACGAAACATCCATTGGCATTGCCTCTGGAAAATACATGGAATCTACTCGGGGTAGCGTTTTGGCACTACCTAACGGTGCTACGTTTTTGTTGCAAAGCAAGAAGTATCACAACGATGCAGGGATCACCTATGATCCTTCCGTGTATCCTGAGGGCACACTGCAAACCGATGAGTTCTGCATTACACGTATCAACAATGCACAAACCAACGCTGGCGGTGTGTTCATGTTGTTCAATCGAAACAGTCATGCAACTTACATCGGTACACTGCGCTCCGATAGTTGTTCATCTAAGCTGATCTGGCGAAAGATGTTCCACGATGGAGAACTCACGGAGTTGACCGACTTGCTTCAAAAGCACGCAGTCGATACCAAGAATCCTCACGAGCTCACAGCAGCTGATGTAGGTTTCGATAAACTCGAAAACCTCCCGGTGGTAACCACTGACGAGATTGATAAGCAAGTGGGTGTACGCAAGTATCTGACCACGGATACTCTGCAGTACTACATGAAGCTTTACATGACCAACGTTAAGCCTCCACCGAGTCCCAACCCCACACCAGATCCCAATACACCCACAATGGATCAGGCACAAATTGTGTTTACACAATGTCGCGTTCCTCCACCAGATCCAGTGTATGCGCCTAAAGATCAATTCGTTAAATCGTTTTGTGACGGTACTGATAAGTTCGGTACGTTCACTGACGGCGCTGGTGGCACCTACGACAAGATCATTGAGCTTAACTCTGACGACTGCAAGTTCAAAGCTTTTCCTGCAGTCGATACTCTCATCGCAAAGTACTGCGAAGGCACTACACAGTACGGCAAGTATGCTGATGGCTTAGGTGGCTCCACGGATCGCAAGATCCGCGAGGATTCTCCAGAGTGCGGTGGTGGCATCGCAACTAAACGCGATGTACCTTCTGAAGGTACTCCTTTGGGTTCATACTGCAAGGATGGTGATAAGTATTCTCGCTATGCTGACGGTAAGGGTGCATTCTACGAAATGCTTTCGGAGAAATATTCCAAGGACTGTAATGCAACGGCTGGTGCCACTATTGTTTTCAGTAAAGCTGCTGAAGTAACTCTCGGTGGTTCGGATGTTACATCTGCCTCTTTGGCAGGTTTTACACCGAACAGCACATACTCGATGGAGATTTATACTCAAGCTCCCAGCATTACCAATGGTGAGCCATTTAAAACTACTACCGTGGAAGTGTCTATTGACGCTACAGGTAAAGGTACTTGGTCTAACTCTGGAACAGACCAGGGTGCTGTACCACGAGGAACCACCACTAACTGGGCTTATATTCCTTCACTGGCTTTGAAGTCCAATGTAGTTACTACAGTTTATAAGAATGCAAACGGTACTACACCATCGCCTACACCGGCACCAACGCCATCACCAACGGGTTCTCCTCCAGGCAACGATAACATTGTTATTACGCTGACAAAGCCAAGCAGCGTAACGATCGGTGGCAATGACGATACCTCTGCTATTTTTACAGGTTTCCCACCAAATAGCACCATTCAAATGGAAGGTTACATGCAGGGCGCTGCATTTAATGGTGGTGAGCCGTACAGAACTGTGACTGCTACCGTAAGTATTAACTCTTCAGGTCGTGGATCGTGGTCTAATCACTCTGTCGATGATGGCACTGTGCCTCGTGGCACTTTCAACAATTGGGTATCTGTTCCTTCTGTGAACAAGGTGTCTAACGTTATCAATACAGTTTATCGTCCTGGTTCGGTATCGCAACCGCCTAGCTTACCGACACCATCTCCTCGTGTTGGCATTACATTAAACGGCAATGGTAATTCACCAACACTTCACGTATTTGACGTTATCAACGTTGTAGTGAGTTTCAGTGGTTTCCCAGGGGTTGCGTACGATCAACGTAACGCTTCTATCACTTACTATCTGAATATTGGTGCGAATGATCCACGTAACGTGGGGCCGTTTGTTATCAATTTGTCTAATGGCTCTGGCTCTGCTAGTTTCCAAAGTACACTACTGAACAATGAAACCATTCGAGGTCTGGTGACTTACCGTATCCGTGCAGAATGGTATTCGTCTGACGGGAATCAACAGAGTGCTTACTCTAACACAGTAAGTGCAAACTGGGTTTATCCATAAACGCCATAAAGAGTAGTGGGAAAACCCACTACTCTTTATATGCTGTTTCCGTGTAATAAAGTAAAAAATACATATGACTCTTGTTTTCTCACCGGGGCTTAATTGAAATGACTCAACTAACAATCCGGTATGCACTCGACACTACAGGCGTGAATCCAGACAACCTTGTAAGTGGTGAGCGGCATACCCTTAGCGATTTGCGCAATCGCATTATTGCTCCGGTCAACGGGGCTTTTTTCACTGATGGTTTTACCATCAAAGATACTGTTACTGGACGCACTTTGGTGCGCGGGACAGACTACGTGTTTGCCGAGCTCTATCAAACCCTGACTATCAAGTATGGTAAAGAGATTTGTGGTTTGGCTATTATCACCAATACCGAGGTCAACTCAGTAGTGGAAATCTCTTATCAAGCTTTGGGCGATGTGTACAGCCGAAGCGCGACAACGCTGAAGAACTTGCTCGAAGAAGTATCGAGCAACGAATACTCCAAGTCGCTGACTGATATCCGCAACAAGCCAGTCACGTTCATTCCGTCCCCCCACGTTCACGACTTGGGTGACGGTACTGGATTTGAGTATCTAATCTATGCACTGGAGCGCATTCGCAATGCGATCGTCTGGGCTGACATGACTGCGGTGGATTCATTGTCTGCACGTATTGATGATTTCATCAAAGAACTCACACAGACGCTTTATCATCGTCTGGATAACGAAGTCATTGGTAAACTGCTGGAATTCAAACGCTCGTTTACCAAAGCCATGATCAATCTGGGCAATGTCCAGAACCTGGGCGTTGCTACGGAAGCACAAGGCCGCGCTATCGCAGCTGTTGACTACGTAACGCCAAGCGTGAACGAAGACAAGTACATTACGCTGAAAGCACTGGGTGCTTTTAAGGAAGCGATGTACAACCAAGTGGTGATGTCGGGTTTGACTAACCTAGGCAAAAGCTACGGTGTGTTGGTAGCACCCCAACGCAACGCTTTGGCCAGCTTGCCTAACGGCTCCATTGTTTTGTTCGACAGTCAAGAAAACACTGTGACTGCAAACCAAGCGTTCGACATTGACGCTTATCCAGACTCGTCTAAGACGAAGGCTCGCTGGAGTATCTTCAAAGTCACCAACAACCCTATCGATCGCGGCGGTGTGTTGATGGGCTTTAACATGTCCACTGGAGAAATGTACTCTGGTTTGATGACTGCTTTGGCTAATGGTTATTCCATTAGCTGGAAACGTTATTTGACTGAGTCCGACTCTCAAGGCTTCATGGATGCTTTCATTGACCACTTGGAATATGAAGGCGATCCACATAAAACCAAACCCCACCACCTTGGTTTAGGTGATGTGGAAAACCTGCCAGTGGCTACACGCGAAGACATCGTCTGTCGCAAGCCTGTGCGCAAATACATGACCTACGATGGTTTGCTGCTTTGGATGAAAGCTTTCATGACAGGTGTGAGCACTTTGAGTGAAATCGATGAAGACGACACCACGCCTTCAGCGTTGCAGCGCTACCAGATGATCTTCGCGCCTTGCGGCCCATGCGGTGCTGGTGTAACTGTGCCTTCTGCGACTCCTGCTCCTACAGAGCGTCCGGTTGATCCTCGCGGTAAGCTCTTGACTTCTTACTGTATCGAGTTCACTCGCTATGGTCGTTATGCCGACGGCTTTGGTAGTAGTTACGAAGCAGTCATTGAAGCATTGTCCAAGGACTGCGGTTACGTCAATGATGACAATCCTGAACGCGGTACGCTGCTGGGTTATGTTTGCGACGGCTTTAACCGGAACGGCAAATATGCTGATGGTAACGGTGGGTTCTACCTCACGCTGCTCGAAGCTAACTCTGTACATTGTGGCTTTGTCGCTAAGTACACACCAACCTATCAAATCCAACGCCACACTGATGGTAGTGTCCTCGGCTACGGTTTTGCTGTGGGTGCAGCTACACCGATCGATCCAGCAGCTACAGTTACGCTGCGCGATAGCATGGATGTAGCACTGTGCCTGATCTATCCTGACTCTGCAGGCGACCACACAGTGATGGTCTCTGACGTAGCAGGTACATTGATTGGTTACGCAATCGATCCTACGAAAGTTTGAGGTAACCTAAATGAGTGATAAATTCGTTGAAAAGAACACGGTCTGCGAAGACCTGGTTAAAACCCTTGAAAAACGGGACTCTACAGCCGTAGTGCTCTACGACCTGATTGGTCGCAGCAGCGATTGCGATTACACAAAACAACTGGTTGACGGACTCGTCGAAGGTGAATCGTTGTATAACTATCTGGAGAACTGGGGTGGTCCGCCAGAAGACGGGTTTATCCTACTGCCCTCGCCGCCATTACTGCCGAGTGCTACACGTATCTACGTGAACACAGACATAATGCCTAAGAACACCACACAGTTGACTGTGGGGATGGCTACCCAGCGCACTATTCCTTTTGCGTTTGAGCGTGATCTTATCACGTCCAGGGTCACATTACGTTTTCGCGACGATCCTTACAGAAACGATGTGGTCATAAACCAATCGTCTATTCATTTTGGTTTAGATGATGTGTTGTTGTCTTTTGAGTTTGGTGTGACTGTCTATGATGGAACTCATCCACCAGGGCCTAGTCATCCAGCGCCGACTTGGACTACGCCACAAACCAACCTCGACAACAAGACAGCCAACTGTTTGCAGATCGATCTTGAATTGGTTAAATACGATGCGTCTGGTAATAATGATGATACTGGAGGCGCAATCACTTCGCGCAGCTTTATATCGCGTGTACTGATGCATCCTCAGGACATCATTGATCAGAAGATCATGAAACTGGCGGGTTCTGTGTTTCAAGAAGGGATTGATGTTTCCACTAATAGTCGGTTGGTTGTTACTGCGACCATGGTTGGCTCTGCATTTAACTATGCAGGAGAAGCACCAAAGATTGGTTTCTTTAAGCAAGCTCCGGCTTCTGCAATCAACGATACTGTTGAGCCTGACTCTACTAACTTCATCGACGTTATCAGTCTCAACCTCGCTGGCCGATAAGGAAACGAAATGACTACTACACCAGTAACCCTTGTAAAAGCAGGCCAAGTAGGCCGGGCCGTACTTGAAAACTTAGTGGCAAACACACAAGGTGCGCAGGAGCTACTTGAGGCTGCAAAACGCATCTCCGAATGCAACACCGACGGTGGTCCTATTCCAGTGGAATATCCACCACTCAAAACAATGCAACAAACCTTCATGGATGAATCCTTGAAGCCTGAAGTGCAAGAAGCGTTCGATCCACTGCGTAAGCCGCAAGAGCCTAGTCTTGTTCCTTTTCGCGATCTGATCGATGTCTATGACACACCTTTTGATCAGGAAAGTGTCATTGGTAACTTCACACTGTCTTCCGGAACCACTCAACAAGTATCCGGTATGACCAACACCAAAGTCGTCAAATTCACACATGACGATGGTATTAACTTCAAAAACTCTGCGGCTCTAATCAACTACGATAAAGCCACAGGTGTTTTCACGGTTAATAGAGCTGGTATCATCTACTTTGCTGGTCAATTCAATATGGCTATGCTTCCTTCCGTCATCACTGGAAGGAATCTGCTAAACGTTAATAGTTCAGCTACTGGCAATCCTCTGCCTTACCAGAACCCTACGTTCTTGGGAACACGGGGTAGTAACGAATGTGAATACCGGATGAGCTTTCATCAGTACTTGGCTGAACAAAATGCATCCGCTATTCCTGATATCTACCGAACAGAAACACTGTTTGAAGGTAAGTTCACACACTACGACGTTGCAAAGATGGCTGAAAAACGTCATGGGTTTGCATTTCAGTTGCGTTGCAACGAGGGTGATAAGATCCATTTCACTTTGGAGCGCGGTCGCTCTATTGCTAACTTCACAGGCAATGACGACCTGATTCGCTTTATTCGTTACGCTAGTGAAACAGGCGCTACACTTGGACGAACCAGCAGTCCCGTAGCTAACCGCATTACTGCTGTCTTTTTGACTGACTAAACGGCATACAGCCTATCCCAAGGAGCAATCCCTGGGATAGGCTAATATGTCGCCTTAATTCATAGTCACATGCGTGTTGTACACACAGTGCTTAGGAATCGTGATGTTGTCAGCACAAAGCACCAACACTTGTGTATTGGTCAATGAACCGTATTGCAGCATGTCGTGAGAGATCATGAACAACTGCGAGAAAGACTCTTGCTGCATAATGGTGTTAATTAGCGAAGTAGTTGCCTCTTTATGGACAGGGTCCATAGAGTGGCCGAACTCATCCAGAAATAGAGGAAAGTCCCCGAGCTTCAAAGCTTTCATAGCCGTGATGGTAAAAGCCAAATCAATGACTTCTTTCATCGCAGTAGAACCCTCACTCACATCGTCCTTAGGTTTTTCCTGTTTGTTTACAAACACAGGGAACTTGTAGTTCAAGTCTAGCTTTTGACCTTCCTCTACACTACAGGGCATAACCTTCAGTGGATACGTCCAGATACGCTGAATGATTTCATTCATCTGCTTGACAAAGATACGCATAAAGCCAAACAAACCTTCGGCAATCAAACCCTCAGTAGGAGAGAGTTCCTTCAGAACAATCTTAAGGATACGCTCTTGGACTTCGAGTTGATCGATATTGGCTTGAATAGACGCAATCACGCGGTATTGACCTTCAGACTCACGCAGCACATTTTCTGAACGAGCTAGCATAGATTGGATTTCTCTGACAAAGTCGGAGTAAATCAAACGCCGTGTGTTCTCTTCTAACTCTGAGTTCAGACTAGCATGCTGGTCAATCAGCTTGCTCAGTTGCTCTCTGGAGTCAGTAATCGCTAAAATGGAAGCGATCGTGCGATCAAGGTAGTTCTTGCGTTCGATGGTTCGGTTGTAATCCTTTTGATCTTTGGCAATCTGCTCTTCCAATTGCTCTTTGCGCTCCTTGGTCTTATCGAAGTCCAAGTTCACAGTGAGTTTGGAGACAGATACCAAATCCGTGAGTTCTTTGATGCGTGCGCGAGCAGCTACGCATTTGATCTCATAGGCTAGATCCTTGGAATAGTTTTTAATCTCCTGCATCGCAATCGAAGGATTGTTGATGATGCTTTCGGTTTTGTTGAGGTGATCCCAAAGTGGGTTGAGCACTGGGAGTTGATTCGTAGCGGCAATGAAAGCCTGGTACTTGTTAAAGTAGCTGTAGATGCCTGCAATCTTGGTTGCGACTTCATCAGACAACTGCTGGAGTATGACTCTGTCTTTTTCCAAGGTTTCCAAGGAATCTTTCAAACTACTGACAGCAATAGGGTTGTATCCCCTGATCCACGAATGTTTGCAGTTAGGGCACTCGGTAGTTCCCTCACTCTTCATGCTTTCGTAGTGTTGCAATGTACCTTGCTTTTCAACGATAAAGCCTTTGGTAATCCTGAGCTTTTCATCAATCTCAGCTTGCTGCTCTCGGTAAGTATCCAGTTTGGCTCTGGAGTAAATCTTGTCCTGGTTACCAGGCAAAGCTTCCAGCAGAGTAATCAAACGGTCTTCATGGGTTTGAATAATCTCTAAAGCCAGTTCAGGGTTTGGATGAGGTTCTGCTCGTAAACTGCGCTTGCTCAGCAATTCCTCGATCATGGATTCTTCATTTCGGATTTGAGAGTCCAAAGTGAAGATGTTCTTGGAGTGCGAGAGCTGCAGTGTCTGGTAAGCTTCGTTGATCTTTTCAAACTCTTCAAACAAACGCGTGTTAGTCAACTCGTAAGAACGAATGATTGCCTTGATATCGTCTAGCTCAGAGCGCAGCTGGTCGATATCGAGCACGGGTTCGGATGCGAGATCGTAATAGCGCCTACAATGGCTTTTTGTGATTTGACTAAGGGTTTGTTCAACCACACGCAATTGTTGCTCTATGGGGCCATTAGACCCATTTGGAGGCACACGGTGTTCCATCAAGAAGTCCAGACTCGAATGCAAGTCTTTGGTTTCCTCTTTGATGCGGTCAAACTCCTCTTGGGGCAGCACCTTAGTGGATTCTGTCACAATACGTTTGCGCTCTAGTCGCAAACCACTGACCGTGTCGTTGTAACGTTGCTTGAGACGATTGTAGTACGCAATCGCGTAGTCATAATTGGCATCGGCCAACTTCATGAACAAGTCTTTACGTTGGGGAGGTTTCATGGCATGAAACTTCATGTGTCCCAAAGCCAGCTTATGGGTTTCTGGTGTATAGCTGAAATACTTGCGCACCAGCTCCAGCTGTACAGTGACTGTGCCACCATCGTTGAGTTCGATATCGTTTTCGATAAACGAATGACTGTCTTTCTTGTCAAAGGAAGACTTGATCGCGTAGGTGTTTTTGCCTTTGGTGATCCAAATCTCTTTGCTGCCGCCTTTGAAGTAATACTTAGAGTCTGCTGGCAGAGGAGAGAGTTCTTCCAAAATGGAAGATTTACCACTTCCGTTGGTTCCGATAATGATTTGAATAGAGTCCGTAGGTGTGTACACAAACTCAGCTATTTGATTTAGCTGCAGTCTTGTGTAACCCTTTAGTATGAGTTTTAAAATTTTCATGGGTTTCTCAATTAGAGTCAGCCTTACATACTAGTGGGTGCTCTGGTTTTAAATTGATTTAAGAGGATAGTACAGACTATGCTTACCGGAATGTCACAGCTGCAGCCCTACGGTATCGGGGTTGTAGCAGCCAACAAATTACCGTCGAGTCACGAGATTGAAGTGACTGACTTAGAACGCACTCCCATGCTTGACGGGGAAATCAGCGACAATATCGAAACTTACAAAGGCTCAGGCACTAGCAACACAGATGCTTCCTTTGACGTGGAAGTAGAAACTACTGCTTCTATTAAAGCCAAATGGCTCAAGCTCGGTTGCACCAATCGCGTTACGTCTCCGGATGTAAGGCGTGGTGAGCGCGTTGCTTTGTGGAAGTTCGGTGACAGCGATCAGTACTTTTGGATGGACATTGAAACCAGCAAGAAGCTGCGTCGCCTAGAGACTGTGGTGTTCTCCTTTAGCAACAATCGCAAAGAGAACGTAGAGAACTCTGCAGACACTACGTACTACTTTGAAGTGTCCACGATGAACAAGTTGATTCACTTGCATACATCGAAGAACGACGATGAGCCTTTTGCATATGACATGCAGCTCAATACCAAGGATGGCAAGTTCACATTGACAGACGATGAAGACAACTTCATCTTTATGGACTCTAAAGAGAAGATACTTCACCTGCGTAACTCTTTGGATTCTTATCTGAAGATTGACAAGAAAGTCATTACGCTGCGCAGCGATGAGGAAATCATCCTCGATACCAACAAAATTACTTTCAAGGGTAAGAGCAGCATTGAGTCTTACACCAATACTTTCAAGGTAGAGACATCAGCTTATACACTCAGCTCCAGCAGCTATCAGGTGAGTACGCCTAACGCGGTGTTTAGCAGCAACGTGACGCTCAGCGGCACTATCAGTGCTGGCGGATATCGCGGCGGACACCACAGTTAAGACCAAAAAAGAAAGACGGCACACTAGCCACTACCAGGGAAACCTGGTAGTGGCTATATGGCGTTATGCTGCAATCACACGACTGAGCAGGTAGTTTTCCTTACCGATCAAGCCGTGGTGCAACTCAAAGTACTCGTCATCAGCAGTCACCAAATAGTGACGGCTGTGTTCGGAGACGATAGGATCAACACTGTCGAACAAGCTCTTGGCATACCAAAACAGGATGCTGTGATTGGATTCCATGATACGCGCAGGCATATCAAAGCCGTCTTGCTTGTAGAAGCCCAACTCCAGCTCAGCTGCGAGCACATCCATGGTTGTGATGGTGATAGGGTTCCTGAAACCGAACGAATTCGTGCGAATCCGCTTAGGCTCAGGCGTTCCATCTGCACCAGTTTCTTCTTCACTGCTGAGCGTCAGTGACAGCACATCGCTGTTCTTGACCAGTCGCATTTGCTTATGAATCAAGCGATTCATTTCACGAACAAATGACTCGTAGTAAACATCGGCGTACTTGCCGCGCAGCAGGCCTAGCAATGCATCGTAGTCGCTAGTGAACGAATCAATCGCAACATCCAAGCTCAGTTTGTTGAGCAAGATGCTGTTGATCGCCTTGGTCACCAGCTTATCAATACGCACCAGCACCGAGCGCATCTCTGCAGGAGTATCGTCCATAGCCATGACGGCGCGGATTTCATCAGTGATACGCAGCGGCATGACCATGGTCATGATGCGTTCAACTTCTTCAAAGTAGTCGCCCACCGTCACGAAGTTGGTCACCATGGAGAAGTCTTGCAAGAAAGCAGTCGCGGTGAAGAATTCTCCCGATTCTGCCTTATGGTACAACCACGTACGATCCACAGCTTCCTTCAAGCTGAACACCGAGCCACGCATGTAACCGCTGCGACGCAGGTTTTTCTGCAGAAACTCCACGATTTCAGGATCACGATCTTCAGGCTTGGTTGTCACATTGGCAGCAATAGCCTTCATTGTGTTTTCAAGTGCTTCACCGCGCGAGCGATAATGCGCAGGCACTTCAACCATCAGCTTGCGCTGAGTTTCAGTGGTCAAAGAAGTGATGTGCTTTTCACGATCCATTGGATTTTCCTTGTTCTTGATTACAAATCGGTTGATGGTATTGGTCGGCAAGCCGTTGATGCCAATGACATCTTCGGCCAGTGTCACTGTTTGGATTTCGTACTCTTGGGTGCGAGGACGATAGAGTTCCACGTAGTGTTGTTCATCAGAGGGTATCCAGCGAACATCTACGACAGGTACTTCCACAGGCAGTGCAGATGCAGCAGCCACAGGGTGATGATAACTAGCGATAGGCAAACCGAAGTTACCCAGGCTGGCTTCTTGCTCAGCAGCTGCACGCTTGCGCGCTTCTGCAGCCAAACGCTGATAGTGATTGCCACTAGAGACTTCACCATTCATGCCATCTACATTACCTTCGCTATTGGATGTAGTGGTGTTGGTGAACATACCAGAGCCGACAGAGCCACCATTAAAAGCGGCAGTGAGATTCATGTTCTGGTAGGTTTGTGCGTAGCGGGTTTGCTCGGACGCTTGGCGGTACTGTTGCACAGTTGCGCGGAAGTTCGCGTATTCTTCAGTGCGACGGCGCATTTCGTTTTGCACGTCCACGTCAATGTACTGCACGATGCCGGGATCACCGGCACACAGTGTCGAGACACGGAACACAATCACGGCTTCCACAGCACCTTGAATACCGTCAACTGGTGTGCTGATGCGGTTTTCTTGTACCATGATGCGCAGCATATCTAGCACATCACGATATGCTTGGACTGTCTCGTTATTGATCCAGCCGTTTTGTGCAACGGTGTTGAGGTACGCAATACGGGGCGCCGTCTGCGCACTTCCAGTACATACGTTGATGAAATGCGCCACGATCGTGGGCATGATTTTTGCAGCCATGTCCGTGGTAGCTACGCCGTGAGGGACGTAGTCGACACAAACGCTGGGATGGGCGTTTTGTCGCGGCATGCAGGGGATGGTGTAGAAATTGTGGTTCATTTCTTAGGGCTTTCTAAGGGTTGCGTAGTAGGGTTAGTTGTGCTTAATCATCTCCGTGATGCTGGTGCGCAGTTCATCAAATATTGGATTGCGAATGGTTTTACCATTGCTGTCCAAAACGATGCAGGGATTTACGCGACCATCACCCGTGGGATTGCTCTTGGGTAAGTTGTTGTAGTTACCAATCTCAGCATGAGAGAAGCTCAAATGCCGTGCTGGATCACCCAACGCTTCCATATCTCCGTCGTCACCCTGATGTCCGCGCTGCGGAATCATCACTGTGGTGATTTTCATACAGGCATTATCGCCTGAGTAACTCATGTTGGACACACCCGGAGGGGTGCGGGTTAAAGAGAAGATCGACTTGGCCTTGATGAACGTGTTCATCAGGTTTTCGATTTCCTTTTCGGTCAAGCCTTTCTTTGCTGCGGTTTTCAGCTTAAAGTGCAAGTTGTGGATAGACGAGGTCATTGAGATGAGCACATCGTAGAGGATGGACAATTCCTTGTCATACAGGGAATTGATCTTTCCTGGAGCCGACATGATCCACTCGTTGATTTTCTCGATAGCGATCGCGAAGAATGCGAAGATGTCAGGCACATCAAGTCCGATGGATTTGAACTTGTGTTGCATGAACGAGTCGATGTATTCTGAAAGAGAGTTAATGTGTTCGTCTGTGTCGTCGTGGAGTTTCCCCTCACTGCAAGCACAGCCAAACAACAAATGACCCAACAGCACTTTCCACAGGCGCGGATTGTTCACGTAAGCAGGGTCCACTCGTGTCGAGAAGTGGTCTGTCACGTAGAAGAAGCCGATCATCAGATTACGCACCAAGGGCGTCATCTCTGTTTTGCGAACGGCTACACGCACTGGGGTAGGACTGATGGAATTGCGAGCAGCACCATAACGACCCAAGCCGAAGTTGTACGTGCTGTAGATAAACCAATCGTCTTCTGGGTAATTGGTCGAGTTGATCTCGGACTTACCAATTACGGGGTTACATTTCGTGAACTTCTGGAACATCCCAGCAAAGCCATACTTGCACAGCAGATAGTGCACCAAGCTGGTATTCGCTGAAGAAATCTTCTTCTCACGCCGTTGATCTTTGTTAACGTGGTAAATCAATGACCACGCAATGGCAGTTGTATCACGCTGCCCGTTCACAATCACTGTATGGTTTTCCCGATAAATCGAGAACTTGTCGCGCAACAAGCGGACAAACACGTTGTTGAGTTCAAACGACAACACCACGTCTGAGAGCACGGGTGAGATAAAGAAACGTGATCCCCCCAGGATAATAGAGCCTGCAATCCCAACGAATGGCAGGTACATATACCGAGGAGACAGGGGTTTACCCATGTACGTAAAGTCATATCGCATCATGTAAATCTGCGACACAGCAATGTCCACGATCTTTCTGTCGTTCTTCTTTCTAGGCTCGATGATGAGTTCTTCACCAGGAGTACACCGGCGACCACCCACGTATTCCAAGCCTGGTGGAAAGTCTTTGGCCACCGAGCGCCAAATATTGTCAATCCACGCCTCCGCATGAGGCAGATGTTTCACAGCAAGACCACGAGCCACATCTCGATTGATACGAGGTGTGTCTTGGTCCACACGACTTGCCATGAATTTATCCATAGAGGTTTTCCTTGAGTTAAAAGAACAGTTTGTAGATAGCTGTACACAGCGTACCTATACCTAATACGACAGCTGGTAAAAATTTGATAATCTCACTGCTGTCTTTTCGTTCAGTAGAGCGTTGATCGTAATGATCTTTTCGCGCCAATGAAGCTACTTCGTTCTTCATTTGTATTTCAGCAAAGGCGGCTTTGCGTGCTAGATCCCCTGCAGCATATGCATCTTTCAAGGCTTGTTGCCTTGCAAGGCGTTCTTCTTCCAGGGCATCATTAGCAGCTTTGGCTTTCTGGCGCAGCTCATCAAGTGTCTCGACCATGATCTTGTTTTGCATTTGGACTTTCTCCAACTGCGTAGTCATTCCCAGGATCTCAGACTTGTGTTCGTGTTCACGCTCACGGATAGCAGCTTCTCTTTCACGATAGGCAGCTTCGCGTTCGCGCTGTTCTGCCTCACGCTCTGCTTTGGTCTTGTCCATATCTGCACGCATAGATTCATTTTCTGCTTTAGTCATAAGTAAGTTATGTTCTAACTCAGCCAATCTTTCTTTGCGAACAGTCTTGAGGTCGCCGCCAGCTAAAGCTTCTTCAGGGGTTTTGAAGATGTTCAGCATGGATTCCATTTCCTCATGAGCATAGACATGTCTCACTACCCTTGAGCGATCGTGGTGTTCCAGATCACGTTCAGTCGTGGTCATGTACA
>RRZU010331015.1_pt1 | contig 16214 bp, 15 predicted proteins | sample 2165561 | NCBI WGS metagenome assembly RRZU01 (sample SAMN10456909, study PRJNA506462) | wastewater metagenome | isolation source: wastewater sludge | place: USA: Moscow, Idaho
CGCCAACGCGCGGCGCATGGTGGAACTGCATGAGGTATGCCCGGCAGCGATCCTGCTGACCCATGGACATTTGGATCACATCGGGGCGGCGGCGGCTCTAGCCGCTGAGTACCGCATCCCCACGTGGATTCATCCGGCCGACCGCCACCTGCTGACGTCCCCAGGGGCCGGGCTGCCTCCCGAATGGCTGCCGATGATGGAGTCCCTCATCGGCGGCGACAGCCTGGACGAGCCCTGGTTGGTCAAGGAACTCGACGATGGGACGGAGGTCGAGTTGGCCGGACTCGGATTCCGGGTCCGACACGCCCCGGGCCACACCGAAGGCAGCGTCTTGAGTCTGTGTGAGTATCCCGACGATGCCGACGTCTCGGCGATCATGTTCAGCGGGGACGTGCTGTTTGCCGGTTCGATTGGGCGCACCGATCTGCCCGGGAGCGACACGTCGGCGATGCGCACGACCATCGAGTCGGTCCTGTTGTCCCTGCCCGACGATGTCGTGGCGTTGCCGGGACACGGGTCGCAGACCAGCATCGGCTATGAACGTGAGACGAATCCCTATCTGAACGCGGACTTCTGGAGGAATCAGCCCTGATGGCACGACCCAAGGCCCTGTCGGGCTTCCCCGAGTTTCTGCCTGAAGGCCGAATCGTGGAGATGGCCGTTCTCGACAGTCTGCGTCACAGCTTCGAACTGCACGGGTTCGCGCCCGTCGAAACCCGCGCGGTCGAACCGCTGAGCCAGCTCGCGCGTAAGGGCGACATCGACAAAGAGGTCTACGTCGTGCGCAGGATCCACGCCAGCGCCGACGCGGCCGACGAGTTGGGTCTCCACTTCGATCTCACGGTCCCCTTCGCCCGGTACGTGTTAGAGAACGCTGGCCACCTCGTGTTCCCGTTCCGCCGCTACCAGATTCAAAAGGCGTGGCGCGGCGAGCGGCCGCAGGAGGGCCGGTATCGCGAGTTCCTCCAGGCCGATGTCGACATCGTGGGGGCAGACATCCTGGCCGCACACCACGACGTCGAACTCCCGCTGGTGATCCTCGACGCCTTGGAGGGCTTGCACACGCGTTTCGGTGTCCCCAGCGTGCAAATGCACGTCAACAACCGACAACTGTCCGAGGGCTTCTACCGCGGGCTGGGTGTGGATGACCCCATGGCTGTGCTGCAGCGTGTCGACAAGCTGGACAAAATCGGCCCCGATGCCGTGGCCGAACTGCTGCAAACGCAGGTTGGATTGTCCTCGGCGGCAGCGGCGGCCTGCCTGCGGCTCGCGCAGATCACAACGACGGACACGTCGTTCGTCGAACAGGTGACTGCGTTGGGAGTCGAGCACCCGCTCTTGGACGAGGGATTGCAGCAACTGGCGACGCTGGTCGATGAGGCAACTTCCGCGGTCCCCGGCCGCGTCGTGGCGGACCTCAAGATCGCGCGCGGTCTCGACTACTACACCGGAGCCGTGTACGAGACCTTCATGCAGGGTTACGAGTCGATGGGGTCCATCTGCTCTGGCGGTCGTTACGACTCTCTGGCCAGCGACGGCAAGTCCACCTATCCCGGCGTCGGCCTGTCCATCGGGGTGTCGCGGATCTTGGTTCCGTTGATCGCCAAGCAAAAGCTCACTGCCACCCGTCCCGTGCCGACCTGCGTGCTCGTGGCCGTCGACAGCGAGGACACCCGTGCCGAGTCCATGGCGGTCGCGCGCGTTCTGCGCGGGCGCGGCATCCCCACCGAGGTAGCCCCGAAGGCGGACAAGTTCGGCAAACAGATCCGCTACGCCGACCGCAGGGCGATTCCCTTCGTTTGGTTCGGTGGTGTGGCTGGCGAGGTCAAGGACATTCGCTCGGGTGACCAGGTTTCGGCGCATGCCACGACCTGGGATCCGCCGCAGAGCGACCTTCACCCTCGAGTCGTGTCGTCGTAAAGACCTGGTTCGCCCCGCCCCTGCGCGTTCGCGCGCGGGGCGACCACCACCTAGCATCGTGCAGAAGCGAAAGAGGAAGACTGTGATCCGCACACATCAAGCTGGCCAGATCCGCGCGTCCGACATCGGCGCGACGGTGACCCTCGCGGGCTGGGTCGCCCGCCGACGCGATCACGGTGGCGTCGCATTCATCGATCTGCGCGACGCCAGCGGCATCGTGCAGGTCGTGATTCGCGACGAGATCATCGCCGCCTCCGGGGCGCATGACCTGCGCAACGAGTACTGCATTCGGGTGGTTGGGGAGGTCGAAGAGCGCCCCGAGGGCAACGCCAACCCCGACCTTCCCACCGGTGACGTCGAGGTGGCCGTCAGTGAACTGACGGTGTTGAACCCGTCGGCACCCTTGCCGTTTCAACTGGACGAGCGCACCGATGTCGGAGAAGAGGCGAGGCTGCGATACCGCTACCTCGACCTGCGTCGCCCGCAGCAGGCGGCTGTGCTCAAGCTCCGCAGCCAGGTGTCCCACGTGGCCCGCGAGGTGTTGGCGTCACATGACTTCGTCGAGGTCGAGACCCCCACGCTGACGCACTCCACCCCCGAGGGGGCGCGTGACTTCCTCGTGCCTGCACGCCTGAACCCCGGGAGCTGGTACGCGCTGCCGCAGAGCCCCCAGTTGTTCAAGCAACTGTTGATGGTGGCCGGGATCGAGCGCTACTTCCAGATCGCGCGGTGCTACCGCGACGAGGACTTCCGCGCCGATCGACAGCCGGAGTTCACACAGCTGGACATCGAACAGAGCTTCGTCGATCAAGACGACGTCATCGCGCTCACCGAAGAACTGCTGACCCGGATTTGGGCGCTGATCGGTTACGAGCTGCCCACGCCCCTCCCGAGGCTCACCTACGCCGATGCGATGAACCGCTTTGGCACTGACAAGCCCGATCTCCGATTCGGGATCGAACTCACCGACCTCACCGAGTACTTCGCCCAGACGCCGTTTCGGGTGTTCCAGGCCGACTACGTCGGTGCCATCGTCATGGCCGGTGGGGCGAGCCAACCTCGGAGGACCTTCGATGCGTGGCAGGAGTGGGCCAAGCAGCGTGGGGCGAAGGGGCTGGCCTACGTCACCGTGTCCGAGGACGGCGAACTGGGCGGCCCGGTCGCCAAGAACCTGTCGGAGGACGAACGAGTGGGCCTGGCCGCTGCCGTTGGGGCGCAGCCGGGCGATTGCGTGTTCTTTGCGGCGGGCGCGAAGTCAAGTGCCCAGGCCCTGCTCGGGGCCGCCCGCAACGAGGTGGCCGAACGGCTCGGGCTCATCGAGCCCGGTACCTGGTCGTTGGTCTGGGTCGTGGACGCGCCCTTGTTCAAGGCGGCAAGCGAGGCGCAGGCCGAGGGAGATGTGGCCGTGGGGGAGGGTTCCTGGACCGCCGTGCACCACGCATTCACATCGCCCAAGCCGGAATGGCTCGACAGTTTCGATGTCGACCCAGGCAACGCACTCGCGTACGCCTACGACATCGTCTGCAACGGCAATGAGATTGGCGGCGGTTCGATCCGTATCCATCGCCGCGACATCCAAGAGCGCGTTTTTGCGGTCATGGGTATCGGTCCGGAGGAGGCGCAGGAGAAGTTCGGATTCCTCCTCGACGCGTTCGCCTTCGGCGCCCCGCCACATGGCGGCATCGCCTTCGGGTGGGACCGGATCGTGATGCTGCTGGCGGGTGCCGACTCGATTCGCGACACCATCGCCTTCCCGAAGACGGGTAACGGTTACGACCCCCTCACCGGGGCACCGGCGCCGATCACGATCCAGCAGCGACGCGAGGCCGGCGTTGACGCTGGGAAGAAGCGAACTAGCGCCACCAACTGAACCGCCACGCACAACAGCGACAGGCGCCGATCCTCAGGATCGGCGCCTGTGTGCGTCGCTGCCTGGGCAGCTCACTGGTCGGCCTCGATGTCGGCGTCGGCCAGCAGGCGGTAAACCTCGCGGCGGGCATTCGCCAAGGCCCGTTGTGCGCTCTCGACGACGGAGTCGTTTCCGGATCGAGCGGCCGCGTGGACGGCGAAACCCAGCTGCCCGAACTCGGCGAACAACGCTCCGTGCGAATCGGGATAGTCATCATCCGCGGTGGCGAAATCCCACGGCTTGGGTCGATCAGCCTGCTGGGACACCTGATCCCTGCCGGCGTCCGTGAGCTGAAAGGCCTTCTGCCCGTCGAGGTCGATGGCGGTAATCAGACGCTCATCTTCCAGCTGGGAAAGGGCCGGGTACACGGCGCCGGGGCTCGGGCGCCATTGGCCGTCGGTCGCGTCGGTGATGAAGCCGATCACCTGGTACCCGTTCATGCCGACCTGGCCGTCGGTCTCGGCTGCCGCTAGGGCCTGCAGGATGGCGTTGCGCACATTGCCGCGCCTGGCTCGACGGCCTCGCTGGCCGCGGCCAGCCGGGCCCTCGGCTCCGAAGGGTCCTTCCGGCCCGAAAGGGCCCCCGGGGCCGAACGGACCGCCTGGGCCAAACGGACCGCCGGGACCGAAGCCCCGCCCCCGGTCGCGCCGACCGTGTCCGTGATGCATGGCCAGCATGAAGGGCGCGAACGGCCCGTGTGCGTGGTGGTGTTTGTGATGTGAACTCATGACTGCTCCTAAACAAGGTGGTGTCGGGACATCCCGACGTCGCGAACTTACGCGATGCAGTAACGATATATCGCTATAGCTCGCAACGCAACACCGTCGAACGTTTGTTCGCCCTGCGCGTACGCGTACCCGGGTAGGTTGGACGCCGATGAGTGAGGACCTGTTCGGGAATCAGATCGAGCAACCGCCGACTCCGCTGGGCGGCACGCTCGGCGACGGCGCCCACGACGAGGCACCGCTTGCCGTGAGGCTCCGGCCACGCACTGTGGACGAGATCGTCGGTCAGCAGCACCTGCTTGCCGCAGGGTCACCGTTGCGGCGCTTGGCGGCCGGACAGTCGATGTCCGTCTTCTTGTGGGGTCCACCCGGCGTCGGCAAGACCACGATTGCGGCCGTCGTGTCGCGAGCCGTCGACGCTCGCTTCGTGGAGCTTTCTGCGGTGACGGCCGGCGTCAAGGAGGTTCGGGCGGTACTGAGCGCGGCCAAGGCCGATCTCGCTCGGGGGCGCCGGACCGTGTTGTTCATCGACGAGGTGCACCGTTTCAGTCGCAGTCAGCAAGACGTCTTGCTGCCCGCCGTCGAGAACCGCCTCGTCACCCTCATCGCCGCCACCACGGAGAATCCATCGTTCTCTGTGATCTCGCCCCTGCTGTCTCGCTCACTGCTGCTCACGTTGCAGCCACTCACCGACGCAGACCTCGCGGTACTGGTCAACCGCGCCCTCACCGACGAGAGAGGCCTGCGAACGCGGGACGGTGGTCGGTTCGTCCTCGGCTCAGACGCCCTGGAAGCGGTGATTGCTCTGGCCAATGGGGACGCGCGGCGCGTGCTGACCTTCTTGGAGGAATCCGCAGCAGTCGCGGACGCCCAGCAACGCGATGACATCACCGGAACGGACGTGGCCACCGCCGTCGATCGAGCGGCGGTCCGGTATGACAAGTCGGGGGACCAGCACTACGACGTCGTCAGCGCATACATCAAGTCCATGCGCGGGTCCGACGTCGACGCCGCCTTGCACTACCTGGCACGCATGCTGGCGGCGGGGGAGGACCCGCGCTTCATCGCCAGGCGACTGATCATCTTGGCTTCCGAGGACATCGGCATGGCCGCGCCAGGGGTCTTGCAGACATGCATCGCCGCCGCCCAGGCCGTCGCCCTCATCGGGATGCCCGAGGGGCGCCTCACCCTGGCCCACGCCACCGTGGCCTGCGCGCTCGCCCCGAAGTCCAACGCCGTGATCGTGGCCATCGACCGCGCACTCGCCGACGTCGAGAGCGGCAAGATCGGCACGGTTCCCCTCCATCTGCGCGATGCCCACTACGCCGGTGCGCAGGACCTTGGTCACGGGCGCGGGTACGCGTACGCCCACGACCACCCGCATGGGGTGGCCGCTCAGACCTACCTGCCAGACGTCCTGGCGGGGACGCGCTACTACGAGCCGACCGATCACGGCGCCGAGGCGGCGATGATCGAACGACTGCGAATCCTGGACGACCTACTGGGGCGCAACGGCGGTCCGACTTCCGCCTGACACGAATCAATCGGCTCGGACGGCGAGACGTGCACTAGGCTGACTGGCGTTGTCTATCGATGGGGGCAAGATGAGCATCGGTGAGGTCGCAGGGCTCATCGCGGCATTGGCCGCAGTCGTTTTTGTCGCGCTGACAGCCGTCCCGCTGCTGAAGACCGGTCGGGTGCTGGAGGAGTTGCGGCTCGCGATCCGCGACATCGGCCACGACACCGTGCCGATCCTGCAGGAACTCAAGGGCACCGTCACGGCCACCAACGACGAAATCTCGAAGGTCGCCGTGGTCACCGAGGACGTCACGACGGTCACGAAGAATGTCACCGTGGTCACGGACAACGCGGCACGGCTGGCGACAGTTATCACGGCCACCCTGGGCGGGCCGTTGGTCCGTGGGGCCGCGATCATCTACGGGATCCGGACGGCGGTGGCCGGTCAGCGGACCACCAAGAGAGGTTCGAAGTGAAGCGCGTCCTGTGGATGGCGGTCGGAGCGGGGATCACGGTCTTCGTTGTCGTGAAGGGCAAGGACATCGCGCGTCGCTTCACTCCTCAGGGTGTGGCCGAACAGGCCACGCGCATGGGTCGAAATCTCGAGTACCGGATCAATGACTTTTTCGACACCGTCACCGAGAATGCGGCCGCCCGCGAGGCCGAACTCCGCGAGGCCCTCGACATGGACCCCGCGCCGCAGCGTTGATCCCCACTCAGCCAGTCAGTTAGGACACCACTCATGAAGACCGCCGAGATCCGGCGCCGTTTCCTCGACTTCTTCGAGGAACGAGGTCACACGATCGTTCCGTCAGCGCCACTCGTGTACAACGACCCGACGCTGTTGTTCGTCAACGCCGGGATGGTGCCGTTCAAGCCGTACTTCACGGGCGCTGAACAGCCCCCCTGGAATCGCGCAGCGAGCGTGCAAAAGTGTGTGCGGACACTGGACATCGAGGATGTCGGCAAGACCACCCGGCACGGAACGTTCTTCCAGATGCCCGGGAACTTCTCGTTCGGTGACTACTTCAAGGCCGGTGCGATCGAGTTCGCCTGGCAACTGGTGACGGGAAGCCAAGCCGATGGCTTCTACGGTTTCGACCCCGAGCGGCTGTGGGTAACCGTGTACCACGACGACGATGAGGCCGCCGAGTTGTGGCGCGGTGTCGGGGTACCCACCGAGCGCATTCAGCGTCGCGGGCTGAAGGACAACTACTGGCACATGGGTGTACCGGGCCCCGGCGGACCGTGCAGCGAGATCTACATCGACCGCGGCCCGCAGTACGGCCCCGACGGCGGCCCCGAGGCCGACGAGGACCGGTTCTTGGAGATCTGGAACCTCGTCTTTCAGACCGAAGAACTGTCGAGCGTGCGCGCCAAGGACGACTTCGACGTGTTGGGGCCCCTGCCGAGCAAGAACATCGACACGGGGATGGGCCTGGAGCGGGTGGCTTACCTGCTGCAGGGCAAAGACAACATGTACGAGATCGATGAGATCTTCCCCGTAATTGCGCGCGCGGCCGAACTGTCGGGCAAGGCCTACGGCGCCAACCGCGACGACGACGTGCGGATGCGCGTTGTCGGCGACCACACTCGGTCCGCGCTCATGCTGATGACCGACGGTGTGGCACCCGGCAACGAGGCCCGTGGCTACGTGCTTCGTCGCCTGCTGCGGCGAGTCATCCGATCCATGCGGCTCCTCGGCGTCGACGAACCGGTGCTCCCGCAGTTGCTGCCCGTCAGTCGGGAACTGATGAGCCAGTCCTACCCCGAGGTCAACACGGAGTGGGCCCGCGTGAGCCAAAATGCCTACGCCGAAGAGGAGTCGTTCCGGCGCACCCTCACGGCCGGCACGCAGATCTTCGATCTCGCGGTAGGCGCAGCCAAGAAGGAAGCAACGCCCGTGCTGTCGGGTGACCGTGCGTTCCAGTTGCACGACACCTATGGGTTCCCCATTGACCTGACACTGGAGATGGCCGCCGAACAGGGACTCAGTGTCGATCGTGACGAGTTCACCCGCTTGATGGCCGAACAGAAGGCCCGGGCGAAGGCTGATGCAAAGGCCAAAAAGGGTGGCCAGCTCGCCACCGAGGTCTACCGCGAGCTGCGGGCTGCGGGGGAGACCCGCTTCCTTGGATACACGGAACTGGCGGCCGAGGGTGAGATCGTCGGGATCGTGTCGGACGGGGCGCTGGTTCCCTCCGCCGCCCCGGGTGACGTCGTTGAACTCGTCTTGAACCAGACGCCGTTCTACGCCGAATCGGGCGGCCAGGATGCCGACGCGGGCGAGATCTTCGGTAACGGTCTTCTCGTGGACGTCCTGGATGTTCAACGCCCGATCCAAGGGCTGGTCGTTCACAAGGTGCGCGTCAACGACGGCGAGCTCATCACCGGACAATCCGTGTCGAGCCAGGTCAGCGGCGTCGGCCGCTTGGGCGCCTGCCAGGCGCACTCGGCCACCCACGTCGTTCACGCCATTCTGCGTGAACTGCTGGGTCCCACGGCTGTCCAGGCGGGGTCGTACAACAAGCCCGGCTATCTACGCTTCGACTTCAGCTCGACAGTTGCCCTGGACGACGGCCTGCGTGCCGAACTCGAGGGGCGCGCGAATGAGGCCATCAAGGCCGACCTCGAGGTGGACGCGAAGCAGTTGCCCCTCGCCGACGCCAAGGCGATGGGCGCCATGGCGATGTTCGGTGAGAAGTACCCCGAGATCGTCCGCATGGTCGAGATGGGCGGCCCCTGGTCACGCGAGCTGTGCGGCGGGACTCACGTCGAACGCTCCTCGCAGATCGGACTGCTCACCTTGCTCGGTGAGTCGTCCGTCGGCTCCGGCGTCCGGCGTGTCGAGGCGCTCGTCAGCACGGACGCGTTCTCACACCTCGCTGCGGAACGTGCCCTCGTGTCCAACCTGGCCGAACTCCTCAAGGTACAGCCCGGGCAGTTGACCGATCGGGTCGGTGCACTCGTCAGCGAGTTGAAGGACGCGCATCGGACGATCGCCGACTTGAAGCGGCGCGAGTTCGCCGCAAGCATCCCTCAGCTGCTGGCGGACGCCCGCAGCGTGGGTGGCGTGAAGTTTGTGACGGGTGAGGTTCCCGGGGCTGACGCCGCGCAGGTGCGCGACCTGGCGGTAGACGTTCGTGATCGGCTCGGCGAGACTCCCGGCGTGGTCGCGATGTTCGGTGGTCCCGCCGACAAGCCGGCCGTGGTGGTCGCCACGACGGCGACGGCTCGCGACCTCGGTCGAAAGGCAGGATCGCTGGTCAAGGTGGCGGTAGCCGCGCTCGGTGGACGTGGCGGTGGTCGCGACGACATCGCGCAGGGCGGTGGGACTCGCGCGGCGGGCATCCCTCAAGCGATCGCGGCCGTCGAGCGGGCGTTGGCGACGCAGTAGATGGCATCCGGCGTCCGACTCGCCATCGACTGGGGCAAGGTCCGCATCGGTGTCGCAGCCACAGACCCGACCGGCACCTTGTGTGTGCCCGTCGGCACGTACACCCCTGACCCACAAGGTCTCGATGGGCTGTACGCAGAGGTCGCGGACCGCAACCCGGCCGTCGTCTACATGGGTCTGCCGCGCACCTTGCGCGGTGAGGAGGGCCCGGCGGCCATCGCGATCCGCGAAGCGGCCTCGTCGGTGGCCGCGCGCATTGCACCCATTCCCTTGCGGCTCGTTGACGAACGCTTGACGACGGCCGTCGCTCACCGGGCGCTGGCCGCAAGCGGTCGTTCCAGCCGCAAGCGGCGCCATGTAGTTGACCAGGCGGCAGCGGTTGTCATACTTGAGCAGGCCGTGGAATTGGAGCGTCACACCGGGACATTTCCGGGAGAACTGGTGGAAGGAAACACGCAGTGAGAAAACCGAACTCCACAGACGTCGACAAGGAAGACCTGCCTCGGCGCCTGAAGAGTGCTTTCGCTGTCGTGCTCTCGTTGGCCATTCTTGTCGGTGGCGGCACCTTCGCCATCGTCAAGCTCAACCAGATGTGGTACGAGATCCGCACCGTGGATGACTACATCGGCGACGGCAAGGACCCCGTCGAGGTCACGATTCCCGCTGGCACATCATTGGGCGGAGTCGGAGCGATCTTGGTGAAGGCCGACGTGGTGAAAACCACACGGGCCTTCAGCGAGGCAGTGAATGACAATGCCAATTCCAGCAAGATCCAGGCAGGAAAGTACAAGCTCAAGACGCAACTGCCAGCGGACAAGGCCGTAGAGATGCTGCTGGACTCGAACAATCTCGTGCGCACCAAGATGACCCTTCAGGAGGGTCTGACCGTCAAGCAGACGGTGACGGCCATGGCCAAGGCCTCCGGACTCAGCGAGGCCTCCATCAACGCGGTCCTCAAAGATACGTCGAAGCTCGGACTGCCCACATGGGCCAGCAAGACCAACGCGGAAGGGTTCTTGTTCCCCGAGACATACGAACTCCCGCAGAACCCCTCGGCAGCGTCTGTCGTGACCTTGACGACCGAGCAGTTCACAAAGGTCACGACGTCCATCAACTTCGAGTCGAGGGCGAAGACAGCCAAGGTGTCCGCGTACTCGGCCCTGATCATCGCCTCCCTGATCGAGGCCGAGGTGCACGACTCCGAGTACCAAGCCAAGGTGTCACGGGTCTTGTACAACCGGCTCAGCAAGGGCATGAAGCTTGAGCTCGACTCCACGGTGCACTACGCGGTCGGCAAGACCGGCGAGGTCACCACCACCGATGCCGAACGCAAGACCCAGTCGCCGTACAACACGTACCTGAACAAGGGGTTGCCGCCGACACCGATCAACTCACCGGGGCAAAGTGCGATGGAGGCGGCCGTGACGCCGGAATCTGGCGATTGGCTGTACTTCGTGACGGTAAACCTCGACACCGGGGAGACGCTGTTCGCCTCGACGTACGAAGAGCATCAGAAAAACGTCAAGAAGTTCCAAAAGTGGTGCAATGACCATTCCGGACGGTGCTGAGTTCTACGCCGGACCACCAACGGCGAGGCAACGTCGGGCTGGCGTGCTCGGCTTCCCGGCAGCCCATTCGCTGTCTCCGACGATCCACAGGCGTGGATACGAGCTGTGCGGCCTCGACGGCTGGCGGTATGACATCTTCGAACTCCGCCCTGACGAGGTAGAGCCCTTCCTGGACTCTCTCGATGACACGTGGCGGGGTTTCAGTGTGACGATGCCCCTGAAGGAAACCGTCGCGCGACTGGGGATCGCCGATCCATTGGTCTCCGCGATGGGCGTTGCCAACACCATCGTGCTCGAGCGCGGCGAACACGATGTCCGCCGCGTCTATAACACCGACGTTCCGGGGTTCCAGAGGGCCATTGCCACAGCAGGGGTCGCGTCCGTCCGCTCCACCATGGTTCTCGGTTCCGGGGCAACGGCGCTGTCAGCGCTGGTTGCCGTCGGTTCTCTCGGTTCACGGGTACTCATCTCCGCCCGCAACCCGGTCAAGGCCGCCGCGCTCGCCGCGCGGGGTGTGGAGCTGGGGTTCGCCACAGAGGTGGTCGAGTGGGGCGTGTACCCGTCGGTGGATGGCGTGATCTCGACCGTGCCGTCCGACGCGATCGTCTCGCACCTTCCAGGGCTCTTGGACGCCGCCCCTGGGTTCGTGTTCGACGTGATCTATCACCCGTGGCCAACGCCCTTGGCGCAAGCTGGGCAGCGCATCGGTGTGCCAGTGATCTCCGGGCTGGACCTGCTCGTGCATCAGGCGCGTGTGCAGTTCGAGCTCTTCACCGGCCACACGGTCGCCGCTGAACCGCTTCTTCTTGCCGTGCGGGCCGCGGCAGCCGCACGTGCGGGGACATGAAACACTGCGCCCTATGCTGCGCTTCTTGACGGCTGGTGAATCTCACGGGCCCGCACTGTTTGTGACGATCGAGGGTCTCCCTGCCCACATCGAGGTGGCGACCGCCGACATTTCCTCGGCCTTGGCACGACGTCGTTTGGGTGCCGGGCGCGGGGCGCGGATGAAGTTCGAAGCCGATGAGGTCACGATCATCGGAGGAGTGCGCCACGGACAGACCCTGGGTTCACCTGTGGGCATCATGATCGGCAACACCGAGTGGCCAAAATGGGATCGGGTGATGGCTGCCGATCCCGTCCCCGTCGAAGAACTGCAGGAGTTGTCGCGCAACGCGCCGCTCACGCGGCCCCGCCCGGGCCATGCCGACCTCGCGGGGATGCAGAAGTACGACTTCGATGAGGCTCGACCGCTGTTGGAGCGCGCTTCGGCGCGTGAAACCGCGGCCCGGGTCGCCATGGGCGAGGTCGCGAAACGCCTTTTGTCTCAGGCCTACGGCATCACGGTGTTCAGCCATGTCGTCGAGGTGGGTACGGCAGCCACGCCTTCGTCAGTGACCCCGACGTTCGCCGACCTGCCTCGGATCGACGCAGACCCGGTCCGGTGTGCGGACCCCGCCGGAAGCGCCGCCATGCAGGCAGAAATCGCGGCCGCACACAAGGACGGCGACACGCTGGGCGGCGTAGTCGAGGTCGTTGCCGAGGGCGTGCCTCCTGGCCTGGGGTCTCACGTGCACTGGGACCGGCGCCTCGACGCTCGCTTGTCGAGTGCGCTCATGTCGATCCAGGCCATCAAAGGTGTTGAGGTCGGCGACGGCTTTGAGCTCGCCAGGACTCGGGGATCGCGCGCTCACGACGAGATCTTCAAGGAGGCCGGCGGCATTACCCGTCACTCCAATCGCTCGGGAGGCACCGAGGGAGGAATGAGTACGGGGTCGACTCTGCGGGTGCGAGCGGCGATGAAGCCCATCGCTACGGTCCCGCGGGCATTGGCGACCTTCGACACGACCAGCGGTGAGCCTGCGGCCGCACACCATCAGCGCTCCGACGTTTGCGCGGTCCCGGCGGCCGGGGTCGTTGCCGAGGCCATGGTGGCCTTCGTCCTGGCCGATGCGGCGATCGAGAAGTTCGGCGGTGATTCCGTCGCCGAGACCGCCCGCAACGCCCGCGCGTACCTGGATTCCTTGGCCCAGCGGGACCTGCGGTGAACGCGATCGCCCTCGTCGGCGCGCCGGGCGCGGGCAAGTCCACCGTGGGGCGTGCGGTCGCCACTGCGCTGGGGTACGCGTTCATTGATGTGGACGCCCGCATCGAAGACGTGGCCGGTAAGCCGATCGCCGACATCTTCGCCCACGACGGCGAACAGCACTTCCGCGCACTCGAGGTCGACGCGACCCTCGCGGCACTCGAAGAACCGGCCGTGGTCTCCTTGGGGGGTGGTGCTGTCATGTCCCCGGAGATCCGTGCTGCCCTGGCTGACCACACTGTCGTCTGGCTCAAGGTCTCGGCGACGCAGGCTGGCCGACGCGTCGGCCTCAACGCCAGCAGGCCGCTGCTGTGGGGTGACATGCGTGCCCGCTTGAAGGCCTTGCTGGAGGAGCGGACACCCCTGTACGCGGAGGTGGCAACCGTCAGCGTCGACACGGATCACAACGGACCCACCCAGGTGACTGCGGCCGTCCTGGCGGCCCTGGAGGAGAAGCGAGCATGAACCACCTCGACGTGATCGACGTCCACGGGGACCGCCCGTATCAGGTGCGGGTCGGGCATGGCCTGTCCGACGAGGTCATCGGCTTCACCGAGCACCGAGACCGGGTCGCGATCGTCTATCCGGAGGCGCTCAGCGATCAGGCTGCCGCCCTGGCTGCGGCCTCCATGGCGGACCAGACGGTCACGATGCAGGTCCCCAACGGCGAGGCAGCCAAGACACCGACTGTTCTCGTGGAGTGCTGGCAGCGGCTCGCCGCGGAGGGATTCACTCGCTCGGACCTGCTCATCGCCTTTGGCGGGGGAGCGGCCACCGACGTCGCCGGCTTCGTGGCAGCGACATGGTTGCGTGGCATCGACTGTCTGGTCGTCCCCACCACGTTGCTGGGCATGGTCGATGCCGCAGTCGGCGGAAAGACGGGGATCAACCTTCCGGCGGGGAAGAACCTCGTCGGCGCGTTTCACCACCCGATGGCTGTGAGTTGCGACCTCGACTACCTGGAGACGTTGCCGCAGGCCGACCTGCGATCCGGTCTCGCCGAGGTCGTGAAGTGCGGCTTCATCGCAGACCCGGTCATCTTGGAGATCGTGGAGGAGCATCGCGGCGAGGCACTCGACTGGCGATCACCGGTGCTCGCGGAACTCGTCCGGCGCTCCGTGTCGGTGAAGGCGCGGGTCGTGTCGGGAGACTTCCGCGAGTACACCTCGCAGGGTGACCAGGTCGGACGCGAGATCTTGAACTACGGCCACACGCTCGGTCACGCCATCGAACGCATCGAGGGCTACACGTGGCGACACGGTGAGGCCATCAGCGTCGGGATGGTGTGGATGGCCCGGGTCGCCGCGATGGTTGGGATCTTGGACGAACAGACGGCAGCCCGACACGGCGCCATCTTGGGATCGGTGGGCTTGCCCACCAGCTATCCCGCAGATCACTGGGACGCGCTGCGGGCGTCGATGTCCCTCGACAAGAAGGCGCGCGGCCGCGCACTTCGCCTGGTCGCCTTGACCTCGATCGGCCACGTGCGAATCCTTGAGGACCCCTCCGAGGGAGTCCTCAGGTCGGCGTTCACCTCGTTGGAGAACTAGGCATGTACGTTCCTCGCGCGTTCCGCATGGATGAGGCACACCTCAGGCGGTTCTTGGCTGAGCCGAGGTCGGCGCAGCTGGTGACTGCGACCGTCGAAGGTCCCGACGCGACGAAACTTCCGGTGATGTACCGTCCCGACAACGGACCCCACGGGACATTCGTCGCCCACATGTCTCGGGTCAATCCGCAGTGGCGATCGCGTCCCGTGGGAGAGGCTCTGCTGATCCTCAGTGGGCCCGAAGGGCACATTGCCGCCGAATGGACCCCGGAGGCCGCCGCAGAGCGGCGTGCCGTGCCGACATGGAACTACGTCGAAGTCCACGCGTTCGGCGAAATCGTGATCCACGACGATCCGACCTGGGTGCGCAGAGTTGCCTCCGAACTTGCCGTCGCCTTGGAGCCGACGTACGACGTTGACGAGCTGGCCGAGCCCTTCGGAACGGCGGTCGTCAAGGCCATCGTCGGAATCGAGTTGCGTGTCTCACGCTTCGTCGCCAAGGCCAAACTCAGCCAAAACCGGTCGGCGTCCGACCTGGATGCCATCGTGAGCGCGCTGCAGGCGGCCGGATCGGCAGAGCTCGCCGCAGAAACGGTCGAGGTGGCCTGTCCCTACGTGGCGGGGCGCGACGCGGTGGTCGCCGCCGCCGCCGACCGCCACTCGCGCGGCTGACAAGGATTCGCTCGCTGGGCACTACAATGGCCTGCGGCTTCTCGCGAAAGGCAACTACATGGGCACCGCTTCCACGAACGACATCAAGAACGGCATGGTCCTCAACCTGGACGGTCAGTTGTGGACCGTCATCTGGTTCCAGCACCACAAGCCGGGCAAGGGCAATACCGTCGTTCGGTCCAAGCTCAAGCACGTGCTGAGCGGCAAGGTGGTCGACAAGACGTTCAACTCCGACACCAAGGTCGAAACCGCCAATGTGGATCGTCGTGAGATGCAGTACCTATACCACGACGGCGTGTCCTACGTGTTCATGGACAACACCACCTATGACCAACTGAACATTCCCGACGACGTCGTGGGTGATGCGAAGAACTTCCTGTTGGAGAACGCGACCGCGACGGTTTCCATGCACGAGGGCAACCCCCTCAGCATCGACCTGCCCGCAAGCGTCGAACTCGAAGTGACCTACACGGAGCCCGGTTTGCAGGGCGATCGATCCACCGGCGGCACCAAGCCGGCCACGGTCGAGACAGGCCTTCAGCTTCAGGTGCCGTTGTTCATCGTCACCGGTGAGCGCGTGAAGGTCGACACCCGCAACGGCGAATACCTGGGTCGGGTCAGCTAGGTGGGCGCTGACCGGGGCACTCCCCGAACGTCGGCCCGCGGCAAGGCACGCAAACGGGCGCTGGACATCTTGTTCGAGTCCGAACTGCGCGGTGACGATCCGGCAGCGACCCTGTCCGAACGCATCCGCGAAGCCGATCCGCCCGTGCGCGAGTACACGGCAGAGCTCGTCGAGGGTGTGATCGCCCACGCGGCGGACATCGACGAGCGCATCGCGGCCGGCCTCGCGGACGGTTGGACCTTGGA
>RRZU012505912.1_pt1 | contig 16211 bp, 13 predicted proteins | sample 2165561 | NCBI WGS metagenome assembly RRZU01 (sample SAMN10456909, study PRJNA506462) | wastewater metagenome | isolation source: wastewater sludge | place: USA: Moscow, Idaho
AAAGGAATTGGGAGATATACTATTACACATATTGTTTTACTCCAAAATAGCCGAAGAAAAAAACGAATTTGATATTGCAGAAGTGTGTAAATCCTTGTCCGAAAAGCTAATATTTCGTCATCCCCATATTTTTGGAAACGTAGAAGCAAACACCTCTCTACAGGTAGAAAAAAATTGGGAACAATTAAAATTAAAGGAAAAAGATGGAAACAAAACTATTCTAGGTGGAGTTCCTGATGGACTTCCTTCCATGATAAAAGCACATAGGATACAAGATAAGGCCAGAAGTGCAGGGTTTGATTGGAACAAAAAAGAAGATGTTTGGATCAAGGTTCAAGAAGAAATAACTGAATTGAACAAGGAAATTGATGATCAAAACGAAGATCGAATGGAAGCTGAATTCGGAGACCTTTTTTTTAGCTTAATCAATGCAGCACGGTTGTACAATATAAACCCTGATAATGCTTTAGAGCGTACCAATCAAAAGTTTATCCGCAGATTTAATTATGTAGAATCAGAAACTAAAAAGAGAGGGCTAAATCTGTCGAATATGACATTATCCGAAATGGATGAACTTTGGAATGAAGCAAAATTAAAAGGTTTGTAATTTTGCTTCATATTGTTTGCACAACACTCTTTTCAATTTTGTGTGTTTTTTTTATTTTTGCACAAATTTAAATAAAATGTGCAAAAGTATGATTGAAGAAAATTTTATTAAACTTTTCGAAAAGAGTTTCAAAGAAAATTGGGATCAGACCGCTTTCACAGACTATACAAAAGGAACTTCTTTTACCTATGGTCAGGCTGCTAAGAAAATAGAAGAATTACATATTTTATTTGAACAAACAAAACTATCACACGGAGATAAAGTAGCCTTAATTGGTAAAAATACCCCTCACTGGGTTATTACGTACCTTGCAGTAATTACCTATGGGGCAGTTATTGTTCCTATTTTGCAAGATTTTAATCCAAATGACGTTCATCACATTGTAAATCACTCTGAATCGGTTTTTTTATTTTGCAGTGATAATATCTGGGATAATTTGGAAGAAGAAAAAATGGAAACTATCCTAGCCTCTTTTTCCATAGATGATTTTAGATGTTTAAATCAAAAAGATGGAGCTGGAGTCCAAAAAGTAATGACTCAGATTCAATCTATTTATAACCAAAAATATCCTAAAGGACTTTCTCCTCAAGATCTGAATTATGCTGATAGGTCTAATAGTGAATTAGCAATGCTCAGCTATACATCCGGAACGACAGGATTTAGTAAAGGCGTAATGCTTTCAGGAAACAATTTAGCAGGAAATATTACTTTTGGTTTTAACACTAAATTATTACATAAAAAAAGTAGAGTTCTTTCTTTTCTACCATTAGCACATGCATATGGTTGTGCATTCGATTTTCTTGTTGGAACTTGTTCCGGTTCACACATCTATTTCCTTAATAAAATACCAAGTCCAAAAGTTCTTGTAAAAGCATTTGAAGAAATACGCCCAACCGTTATTTTTATGGTTCCTCTCATTATCGAAAAAATATATAAAAAGTCGATTTTACCATCTTTAAATAAAAGGGGAATCCGATTTGCTTTGAATATTCCTATATTAAATGATAAAATGTATGAACAAATAAATAAAAAACTTGTTAATTCATTTGGAGGTAAATTTACCGAAATTATTATAGGGGGAGCTCCTATAAATCAAGAAGTTGAAAAATTCTTGCAAAAAATAAAATTTCCTTTTACCATAGGTTATGGCATGACAGAATGTGGACCTCTTATTTCTTATTCTAATCATAAAAATTTTATTCCAACTTCGGCGGGTAAAGTTCTTGATACAATGAAAGTTAAAATAGATTCTCCAGATCCTTATAATACTGTAGGAGAAATTTTAGTTAAAGGAGAAAATGTTATGATGGGCTATTACAAAAACGAAAATGCAACCAAAGAAGTATTTACCGAAGACTCGTGGCTAAAAACTGGAGATTTAGGAACTATTGATAGAGATTCTAACATATATATCCGAGGGCGCTCTAAAAGCATGATTTTAAGTTCTAATGGTCAAAATATATACCCTGAGGAAATAGAAGCAAAGCTAAATAATATGCCTTTCGTAATGGAGAGTTTAGTCGTCGAAAAGGGAGGAAGATTGTATGCGTTAGTTTATCCTGACTATGAAGCTTCAGATGAATCAAATATGACTCAACAAGATTTGGAATTAATAATGGAAGAAAATAGAAATGAGTTAAATAAGACGCTGGCAAGTTACGAAAACCTGACAAAGATTCATTTATACCCCAACGAATTCGTTAAGACGCCAAAACGCAGCATTAAGCGATATTTATACACAAATATCAATTTATAGACTTTGTATAAGTTATTTACTTACAACGATTTATAATTTTTACATTAATTAACATAAATTTTTATATTTTTTTTGTTTGCAGATAAAAATAAATAGATACCTTTGTCCGAAATAAAAAACAGAAATCATTGTTTAATCTTTTAAAAACTAAAAAAAAATGAAAAAGTTAGTATTGTTTTTTGCTACTGTTGTTGCAGTGTCTTTCGCATCTTGTTCAAAACAAAGTGCATCTGAAGAAGAAGCAGCTCCTGCTACTGAAGAAGTTGCAACAGAACCTGCTGTAGAAGCTGCTCCTGTTGTAGAAGAAGCTCCTGTTGCTGAAGCTCCTGCTGCTGATGCTACTGCTGCTGCTCCTGCTGCTGCTCCTGCTGCTGCTCCTGCTGCTGCTCCTGCAAAATAATTTTAGCAAAAAAATTGACAAAAAAGTCCGTAATTAATTTCTACGGACTTTTTTCTTTTTTAGTCTCACCCTCTTTTACTTTAAAATGAGAGAAAAAACCGATGATACAACGAATTCAAACAGTATACTTATTAGCCATTTCAATTCTTGGAAGTCTTTTATTTTTTTTACCTATAGCCCAATTTATAGATGTAAATAATTTTTCTTACACTGTTAATTTTATGGGTATTTTTTCTCCTGAAAAAAAAATTGTTTATCCATTCCTACCCTATACCATATTAGCTATCATTATACCAACATTGTCATTTATAAGTATTTTTCTTTATAAAAAAAGAATCTTACAAATACGTCTAAATTTTATCTCTATAATTTTGACGATACTATTTTACGGTATTATTCTTATTTACTTGTATTTAGGAAAAAAATATTGTGGAGAAATTAATACATTTACACTAAAATCAGGCATTGTTATTCCACTTGCTAATATTGTTTTTTCTTATTTAGCAATAAAAGCCATTAGAAAAGATGAGAATCTTGTTCGTTCCATTAATAGAATGAGAAAATAGATAAATTTTAAAAGAAATTGCAAATTTGGCTTTTATATATTCTAATAAAAGCCAAATTTATGTTATATGGATAATAAAGTTGATTTAATATCCTTTTTTCTTATTAGTTGTTTTTTTACCTTTGTGTGCTTTTTAACAATATGCTATTATGAGTAACAAATTCACTGAATATTCAAATCTAAATCTTTCGGAAATAAATAAAGAAATCCTTAAACAATGGGATAAAAATGACATTTTTCATAAAAGTATAGCAATTCGAGAAGGTTCTCCTGCTTTTGTTTTCTACGAAGGACCTCCATCTGCTAATGGAATGCCTGGCATTCACCATGTTATGGCACGCACCATTAAAGATACTTTTTGTAGATATAAAACAATGAAAGGTTTTCAGGTAAAACGAAAAGCAGGATGGGATACGCACGGACTACCAGTAGAACTTGGTGTTGAAAAGTCATTAGGTATTACGAAAGAAGATATTGGTAAGAAAATTTCAGTAGATGACTACAATGCTGCTTGTCGTAAAGATGTAATGAAGTACACTCAAGAATGGGAAGATTTGACAACCAAAATGGGATATTGGGTAGACATGAAAAAACCTTATATTACCTACGATAATCGTTATATAGAAACACTTTGGTGGCTTTTGAAACAACTGTATAATAAAGGGCTATTATATAAAGGTTATACTATTCAGCCCTACTCTCCAGCCGCCGGAACTGGTTTAAGTACGCATGAACTTAATCAACCGGGATGCTATCGTGATGTAAAAGACACCACTTGTATTGCACAATTCAAAGTATCTGATAATAGCAAATTACCATTTAATGTGAAAATTGATGGCAATTGCTATTTCATAGCTTGGACAACAACTCCTTGGACATTACCATCTAATACAGCTCTTTGTGTTGGTCCGAACATCAAGTATGCATTAGTTAAATCATTTAACCCATATACAGGAAATCCTGTTACAGTAATTTTGGCAAAAGACTTAGTCAGTGTACATTTTAATCAAAAAAATGCTGATTTAGAATTAGAAGATTATAAACATGGTGATAAAAATATACCATTCAAGGTTTTAGCCGAATGTAAAGGATATGAATTATCTGGAATTCAATATGAACAACTTATTCCTTGGGTAAATCCGGGACAAGGAGCTTTCCGTGTTATTACGGGTGATTTCGTAACAACTGAAGATGGTACCGGTATTGTTCATATCGCACCTACTTTTGGTGCTGACGATGACCGTGTTGCTAAACAAAATGGAATTCCACCAATGTTATTAATAGACAAGGATGGAAACAAGCAACCAATGGTAGATAAAACAGGTAAATTTTTCAGTCTTGAGGATTTGGATGAAAAATATGTAAAATCAAATCTTAATAGTCCTTTATACAAGGAGTTTGCTGGACGTTTTGTGAAAAATGCTTACGATAAAAATTTGACAGAACAAGACGAAACTCTTGATATTTCTATCTGTATGATGTTGAAACAACAAGGTCTTGTTTTCAAAATAGAAAAACATACACACAATTATCCTCATTGCTGGCGTACAGACAAACCAGTTTTATATTATCCCTTAGACAGTTGGTTTATACGCACAACAGCTTGTCGTGAGCAGATGATGACTTTAAATGAAAGTATCAATTGGAAACCTCAATCAACTGGAACAGGTCGGTTTGGTAAATGGTTGGAAAATTTACAGGATTGGAACTTAAGTCGTAGTCGTTATTGGGGAACACCTCTTCCTATTTGGCGGACTGAAGATGGATTTGAAGAAATTTGTATTGGCTCCATAGAAGAATTATTTTCTGAAATTGAAAAATCAATCTCAGCGGGTTTCATGACTCAAAATCCATACAAAAACTTTAAAGTAGGTCAATATACTGCTGAAAATTACGCTATTGAAAATATTGATTTACACCGTCCCTATGTTGATGAAATAGTCCTTGTCTCAGCAAGTGGAAAGCGCATGAAACGTGAATTGGATTTAGTAGATGTTTGGTTTGATTCCGGTGCAATGCCTTATGCTCAATTGCATTATCCGTTTGAAAACAAAAGTCTTATTGATTCAGGAAGCTTCTTTCCTGCTGATTTTATTTCTGAAGGAGTTGATCAAACAAGAGGCTGGTTCTTTACCTTACATGCTATTAGTACAATGGTTCGTGGTTCAGTAGCATTCAAAAATGTTATTTCTAATGGATTGGTGTTGGACAAAAATGGAAACAAGATGTCTAAACGTCTGGGAAACGGTATCGATCCATTCTCAAGCATCGAAAAGTATGGTTCTGATGCTCTTCGTTGGTACATGATGACAAACTCTTCGCCATGGGACAATTTAAAATTTGATACGGAAGGTGTCGAAGAAGTAAGCAGAAAGTTTTTTGGAACACTTTATAACAGCTATTCATTTTTTGCTCTTTACGCAAATGTTGATAATTTCAAATACGAAGAAGCTGAGGTGCCTATAAATAAACGTCCTGAGATTGATCAATGGATTATTTCATTGCTGAATACATTAGTCAAGGAAGTAAATGCGAATTATACTGATTACGAGCCAACAAGAGCAGGACGTGCTATTTCTAATTTTGTTTCAGACAATTTAAGCAATTGGTATGTTCGTTTAAATCGTAGACGTTATTGGGCGGGAACAATGACACAAGACAAACTCTCCGCCTATCAAACTCTCTATACTTGTTTGGAAACCATTTCGAGGTTAATGGCCCCTATCGCACCATTCTTCGCTGATCAGTTATTCCTTGATTTGAACAACGTTACAGGAAAGGATACCAATATATCTGTTCATTTAACAAAATTCCCAACTTACAACGAGAATTTAATAAATAAGTTGTTGGAAAACCGCATGGATGTTGCACAAACTATTACATCTATGGTATTAGCTTTGCGTAAAAAAGTAAATATCAAAGTTCGTCAACCGCTTTCTTCTATCATGATTCCTATTTTGGAAGATGAAATGAAAAACAATATAATGGCGATTAAAGAATTAATAATAAACGAGGTAAACGTAAAGGAGATAAAATTTGTTGACGGTTCTGCTGGCGTTCTTGTAAAAAGCATTAAGCCTGATTTTAAAAAATTAGGTCCAAAATGTGGCAAAAACATGAAACAGATTGCCTCTATGCTCCAAGAAATGCCACAAAAAGAAATTCTAGAGTTTGAGAAAAATGGCTCATTCTTATTCACTGTGAATAATGAACAAATAGATGTTTCAGTTGAAGATGTAGAAATCTTCTCAGAAGATATTCCAGGTTGGTTAGTTGCCAATGAAGGAAAATTTACGGTAGCTTTGGATATTACTATTACAGATGAACTTCAAAAAGAAGGAATAGCTCGAGAATTAATTAATCGTATTCAAAATATTCGCAAATCAAGTGGCTTTGATATTACAGATAAGATTGTAGTTAATGTAGAAAGTCATTCCAAATTCAACGAATCTATCATTGCTTACAACAGTTACATCGCAAGTCAAACCCTGGCTAATTCAATAAAAATTGTTAACAAGGTGAGCAATTCTATAGCATTAGAAATAGAAAAAGACATACTCAACATTTCTATAGAGAAAATATAAAATATATACCTGATTTTAACAGCCTTTAATTTTGATTTTAAGAAACAAGGAAGTATATTCGCATAAAGGTTTCAAACATTAATAAAATTACTACTATGAGCGAAAAAACGAGATATTCTGACGCTGAATTAGAAGAATTCCGCGACATCATTAAAGAGAAACTGGATAAAGCTTTTGTTGATTATGAACAACTTAAGGCAGCGCTTAATAATTTGGATGGTAATGACACAACTGACACATCCCCTACTTTTAAAGTATTGGAAGAAGGTGCAACAACTATGTCTAAAGAAGAAGCTGGACGTTTGGCTCAACGTCAAATGAAATTTATTCAACACTTACAAGCCGCCTTGGTGCGGATAGAAAACAAAACTTATGGCATTTGCCGTGAAACAGGAGAGCTGATTCCTAAAGAACGTTTACGTGCAGTTCCACATGCTACACTTAGTATAGAAGCAAAGGAATCTGAAAAAAAATAAAATTCTTGCGACTTCGATAGTTTTTCATCGAGGTGGTTTGTTTATGTATGACAACACAGATAACCAAAAAGGCACTTATTAGTGTCTCTCTTATATTTTCGCTGTTGATTTTAGACCAAATCTTCAAAATTTGGATTAAAACGAGTTTCTTTTTGGGTGAGGAAATTCAAATTACGGGCTGGTTTCGTCTACATTTTGTGGAAAATAAGGGCATGGCTTTTGGTATGTCTTTGTTCGATAAGAAATATCTTACCATTTTTAGGATAATAGCTTCTTTGGCAATAGGTTATTATCTTTTTTTATCTATAAAAAAAGATAGCGAATATACATTATTAGTACCAGTATGTTTAATATTCGCAGGTGCTTTTGGTAATATAATAGACTCGATTTTGTATGGTCAAATTTTTTCTGAAAGTACACCTTTTGAGATTGCAAAATTCGTTCCTTTTGGACAAGGATACGCACATATATTCTATGGGAAAGTTGTAGATATGTTATATTTTCCTCTTATCCAAGGAAATTTTTGGAACTGGATTCCAATGGTAGGAGGTCAAGAGTTTACTTTTTTCGCACCAGTATTCAATATTGCAGATTCTTGCATTACTGTCGGAGTTATTCTTATTATAATATTTGAAAAGAAAATTTTTAAAAACAAGGTATCAAAATGAATTTCATAAAAAGTCAACTATGTTTGTGTATACTCCTTCCTTTCCTCTTTTTTTCTTGTGGAGAAAGGTATAATCGGGGTGTTTTACAAGAAAAAAAAATGGTTGACGTTATGGTTGATGTTCATTTGGTTGAAGGAATGTCAGAACAAAATCTACTAAATCAGAATAACCATTCTACCTCTAATGTTTATTACAATAACATTTTAATGAAGCATGAAATTACTTTAGCTGAATTGGATAGTTCTATTGCATGGTACGCCCGACATCCTAAAATATATAAACGTGTATATGACAGTGTCGTATCAAGATTAGAAAAACAGAAAAGTTTGATTGAAAAAGGTTATTATCTAAAAAAAGATACCTTAAATGCTAATAAAGCAAAATAAATGGAATGTGTTGCAGCTCAATATATAGTAATTTCTGATAATAATTTTTTGAAGGGAGGGGTAATTGAAATAAACTCTGATAAGATTATTAAAGAAATTTCAATACTCACAAAAGAGAGAGCTGCTACTCTATTTTATAATGGAATTATTTTTTCGGTAAAAACCAATGTAATTCCTAAGATTCAAGATTTTCGAGAATTACAAAGCGACAATCCAAAGAAGAATATTTTTGATATGATAAGTATTCTTGGTTGTGAGACAATAAAAGTTGGGGAAAAAATAAATAATTTGTTTTTATTGGAAAATATTGATTTCTCAACCATTAGAATAAAGAAAGACACTCTCCTATCTGCTATCTTCTTCTAAATTCAGAGCATACAATGGCAGTCGCAACTGCTACATTTAACGAATCGGAAGTTTTCCTGCCAGTAGGATAATTCGGAATAAATATTCTTCGTTTTATCCATTGTTCAACTTCTTTACTTATTCCATTACCCTCATTTCCCATAACTATAATTCCCTCATTTGAAAGGCATTGGGAGTAAATATCTTCTCCATCCAGCATACTACCATATATTGGTAAACGGTTATCAAGAATTTCAAAAAAATCAGATAAATTATGATAAAATATTTTTACCCTACCTATTGCACCCATGGTAGCTTGTACCGTTTTTGGACTATAAGCATCTGCGGTTCCAATAGAGCAAATAATATTTTCAATTCCGAACCAATCAGCTATCCGAATAATTGTGCCAAGATTTCCAGGATCTTGTATATTATCTAGAACAAGGGTTAATTTACCTAATAAATTTTCTACATTAAAAGAATGTACAGGCATCTTGAAAATCGCCAACATTTCTTGAGGATGTTCTAAAAAACTAATTTTATTTAGTTCACTCTTTGTTATTTCTTCTTGACAATCAGCATAATATTTATTTTCTACATTAGAAATATAAAAAAGCATTTCACATAAAAAGTTATCAAGTAAATCCTCAATAGTTTTTTTGCCCTCTGCAACGAACAAACCATAATTCAATCGATTTTTCTTTACGGATAGAGAATTTATAAGTTTTATCTTATTTTTGGTCAGCATATTATGAAATTTATGATTGCATATTTTTTCTTTTGCGAATTTACGAAAGAAATTGCTATTAAGGCTTATTTATGCTAAATTTGTACAATTTTCGGTAAATGAGATCAAAATTATTCAATATATCTTTTCTCGTAATTACATTGCTTACTGCTTGTAATTCAACGAAGTATGTACCAAATAACAAATATTTGTTGGACCAGGTTCATATTAAATCCGATTTGAAAAATGTTAAGGAGGTTGATTTGATTGGATATCTTAGACAAACACCAAACACCAAAATGTTCGAGGCTATTAATTTCAACTTAGGTCTTTACAATTTATCCGGAAAAGATACTACTTTGTGGATTAATAGATTTCTAAAGAATATAGGCAATCCTCCTGTTATTTATGATTCTACATTGGTAACTCTTTCTGAAAAGGAGTTCAAAAAATATATGACGAACAAAGGCTATGAAAATGCTGAAATAAAATCGTCTGTAACATTCAAAAAGAAAAAGGCAAGAGTTCAATATGAAATTATTAGTAATGAACCTTATAAAATAGGAAACATCTCTTATAAAATAGATAATGACACCATAAGAGGTTTACTATTCGCAGATACTACAAATGCTATTATCAAGAAGAATAATTTATTTGATATTGATCAATTAGAGAGAGAACGCATACGTATAGCAGAAAATTTGCGTAATCATGGTTATTTTCTTTTTAATAAAGAGTATGTTACCTATCTTGCTGATAGTAGCAAATTAAATCATCAAATTGATTTGACTATTTATATAAGAAAAATGCAAAAGACGGGACCCAAAAATACCGTTCTACGAGTTTCCCACGAAAGGTATAAAATACAAAGTGTGAAATATTTACTCATAAATGATGTATTAGATATTTCAAATGGAAATGTTGCAAAGATGGATACAATTACATACAAAGATAAACTTTTTATATACAATAATCTTTTTGTAAATCCTTCTATTCTAGATAGTAAAACATATATTTCGGCAAACAATTATTATTCAGAAAAAGATGCAGAAAAAACATATAGTAACATCAATGCTATGCATGTTGCCAAATTTTTACGAATAGACTTTGTAGAGGTTAAAAATGAAAATGATAGTATAAAAAAACTGGAATGTATTATTCTTATTACCCCAAATAAAAATCAATCTTTTAGCCTTGAGTTGGAAGGAACTAATTCTGATGGAGACTTTGGTGTAGCAGGAAAATTTGGATATACACACCGAAACGTTTTCAAAGGAGCGGAAAATTTCACATCAAAATTAAAAGCTTCTAATGAGGCTATTGGTAGTATTGGTAATATACTGACATACAGCTCATGGGAAATAAGTGGCGAAACAGGATTGCAGTTTCCTCGTTTTATATTTCCCTTTTTAAACATGGAGACACTAAGAGAAATAAATGCTACAACAGAATTTAATGTCAATTACAGCTATCAAATTCGTCCTGACTATTCGAGAACGATTGCCGGCTTTGGCATCAAATACCGTTGGAAACCAAATTTCAATAAAAACGTTAGACATAGTGTAGATTTATTAGATTTTAGTTATGTTTATTTGCCTCCCGGTTCTATTTCCTCAGAATTTAAAGAAAAATATTTAAATAGTTCTTCTCTTTTGCAGTATAGCTATGAAGACCACCTAATTTTAAAAACAGGTTATTATTTTTCCTACTCTAACCAAACCGTTCAGAGAAAAGAGAGCGGATATTCTCTTAGAGCGGGGATTGAAACAGCGGGCAATTCTCTTTATGGAATTTGCAGCCTCTTAGAAACTCCAAAACAAGATGGAGCCTATATGTTAGGAAAAATAAAGTTCTCACAATATGTAAAAATGGATGGCGAATATTCTTTTAACTATTTTATAGATGAAAGTAATAGAATAGTCTATCATGTAGCAATCGGAATTGGAGCCCCTTATGGAAATTCGGATATTTTACCTTTTGAAAAACGTTACTACGGAGGTGGTGCTAATAGTGTAAGAGGATGGTCTGTACGTACCTTAGGACCAGGATCATATAATAATAATGGGGTTGTTGATTATATGAGCCAATCAGGAGATATGAAATTAGACTTAAATATAGAATATCGAGCAAAATTATTTTGGGTGATGGAACTAGGTGTATTTGCAGATGGAGGCAATGTCTGGACTTTGTTACCCTACGGAGATCAAAAAGGTGGAAATTTTCAATTTGATACTGCTTACAAACAAATAGCATTAGGTTATGGGATGGGATTAAGATTTGATTTTTCTTATTTTATTTTGCGTTTAGATTGGGGTATAAAAGCTTATGATCCATCAAAAACAGGTTCGAATGCTTGGCGATTTAATAACACATGGAACATAAATGACGACACAGCCCTCCACTTTGCTGTAGGTTATCCCTTCTAATAAATTTCAAAGAAAAGCTCTTGCGATAAGAAAAAAATCATTACCTTTGTCTCCGCGAAAATGGTTCCGTAGCTCAGCTGGATAGAGCAACGCCCTTCTAAGGCGTGGGTCAAGCGTTCGAATCGCTTCGGAATCACAAAAAAATGTCGAGTCTAGAGATGCAGTATGGCATCTTCGTGAACTCGACATTTTTCATTAGAAAGTACGTTTTACTGAACCTAAAAAAGAAAATCTGGCAGTATGTATTCAGCAATAACTCCACTGCCTAGACAGACAGCACAACTCTCGTCATAAACAGCACAAAACTGTCCTGGAGCAATACCTTGTATTTTTTCCTCAGAATCAATATAATATTTTCCATTTTTAATTTCAATGGAACCAAAAGTAAATTCGGGAGTATGCCTGATTTTGAACGCAATACGTTGCTTCCCCTCAAAGCAACCCCAAGTATCTTTTGTAATAAACAAAAAGTCATCCAATGGAATAGAAGTTCCATATTGAGTAGCAGGGTCATATCCATTAGAAACATATACAATGTTTTCTTCAATATTTTTAGCAACCACGTACCAAGGTCCACCACTTAGTCCTAATCCTTTCCGTTGCCCAATAGTATGAAACCATAATCCGTTATGCTGCCCTAGTATTTTACCAGTTTCTAACTCGACTATCTTTCCTATTTTTGTTCCAATATATTTTTTGATAAAGTCATTGTAATTCACTTTTCCTAAAAAACAAATGCCTTGACTATCTTTTCTTGCTGCACTCGGTAAACCCTCTTGAAAAGCCAATTCGCGAACCTTGTATTTTGGCAAATCTCCTATAGGAAACATCAGTTTGGAGAGCTGTCCATAATTAATTCGGGACAAAAAATATGTTTGATCTTTGCGCTTATCAACTGCTGTTGCCAAATAATATTTTCCATCAATGATTGTTGTATTGGCATAATGACCAGTTGCAATTTTATCAAAATCCTTACCATATTTTTGGTTAAAACTACCAAACTTAATGAGTTTATTACACATTATGTCCGGATTGGGTGTTAGACCCATTTTAACTGTTCTAAGTGTATAGTCTACTACCTGTTCCCAATATTCAGTTTGAAGAGACACTATTTCCATCTTCAAACCATATTTTTTGGCTATGAAAGACGTTAATTCAATATCTTCCTCCGCAGAACAACCCATATAGCCATTTTCATCCTCCATTCCAATACGGATATAAAAAATAGTCGGATTGTACCCCATCTCTTTTAATCGATATACTACAACCGAACTATCCACTCCTCCTGAAACTAAGGCGGCTATATTCATTTTTATTTATTTTTACTTAAAATAATTATTTTTAGCTGATTTGGATGGTATGAAAGAACTCGATTTTTCGAAATTTTCAAAGATTTTCTTTTCATCCTTTGTTAAATTTTCGGGAATATAGACTCCTATATTTACTAATAAATCACCCGTTCCATAAGAATTTACACTTGGTAACCCTTTACCCTTTAATCGCAAAATTTTACCAGATTGCGTTCCACTCTCTATCTTTATTTTAGCTTTTCCATCAATGGTAGGTATCTCCACCGAACCTCCTAATATGGCAGTTGGCAAAGATAACATCAGATTGTATATTAAATCATTATCATCCCTAATAAGTTCAGGATGTTTTTCTTCTTCTATTAAAACCAATAAGTCACCATTAATACCGCCTCTACGAGCAGCATTTCCTTTTCCGTTTAATGACAATTGCATACCTTCTTGTACTCCGGCAGGTATATTAACACTTATGACTTCCTCAGCTACCTCAACACCTTCTCCTCCACATTTAGAGCACTTTTTTGTAATTATTTTACCCTCTCCATTACAATTTGGACAAGTGGTACTTGTTTGCATTTGACCAAACATGGAATTTACCAAACGCATTACAGTTCCAGTTCCCTTACAAGTTGGACAAGTCGTAACAGAATTGCTATCAGCTGCCCCAGATCCGTTACAAGAAGAACAAACAACATATTTTTTTACCTTGATTTTTTTCTCTACGCCAGTAGAAATTTCTTTTAAAGTTAATTTTACCTTGACACGAAGATTGGTTCCCTTATTTACCCTTCTTTGCCTTCCCCCACCACCAAAGCCAAAATGTCCGCCAAATATATCTCCAAAATGTTCAAAAATATCATCCATGGACATACCACCACCAAAATTTGTACCTCCAGAAGAAGCTGCACCGCCTACTCCGGCATGTCCAAATTGGTCATAACGCTGCTTTTTTTGAGGATTACCTAACACATCATATGCTTCCGCTGCCTCTTTAAATTTTTCTTCCGCTTCCTTATTTCCAGGGTTCTTATCGGGGTGAAATTCAATAGCCTTTTTTCTATAAGCTTTTTTTATTTCTTCATCGGTAGCATTTTTATTTACCCCAAGAACTTCGTAATAATCTCTTTTTTCAGACATAATATATTTATTTTTTACTCTGCTACTACCACTTTTGCAAATCGTATTACTTTATCATGGAAAGTATAGCCTTTTTGGACACAGTCAATGATTTTCCCTTTCAATGCATCATCTTGTGATGGAAAAGTAGTTACAGCTTCATGAAAATCAGTATCAAAAGGTTGATTTTCAACATCAATTGCCTTGACACCATTCTGAGACAAGAAAGCCATGAACTTACTGTGAATCAATAAGATTCCTTCCTTTGTGTGTGAATCTTCCTCCTTGATATTATCTAAAGCTCTTTCAAAATCATCTACCACCGGAAGTAAATTAGTCAAAACAGTCTCCCCACCATATTTTAATAAATCGCTTTTTTCGCGTAAAGTTTTTTTCTTGTAATTATCAAAGTCTGCCATTAATCGTAAATGAGAGTCATTTAATTTCTCCAACTCATCTTTTAATTTTTCTATCTCAACATCTTTTTCAGTACACCCATCATTAACGATTGTTTCTTCTGGCATGACTTCTTCTTTTTCCTCTACGTTTTTATCTTTCTTCATTTCTAGTTATTTTTGTTTTTCATTTTCCAACTGCAAATATTTTGCCAAAAATGTTTTTCAGTCATTTTGACAGACAAACGACCCACTGTAATTAAAAAGGATGTCCGATTTTGAACACCCTTTTTAGTTTTACTTTCTATTGCGTTGCTGTTTTTGCATTTCTAATTGCTGCTTCTGCATTTTTTCAAGTTTATCAGCAAATTTAGATTTTTTCAATGGTTTCTTTTTATTTTCATTGAGTTGCAGTAGCAACTTTTTTTCATTTACAAAAGCTCTGAACAGATATGTTTGGAAAATAGTAAATAAAGTTGAAATGAAGTAGTAATAGCTTAATCCAGAAGAATATTCATTAAAGAAAACTAAAAACATAAGGGGCATTAAATACATAACAACTTTCATTCCAGGCATTTGTTGTGAAGAGCCAGCAGTAGCATCACTATTTATTTTTGTATAAATGATGTTTGTGACAGTCATTAACAAGCAGAATAGACTTACATGATTACCATAATAAGTAGAGATAATGGGAATATACCTATCCCAACTGATAATAGCATCAAAAGTCGAAAGGTCTTTGGCCCAAAGAAAACTTTGCTGACGAAGTTCAATAGATGCCGGAAAAAATGTAAACATTGCAAATAAAATAGGCATTTGCAATAGCATTGGCAAACATCCCCCCATTGGACTCACTCCTACTTTTTTATACAGATTCATTGTGGCCTGTTGTCTTTCCATGGCTTTTTCTGCAGGAATTTTGGCATTAATTTCATCTATTTGAGGGCGTAACACTTTCATTTTTGCAGTTGACATGTATGATTTAAACGTCAACGGAAGAAGTATTAATTTGATAAATATTGTCATCAACAATATAACGATGCCATAGTTTGAGATGAATTTCTCAAGAAAATTAAATACGGGAATAACTAAAATTTTATTTACCCACCCAAAGATTCCCCAACCTAAAGGAATTAATTTATCAAGGTGAAGTTTATCCTTATCTTTTATTCCCTTATCATAGAGCTTGAAAATTTTATATTTATTTGCTCCAAAATAATATCTAAAACCTGTTTTTATTTCTCCTTTAGGATCAAAATTAACACTCATTGTTGAATGACAATCTTTTAAGTAGGAAGAACCTTCTTGACCCATCTTGGATTTTAAAGTAGCAGAATAAAAATAGTCGTCAGCAATTAGTATAGATGAAAAAAACTGATCTTTACAAGCAATCCATTGCAAGCGATTCGCAATATCTTTTGTATCGTCACCATCTTTTTTTAATTCTTCTATA
>RRZU010477692.1_pt1 | contig 16207 bp, 15 predicted proteins | sample 2165561 | NCBI WGS metagenome assembly RRZU01 (sample SAMN10456909, study PRJNA506462) | wastewater metagenome | isolation source: wastewater sludge | place: USA: Moscow, Idaho
AAAACAGTCTTTATATATAATTTCTCGTGCGTGAAGCATCTGGTTATTTACGCCGACTTAGCTCAGTTGGTAGAGCAGCTGATTTGTAATCAGCAGGTCGCGAGTTCGAGTCTCGCAATCGGCTCCATATTAATCCTCAATATTCTAGTGATATTGAGGATTTTTATTTGTTATTCAAGAGTTTGATGATACTATTACTAAAGGATGTTTATGCATGTTTTTGGGAGATAGGAGATTCAAGATACAGTATGAAGCTTTCATATTCTAAGTTGCGTTTCGCTACTATTATGTATTCTGCTATTCCTGTAGTTTTTTTCATTTTTGGTTGGTTCAGCTTAATGTTTGCTATAGTTTTTACTGCGTGTCTTGCTTTCGCTTTGTATAGTTTCAAGAAATACACAAATAGTGATGATGGAGCCATCTCAGAGATTACTATCTCAAAGAGAACCTTAGTTATAGTAGGTGTAATAACGGTCGTATGGTGCTTGCTTGCTGGTCAAGGAGGCTTCATTCATCAATCTAGTGACAATGTTATTCGTAATGCTATTTTTCGAGATATGATCAAGTACGAATGGCCTGTATCCTACTCGGGAGAGCAAATTCTTTCTTATTATATTGGTCAATGGGTTTTACCTGCTTTTTTTGGAAAGATGGTTTTTGCAATTAGTGGTTCCATATTCGCCGCCTACTTAACTGGTAACATATTCTTATTCATTTGGAGTGGGGTAGGTGTTTATCTGGCACTTTTGTTTGTTGTTTTGTTGACATCAAAGGGCGGGAAAGTTTTGCCGATTGTTGCGGTTCTTATGTTCATTATGTTTAGTGGGCTTGATGTCGTTGGTAAGGAGATAACGAAGTATCCGGTTACGGATCATATAGAATGGTGGGCTAGATATTTCCAATTTAGTTCAAACTCTACGTGTTTATTTTGGGTTTACAATCAAGCGATAGTGAGTTGGTTAGTTACTATGTGCGTGATTAACGAGAAGAAGATAGATAATCTGGCTTTTATAGGAATTATGGCTTTGCCTTTTGGTCCTTTCCCGTTTGTTGGAATTGTAGGCATTTGTGTTGCTAAAGCTATATCAATAATTATCGATGAGAAACCGTCCTTCAAGGAATTAATAAAGAATACGTTCACGGAGCAGAATGTTTTGGCTCTAATTGCAATAGGAGTGCCGTATGCGGTCTACTATATGTCAAATTCTATTGTGTCGAATGATGCAATCTATGGTGAGAACGAAGTCAATGTTGGATTGCGTTTTCATGGAGTATTAATGAACGCTATTAAGACGGGAAGTTCTGCTGAGATTTGGAATTTTGTGTCTTTCTATTTGGGATTCATGTTACTTGAAGTAGGAGTTTTTGTACTAATAATAGTATTACATAAGAAGAAGTCTTTCTTAAAGAATAAGGCGTTCTTCATTTCAATGATTATGCTCTTGTTTGTTCCTCTTATTCAAATGGGAGCGGGTTATGACTTTGCGATGAGAGTATCAATTCCTTTCGTAACTTATATAGCGATAGAGTTTATTCAAAGTGTACTCGAGATGATTTCGTATAGTAAGCCAGATGTTGGGAAGGTACGTAATTTCTTAACTAAGCCGGTTTTATTACTAGCACTTCTGATATTTTTGGTAGGCAGCGTTACTCCTTATGTCGAGTTCAGAAGAGAGATAGTAAAAACGTATACTCAAGGCGTCAATCCGAAAGTTGACTATTTCGCTTTTGAGTCATTGAATCAATTAGCTGAAAAAAATAATTTTGCTTCGCCACAGACAAGCGACTCTTTGTACTATCAATATTTTGCTAGACGTGGCCTTAGATAATGGAACTCATGTCGATTTTGAGCTTCAATCATAGTTATTAGTTAATTAATGTGAAGATTTAGTGCTTACAGTATAAATTCCTGCATTATCGAGTCATTCTAATGTAATAACCGAGAGAACAAGTAGGGTGGAGATGGAGATACGTATGGACGATGTTGATTTATTTGAGAGGTTATCATTAGACGCACATCCTGCGTTGGATTATGTGCTTTATGACGGCTGGCTTATGCAATTTAGTGATGGCTATACTGATAGAGCCAATTCGATTTATGTTCTCGAGAAAGGCGAATTGGATCTTAATGACAAGATAGCCTATTGTGAGGGGGAGTATGCGCGCCGTGGACTTCCTTGTAACTTTAAGATAACGCCTAAGAATATTGATATGGATATCATTCTTTCGAAAAGAGACTACAATATTGTAACGCCTACCTACATAATGAGTATGTCTCTGGAGAGTTCGAAAAGCACAAAGGAGCTCGATTATCCAGCAAATTATGTCTTTGAAGTTGGACCTCTTGATAGCTCTTGGGAAGAGTGCAGTGCGAAGCTTGAGTCTGTAGAATATGAGAAGATGCAAATTGCCAAACGCATTCATTCCAAGATTAAGGGTGAGGTATTTGGAGCAAAGGTTTCGGTTGATGGAAGAGACATAGCTTGCGCGATGGGCGTCGCTGACGGTATTTATTTAGGTTTGTATAACGTTTTTGTCTTTGAAGAATATAGAAGAAAAGGTCTTGCAGAGAAGCTAATAAATGACATTTTCGCGAAGGCCTACGAGTTTGGTGCAAGAAAGGCATATCTTCAAGTCGTTAGAGAAAACAAGCGCGCTATAGCGCTATACTCGAAAATGGGTTTTTGCACGAATTACACATATTGGTATAGAAAGAAGATGCAATAATTATGAATTGGGACCCGACAAAGTATTTACTTTTCGAAAAAGAGAGGACGAGACCTGCTAAGGAAACAATTTCCGGATGTGGATATCTTGGGTGTTGATTACTCTAGTAATATGATCGAGCAAGCAAGAGCTGACTACAAAGATGATTCACATATGCTTTTCGAAGTAGCCGATGCCTCAAAAGATCTGGAGACAATGAAGCATAGGTTTGATTTGGTGTTCTCGAACGCATGCATTCAATGGGTTCCGAACCACGACAAGCTTATTAATGACATTATTAATGCGGTTAAGTCAGGCGGTTACTTAGCGATTCAGCAACCATATAACTATGATGAGCCGATTTACTTGTTGATTCGGGAAACAATTGCGTCAAGCAGATGGAAGAGCCGCATTAACGACTCGAGAACTTTCTATCACTTGAGGGCTAACGACTACTATGATCTGCTCGCAACAAGATGCGAAGACATCAACGTTTGGATGACAACCTATAAGCACACAATGCCCTCGCATGAAGCGATTCTTGATTGGTATCGTGGGACAGGCTTGCGTCCATATATTCAGGCGCTTGGCGATGACAAAGAGAGTATACAGGAGTTCGAAAAAGACATTCTCGATAGAATAGTAACTGCTTATCCAAAGCAAAAAGACGGTAATATTATTTTTGATTTCCCTAGATTGTTTTTTACAGCAAAAGTGAAGTAATAGTATTGCAGAGTGCCTAAGATTAAGCGCAGCAATCTGTTTATATAAGAAGCCGATATAGCAATGCATGTTTATATTTCGATATAACATGCAAATTTTTTTGCAAGTATATTGACGTACAATATTATACGACGTATAATACCATCATAAATACAATATGAAAGGAGATAGAGTATGGTTTTTCAATTAGGTGCACCTCTACTTGATGCGTGCGTATTAGCTGTACTTACTGAGGGTGACGCTTATGGGTACACTTTGACTCAGCAAGTTAAGTCCGTTGTTGATATTTCTGAGTCGACATTATATCCAGTTCTTAGACGATTAGAGAAGGACAATTGTCTTGAGACATATGATGAGCCTTTTCAAGGACGTAACAGAAGGTATTACAAACTGACGGATGAAGGCAAGACAAAGTTTGATTTCTATTTAATGGAATGGAGCAAGTTTGTAGAAGCTATTAATCGTTTGATGGAGGGTAAGGGAAATGAATAAAGAAGAATACATTTCCGAGTTAAGTAATTGCCTAAAGAGATTGCCTGAGAGCGATAAGCAAAAGGCGCTTGAATTCTATAGGGAATACCTAGAGGAAGCTGGTCAGGAGAATGAGACAAGCACTATTGAGGCGCTCGGAACGCCAAAGGAACTTGCTAAGAAGATTATTGTTGAGTGTGTAGATAAGAACTATATCAAGGAAGAACTTTCAGAAAGCAATGATAGTAATATTAATAATGATTCTTCTCAAGAAGCTAAGAAAGAAAAAGGAAAAGTTAAGCTTAGTGCTATATGGATAGTTCTACTTGCGATTTGTGCTTTGCCTTTCTCACCAGTAGTTATTGCATTGGTTATTGCTCTTCTAGTAATTGTTATCTCAATACTAATTACAATTGGTGCTCTGGTCTTATCTGGAGTTGTAACAGCGATTGCAGGATTAATTATGTTCGTTGTAGGTATTCTTTCTATTTTCTCTATGCCTGGAGGAGCTTTACTTCCAATAGGTATTGGACTTACTTGCATAGCACTTGGAGTTCTTATGTCAATAGGATTCTATGAGCTAGGAAAGCTTATCGTTATTGGTTTTGTGAAACTTGGTGGATCCATGGTTCATAAGAAGAAGGGGGGAAATAAGAATGCCTAAATGGATAAAGTGGTGTTTAAGAATTTCAATCGTTTTACTCGCTGTAGGAATTGTCCTATCTGCAATAGGCTTCTGGATAAACAAGGGAAAAGGGTTCAATATTTATTGGAAGGACTATCGCTTTGTTTATGATAAGGACGAATCAGCAATAAGTGAGCTAGATTTTACGGAGCTGGATGCTTTCGAAGAAATCAATGTTGATATTGACAGTGCTGATGTAGAGTTTAAGCAAGGTGATGACTACGGAATCTCATATCGTGTTGAGGGCGATGCGCCTACGTATTCAGTAGAGAATGGTGTATTGACTGTAAATAAGAGTCAGGACTCTATTGCTGTAGTTAACTTCAACTTCAACTTTATCTCACAGGAAAGATCCAACATAATTACTATCTACTATCCAGCAGGAGAAGATGTTAGCTTTACATCCATAAATCTCACTAATCACTTTGGTGATATCAATGTTACTGGGGATTTTGAAGCAGATAATCTGGATATTGTTAATGATTCAGGTGACGTTTATTTGACAGGTTTATCTGGTGCCATGATCGTAGAATTAAATTTTGGCGACTTGACAATAGAAGATAGTACATTTGAATCTTTGGATATTGATAATCAAAGCGGTGATTGTACTATGGATAATGTTGAGATTGCTGGAAACACTTCAATTTCTAATGAATTTGGAAATTCTGAAGCAAGCAATTGCTCCTTCAATGAAATAACAGCCAATATGGAGTGTGGTGACTTAGATTTTATTAATTGCGTATATAGTGCAAATGTAAATATTGAAGAGTCATTTGGAGATGTATCTGTTGAAGGTGAGTGCACGACCGATTCCTTTGGATTTGACCTTGATGCATCATTTGGTGATATAAGCGTACAGGGAAATTCAATTGATCAGTCAAGCTATAGTGAAAATTCAGATGCTGATATCGTGTTCACTGTCTCAAATGAGAGTGGTGATACAAGTGTAGAAATAGCTTAATCGTTTGTTTTCGACTCCTAATAACATGAAAATTGTCGCACGTAGCTCAAAAAGCAAAGTGCGACAATTTTTATTGATGTAAAAAAGCTTGCATTTTTTGGAAATTGTATGAAAATACTAATAGAATACTTTGATTGTCAAAAGGTATCCGGATTAAGGGGTAGGAGAATGTATAGAATAGTAGCTAAGGAAGAACTCAATTCCTCCGTAACGAAGATTGTTGTAGAAGCGCCTCTTGTTGCAAGGAAGGCGGAGCCAGGTCAATTCATTATTCTAAGCGTTGATGATGACGGGGAGAGAATTCCTCTTACGATAGCGGATTATGATAGAGAAAAGGGAACAGTAACGATTATTTTTCAAATAGTTGGTGCTACAACTAATATACTTAATCAAAAACAAGTAGGAGAGAGTATTAAGGATTTTGTTGGTCCTCTTGGAAAAGAAGCGGAGACTAACGGGTACAAGAACGTATGCATAGTTGGTGGAGGTGTAGGTTGCGCTATAGCTCTCCCTATTGCTAAGAAATTTCACGAATTGGGTGCTAAGGTTACTAGTATTGTTGGTTTTAGAAGCAAAGACATAGTTATTCTTGAGGAGGACTTCAAGAAGTGTTCGGATAAGCTTTTTGTATTGACTGACGATGGTACCTATGGAACTAAGGGAAATGTCACAGCACCTCTTAAGGATTGTCTGGATCAAGGAGAGAAGTTCGATTTGGTTATTACTATTGGTCCTCTTATCATGATGAAGTTTGTTGTGTTGACGTGTAAGCCATATGGCGTACCTGTAACAGTATCGATGAATCCTATTATGATTGACGGAACTGGAATGTGTGGCGGATGCCGACTTACTTTATTGCAAGACGGTGAAAGAGTAACTAAGTTCGCATGCGTAGACGGACCGGACTTTAATGGATATGAGATAGACTTTGATGAGGCAATGTCAAGAGGACGTATGTATCAGGAACAAGATCGACATGCAAATACTGGAAGTTGCAACTTGTTCTCAGCAGATAAAGACAATAAGAGTGAAGGATAAGGGGATAGAGGATGGCTTTTATAGCTAAGATGAATTCAATGCCAACACTGGATGCTAGCGTTCGATCTAAAAATTTTAAAGAGGTAGCTCTGGGATATTCCGCAAACGTTGCAATAGAAGAAGCAAAAAGATGCTTGAATTGCAAAAATAAACCTTGTGTAACTGGTTGCCCAGCAAATATTGATATTCCTGGCTTTATTTCTCACGTAAAGAATAATGACTTTGACAAAGCATTTGAAGTGATATCTCAGTCGTCGTGTCTCCCGGCGGTTTGTGGACGAGTTTGTCCTCAAGAAAGCCAATGCGAGAGTAAGTGTACGATGGGAGTTAAGTTCGAGCCAGTTGGAATTGGAAGACTTGAGAGATTCGTTGCTGATTACCATAATAGTAAAGATAGCGATAATGAGCAAAAAGCAAAACAGGTTCAACCTAATGGCATAAAGATAGCTATTATTGGCTCTGGTCCTTCAGGCTTATCATGTGCCGGAGATTTAGTTCGTGAAGGCTTTGAAGTAAGTATCTACGAAGCTTTGCACTTACCTGGTGGCGTTCTGTCATATGGAATTCCTGAGTTCCGTTTGCCTAAAAGGATAATTCGTAAGGAAGTAGATGCCTTGATTAGTCAGGGCGTAAAACTTAAAACTAATGTAGTTATTGGTAAGACTTTGGATATAGATGATTTATTTGAGATGGGATATAAAGCGATTTATGTTAGTACTGGTGCAGGACTTCCCAAATTCATGAATATCCCTGGTGAAAGCTTAAAGGGTGTATATTCTGCTAATGAGTTCCTTACAAGAGTTAATCTTATGAAGGCATATAAAGAAGGTAGTTTTACTCCAATATCTACGGGCGAGAAGACTGTTGTTGTCGGAGGAGGAAATGTTGCAATTGATGCAGCTCGTTGTGCAATTAGACTTGGAAGCAAGGTCACGGTTGTTTATCGCCGTACTGAGAAAGAGCTTCCGGCGCGTCTGGAAGAGATTGAGCACGCCAAAGAAGAAGGTATTGAGCTTATGTTCCTAACTAACCCGATAGAGATTAAGTCAGACGAGAATGGTTTTGTGGATAGCATAGTTTGTAGACAAATGAAGTTATCTGAACCTGATGAGTCTGGAAGAGCTAGGCCAGTTGAGGTTGCCGGAAGTGAGTTCGAGATAAAGACACATTCGGTTATTATGGCTCTAGGTACATCACCTAATCCATTAATTCGTAAGACCACAAAGGGAATCAAGTTTAATATGCATGGTGGAATTGTTGTTGACGATAATGGCAAAACGTCTAGGGAGGGCATCTATGCTGGAGGCGATGCTGTTACGGGTTCTGCTACAGTAATCTCTGCTCTGGGTGCTGGAAAAAGAGCTGCCAAGGCAATAATGGAGAGCTTAACTAAGTAAACTGCGACATTTTTATCCAATTAATTCATGAAGTAATTAGTTAACTAGAAAGTTAATCTATAGTGGATTAATCTTTCTAGTTAATTGTCTGTGTAATAACCACAATATTATACCTATAAGTATTGTCCCCACATGCATGGCAGTAAAGCTAATTGCCCACGCACCATTCTTGTTTAAGAAATAGATGTCTTTCCATTCTTTTAGATATACAACCATAATCATATAGACGATGCCATAGAAGAAGGTGGGCAAAATGCTCATAAAGGAGTGGAAGAAGCTAATCTCGCCTTTTTCGATATAAAGAAAAGAAGAAATCACGAGAAATGGTGTTATCAGATGAAGGATGAGATTACGTCCAGCAAAAGCCTTCGCGAATCCTGCCGTTGGGCCAAGATAGGCCAAAGAAGTTATGAAAGTAACGCCTAGAGCTACAGCAGCAACATATTTGAGCGTTATTGCCCAAGAAGATACGTGATCCTTCTTACGAATTATTACCAGAAAATTCTCAACGACCAATACAAGACAAGCAATTGTAGCTAGAATGTTCGAATCAATAGTGAAGTAGCGAAAGACATTCGTACCCTTGACCTTAAGGTTGTTGTACTTGAGTTTAACAAACAAATCCAGTTCGGAGAAGTATGATATTTTATAGAAGAAGGTGACGATACACGTGATAATTAGTATCGCTGTCACCAAATTTATTAATAAAGATACAGTGTTATTAAGCCTTAGTCTTCTCATAGTGTTCCTTCTTTTGATTCACATATAGTACACCAAATTGAAGAATATGTCCTTGCTTTTTTCTGACTATTATTTAAGTATTCTGACTGTCCCTTGCAAACCATCGACCTCAACCAAGTCTCCAGTATGAAGGACTGTAGTCGCATTTCCGCATCCGACAACTGCAGGAATGCCGAACTCTCTAGCCACTATGGCAGCATGAGATAGAGGCGCGCCTATATCAGTAATAATTGCCTTTGCCTTGGGAAAAAGAACTGTCCATCCTATGTTTGTGGCGTTTGTAACAAGTATTTCCTGGTTGTTGAATTCCTCCATGTCCTCGAGACGATTAATTACATGTACGATGCCCTTAACCTTGCCGCTTGCGCCTGGGAAGCCATTAACTTCACAACTTAATTGACTGCTTGATGTGTTTGAAGTATTCGAAGCACTATAGAAATCAAGCCTTCGGTTTTCTTCTTTCATCCATTTGGAGGGTTCAAATCGTCCAATAAGTATGTTGGGGAACTTTGGCATGGATTGGTACTTCTTGTATGTCTCGAGCCTCTTTGAAATGAACTGCAAGCAGGATTTGTCGTTTGCGAGAAGTGCAAGGATTTCATCAAAATACAACATAAATACGTCGTCACCAAGATTGTTTACTTTAGCAACCTGCAGTAAGAATTCTCGATAGACACAAAATAACCACACGGCCTTACTTCTTATGCTCTCCCTTACTTGGTTGGACTCGATGAACTTTGCCATCTTTTTATCTATCCATTTGGTCTTACTTGGATACTTTGCTTTGAAGTCCGCAAGAGCTTGCTTATAGCTTCTCGCTTGGTTATCTTGAAGCATATGTACATTAATTCCTGATTTATTATGCGTTTCTATTGCTTTTGCAACGAATGAAGGATCTTCGTATGGAGCTGGACAAGCAAGTTCCATTTCATTTTCGCTTCTATGACCACAAGTTTCTATGTATTCGCTCTCACTAATTCTGCCTTCAATTACATCTTCGAGAAGAAGCAACGGTTTCATGCTATCAAGAATTCCGAGACTTCCAGCACAAAGACGATCTGCAAGCTCTTTGCCCGCAAAGTTGGAGATCTCTTGCCTTGTATTAAGGAAAGCGTTTATGACAGTTGAAAGTTTGGAGATTGTTGTCATAACGTGTGAAGTGAACTCGGTACACGAAGTATTCCAGAAGGATAGAAGTTCATCATTTCTATTAAGATTATGAATTGAATCAATAGTCTCTCTAGCTATCTCTGGAAGTTTATCCAGAAACTCTTTTTGAGAATATTTTAGTGTCTTTGGCTTCTTTTGACTTGAGGCTATTATGCCCCAAATCGCACGTAAGAAATTTCTTCTATCAAAGGGGAATACAGGAACCTCAGCACCTTCAGGAATCTTTCCAGCAATGTCGGAGATAAGCTTGAAGGCACGTTTCCTAGATAATCCAAAAGATACGAGCATAGAGCAAACAACGCTGATATTGCAATATGCTTGACCTTCAACAACACTTATAAAACCAGAAACTCCCATAAGCTCGTTTATTGAGTGCAACAAGCTTTGAGTAGAAGGTGAGACGGCTGTCATGAATATTTCACCAACGTTTGTCTTAGATAACAAGTACTCGCCTGACAAGGATTCGTTAATTTCATAGGTGCTCATATTGAAGTCTTGAATGGTTGTGATTGGTCTTGCTTGAAGAATGTGGATTTGTCCATTCGCACACGCCCATTCGATGTCCATTTGCTGCTTGTAAGCATTTCGTATTTTGGTTGCATAGCGCGTTAATTGACGAGCTCCATTCTTAAAAATACTTGCTCCTTCGTACTTCTTCTCGAAAACATCATAAGTGAATGCCTCGCCATTCTTCTGTCCTGATACCAATTGCTCGCCATCTCCATACACGAAATTGCCTTGCATGAATGCACTACTTCCAGAAAAAACATCGCATGTAAATAGCACTCCCGCTAACTCTGCCTTTATAAATTTTTGAATAACGATTGCGATACCTGAGGATGATTGAGAATAGCTGTTGCTTTCTTTTCCAAGAGAAGCAGAATAAGCTTCAACTCTTTGGCTCTTTGAAGAAGTAATTACCTCGTTGATTGCTTCTATGATTTCACGCTTGCTTATATCAATCTTAGTCTCGTATTGCCCAGCATAAGACAACAATTCACCATCTTCAGCTAGCGCCGAAGACCTAATAGCGTACGTGTATTTATCGGAAAGAGAGCTAATCAGGTTTTCTACTTCTGCCTTTGCTTCTGGAATGAGACAGTGATTCTCAATCGCGCTTGCTAAAATAATGTAACCGGAAGGAACGGGTAGCCTAAGTCTAGATAACTTAACAAGGGAAGAACCCTTACCTCCGGCAAGCTTTAGCTCCTCGTCGGATATTTTATCAAAGCTAACAATATAACTCATATAGTCTCCTTATTTGTTATTAATCTACTAAGAAAAGGTCAAATTGAATGTCAATAAAACGGTGAAGCTCTTCTATGTTCGTTAAATCGAATCCCGATAGTATCTTAATATCCTCATAACGATTAATCGCTAGTTGCATCGTAGAGGATAACTCGTAAGATATAAGCTTGCACTCTTCTTCGCTTTTGCGACCGCTATAGTGAGCCATAACAAGGGGCAGACTTGATTGCTTCTGAGATAAATCACGATGCAAAAGAACATACGCAGTAATTGCTGAAGTATACTTGTATTCTTGAATCAAGAACTCCGCAACCTTGTAGTGTAAAGAGCGAAGAATCTCCTTTGGGGGCTTGCTACTGTTCTCCACACTGTCAATGCAAAGCTCTTTCATGTACTTATCTTTGTTCATCGAAAAAGCCTCGAAAATAAGCCCCTCCCTCGATCCGAAACAATAATTAATCATTGCAACTTGAACGCCGGCTTTACTTGCTATCGTCCTTGACGTTACTTCGATTGGATTTACACATGCGTCCATCAATTCCATTGTTGCTTCGATTAGTTTGCTTTTAGAGATATCTAATTTATCGGATTTTCTCATAGGAAATGCTCCTTCGCGTATTATTGAACACGTTCAATAATACCACTTTCAATTAGGATGTCAATAGCCTTTGCATCATCGAAAATTAGTCGTATAATACCTTTTGTCATATAGCCAATTACTATCTTGGGGGCGTAGCTCAGCTGGGAGAGCGTACGGTTCGCATCCGTAAGGTCGAGAGTTCGATCCTCTTCGTCTCCACCAAATCTGCACTTATATTTTGATAGAAAATGAGTGCGGATTTTTATGCCCTAAAACCGCCTGCTGTCATGGGTTCTGGTGATATGTAGTGCTCGAAAAGTTCGTATTCTTTGATTGATTTCTTTGATAGTTATTCATTAAATAATCCTCCAGTCTAAATTACTTGCCTTCAATTACCAATGGAGGTGAGATAAGGAAAATGGTCCACAAAATAATATAAATATCCAAACTATGTTAATGAATCTTAATTTGGTATTGATAATTATGATGATTAAGAATAGTCTATCTGTATATGGATTTTATGAAAGAAGGTTAAATATGCGGGGGACAAGAATTATCAAAACTATAGCTGCATTAGTCTTTGCAGCTATCCTAGTAACATGTATTCCATTTAAACTATTTGCAGATTCTCTGCCTCAGAGCGTATCGCTAGAGGCATCCGAAGGAGTAACAGCAGAGTTTGCTATTGAGAACTCTTGGGCAGGATATTTCAATGGTTATAGTTACAATAACAAATAATTCAGCTAGCCCGATATCAAATTGGGCCATCTGCTTTGATTATGCTGATTCTATAGAGAATATCTGGGATGCAGTAATTGAAGCTAATGCTAATGGAGCTTATATCATTAGAAATAATGTATATAACGAATCTATTCCAGTAGGAGGAAGTGTTAGCTTTGGCTTTACTTCAACCTATTCAGAGAATACAGTTCTTCCTACATTTATTAAGATAGTTCCTAATGTAGTAAAGCCTATTAATGCAGACATTTCTTACTTAGTCTATTACGATGATGAATACTCATTATCTTCTGCGATTCTAATTACTAACAATACTGGATCAGAGATTAAGAACTGGACTTTAACATTTGATATGGATAGAAGTATCCAAAGCGTAAGTAATGCAAATGTTTCTGGAACAGATGGAATCTCTTATGCACTTACTTATCCAGAGTATGCTTCGCACATAGCATTAGGAGCTACAACCCAGATAGGTGTTACAGGAAATGCAGGAGTAATAGGAACAACTCCAACTAACTATGCAAATGAGATATCCAACTACTTAGCACTCAGAGAAGTTGATTATTCTGATGGGCTTATTCATAATGGTGGTGAGGAAGTTGTTACAGGAGTAGCAGTGCTCTATGCATATTTATTAGATAGCGGATTGAGCCAAGAAGCAATCAGATCAAGAATGGATTACTTGAATGAAGACTACACAAGGCGACTATCTTTGCTGGGAAATAACAGCAGAAATCCAGCTTATTCAAACGGACTTGCGAGACAAATTAATACTAGCTTAGACACAACAATAGAAACAGAAAACAGACAACGAGTTTTTGCTAACTATATGGCGGTATGCGATACGGTTGCTCAGTTTTTTGTAAGTAATGAAAATATACACTATTCTTCTTCTCATTCAGAAGTATATTATGGCCCAGGCGTAATTAACGGAATGGGTATCAGAACAGATTGCTCCGGATTTGTTTCGGCAGTTCTGGTTCAATCTACTTTTCTTGATATTAGTCATTTGAATTCGAGTAGTTATGATTACGAACAAGGACATGTACTTGTACAGCCTATGATAGATGCTGGCTTTGTGTGGCATGAATACTATGAAGGTGTGAGTCTACAGCAGGGAGACATAATGCTAAGTAGTGAACATATAGAAATCTTTAATGGTTTCGGCTATGACTCTCAAAGTAATCAAATATATTCTTTCTATTCTTGGGGTACTGAGTATTTTTCCGAACCAGTAATTTTTGGTGATGGTGTTTATAGTCATTACAGTGGTTATCTAGGCTTTTGGAGGTATGGGGTATGAGAAGATACTATTTTGTTATTCTAGTTTTATGTATATCTATCTTTCTATCAGGATGTAATACCATCAAGGAAAGTACTATCTCAAGTGAACCCTCTACAATTCTATCTGCGACTACAGAACCTGAGGCAAGTGAAGCTTCCAGTACTTCTGAAGATACTACCTCATCTTCGGATGAGACTGAAGCATCGGTTACTTACGAGTCTGTCTCGGCTCCTGAAGGGTTAACTAGAGAAGAGATTTATGAGGATGTAGGTCAGACACTACTTTGCTATTGGAGCAAATACTATTATCTGGATAACGAGAGTCACATTTATCTACGTGAGTACTCGGAGTTTAATGAAACCATGATGTTAGAAGTTCTTTGGTTGGCCTATCAGTTATATATTCCGACAATTCAAGGACAGAGGCCACGCATTTTTGACTATTGCCACTGTAATGACGCTGATGGTGTATTACTTTACACAATACAGGCTATGCATTTTATTTTTGGTCAAGATATCAGCGCGGAGGAAATGATGGCAATGATACCTGGTACGAGTGAAGACTCTTATGTTATGCGATATGACGAGGGTTATGATTCTATAATAAGTGCGCGAGTCTCACTAATAGACATAAGTGCTGAGATAACTGACACAAATGTTGCAGAAGGAAACTATGATTTTACGACAGACTGTTCAATAGTAAGCTACGATGACACCTCATGTACCTACGATGTATATTGGGTTCCTGGAAGTTCTGGTGAGCATCTCCCGAACGGCCGCTTCGCCCCAGTAAGAGATATAGCGACAATAACCGTAACCTTTGACTTTGATGATTCCTACGACTTGGGGTTCATCATTACAGATATTCAGGTTGAACGTGCTCCATGATTGGAGGTATGAAGGATGAGAAGGAATAATGCTGTTCTAATTGTTTTGTGTATGTCTTTACTTCTTTCTGGGTGTAGTTTCCATAAAGACGCAGAGATTACGACAACTATTCAGGATACATCTTCTGAGGCTGTCGTGAGCACTACTACAACACCACAACCAACACGAGAGACCACAGTAACGCCTACACCAACTCCTACTACAACTCCAACTTCTACACCTATACCTACTCCAACTCCTGCCGAAGAAGAAGTTCCCTCTTTGCCTGATGCAGAAGGATTGGAAGTAGCAGATGATTCAAGTGCTAGTTTTGAGTTATATCTAGACGAAGTTATATATCCTACATTCGGCAGACTGACTGAGAATTGGGAGAAGGATATTGAAATAGGTGTCTTTTATCCAGAGAGAGACTATTTTGAGGACATTTCAGGAGTGTTCGGATACTTAATTAATGATTTTGACATAAATGGAACAAACGAGATGATGGTGTTCGGGTTTGTTAAATCTGCTAGATATAAAAATACATGTTATTCATATAGATACTCTCCATATGTGGCTCTTTGTTCATATGTTGAGGGACAGATTTCTGTTACAGATGCTCAATTCGTAGAATCCTATGATCCGGAAAACTATGGTTATGGAAGCTGTAGTCTTATTTCAAGTGCTTCGTATGATTACGAACTGGTTTTCCAGACTATAGATAATGGAAGTAATATTTCTGTAGCGGGTTGGTGCGATACAATGGAAAAGTTAATTGGCAACGGAGCAAACAGTTATTGTTTTGAATACTCGGTTGAGAATAACAGTATTGTTACTTTGACTGAAGTTAGACAGATTGGAGGAGGTAGTGATGGTTTCATCTACTCGATAATTGGAAATAGAGAAGGCACTCTCGTGGAAGGAATAGATGCTACGAATACTTCTCCTTCTGAGATGACCGAAAATTTTGGTGTATTTGCAGAAGATGCCGATATATGCATTTGTTTCGAAGCAGATCGCACTGGTGACGTGGGACACGTGTCCTTCACGGTGATATTACGTTAAGACGTGAGAGTTTTGAGAAACTTTATTGATTTAGCTATGACGTTTTTTACATGAGGAAAAGCGATTCAAAATGAATCTGCAACAAGTGTAAATAGTATAACTGGAACTTAAGTTATGATGAAATAGTCAACGGATAGTTTGGATTTTGGAGGTATGAAGGATGAGAAGAAACTGTTTTGTTATTCTGGTGTTATGTATATCTATCTTTCTATCTGGATGTAATACTATCGAGGAAAGCACAACTCCAAGTGATTTATCTTCGATAATGACTGAGTCTACAGAATCAAGCGAAAGTGGAGAAGCTTCCAACACTTCATCAGAAACGACCACTTCTATTTCTAGCGAGACTGAGTCATCGGTAACTTACGAGTCCGTCTCGGCTCCTGAAGGGGTAACTCGAGAAGAGATTTATGAGGATGTGGGTTTGGTCTTACTTTGTAATTGGAGTAAGTGCTATTTTATAGATAACGAGGATCATGTATATCTACGTGAGTATTCTGAGTTTAATGAAACCATGATGTTGGAAGTTCTCT
>RRZU012845527.1_pt1 | contig 16206 bp, 14 predicted proteins | sample 2165561 | NCBI WGS metagenome assembly RRZU01 (sample SAMN10456909, study PRJNA506462) | wastewater metagenome | isolation source: wastewater sludge | place: USA: Moscow, Idaho
ATGCCGATGCTTTACAAGCAGCAGTCACTCGCTCTGGCGCCAAAGCCTATCAAAAATTACAAGACTTGCTTCAAGACACAGATGCCGATTTGATTATCTTGACCACCCCATCTGGTCAACACCCACAACAAGCGGTTGATTGTTTTGAAGCCGGCTTTAATGTCTTAACTGAGAAACCCATGGCCACTCGTCTACACGATGGCGAGCGCATGGTTCAAGCTGCCGACAAAGCTGGTAAGCGCTTGTTCGTGGTTAAGCAAAACCGTTTGAATGCCACCATGCAATTGCTTAAACGCGCGGTTTCGGAAAAGCGTTTCGGCAACATCAACATGGTGCACTTGAATGTCTTTTGGACACGCCCACAAGACTATTATGACCAAGGCGGTTGGCGTGGCACTTGGGAATTTGATGGCGGTGCGTTCATGAATCAGGCAAGTCATTATGTTGACCTGATGGAATGGTTAATTGGTCCTGTCCAAGACGTACAAGCCATGGTTTCCACTCACCGTGACATCGAAACCGAAGATACTGGTGTGGTAAACATACGCTGGCGCCATGGTGCTTTAGGCTCTATGGCAGTGACCATGTGTACCTACCCTAAAAACTACGAAGGCTCCATTACCATACTGGGCGACAAGGGTACAGTTCGCGTGGGCGGTGTCGCTGTCAATGACATTCAAACTTGGGAATTCGATGAAGCCAAGGACTACGATGAACAGGTAAAAGAAGCCAATTATGAAACCACTTCGGTTTATGGTTTTGGTCATCCGCTGTATTACAAAAATGTCATCGATGTATTGCGCGGCGAAGCAGAACCCATTACCGATGGCCGTGAAGGTCTGAAATCTTTGGAACTGTTGATTGCTATTTACTTGGCTGCTCGTGACAATAAAACCGTGTCTTTACCACTGATTTATTGATAGATGAAGAAAATTGCGGTCGTGGGTGCAGGAATCATCGGTTCTTGCACCGCTTGGTCTTTGCTCAAGCGCGACTATCAAGTCGACTTATACGACAAAGATACGCCCATGGCGCATACCAGTCAATCATCGTCCAAACTGTTGCATGGCGGTTTGCGTTACTTGGAAACTGGCCAATTCAAATTGGTACACAAAGCCTTGCAGGCTAGGCAACTCTGGCTACAACAAGCGCCTCATCTGTGCCACCAATTAGAATTGTTATTCCCCATTTACAAAGGTGAAGGTCGTCCCAAATGGCAGATTGCTTTGGGCACAAAATTGTATGATGCTTTGGCCAGAGGCAGCGGATTCCCTAAAAGTAAATGGCTGAATGCAAATGAAACTTTGCATCACAGCCCCAACTTAAAAGCCCACGACCTTTTGGGAGCCTACTCGTTTTTCGATGGGCAAATGGATGACTACCAATTGGGCTTGTGGGTCATACAGCAAATTCAAAACTTAGGTGGTCAAGTGTATACAGGCCGGCCTGTAAATAGTTTAGAGGAACTGAGCGACTATGATGCCATAGTTAATGCCACAGGCCCATGGGTAATGAAACTGCGTGCACAGCAACCCACTCCTCCATCAATAGAGATTGATTGGATTCGTGGTAGCCACATTCTTGTGAATCAAACCTTAGCGCAAGCCTTGATGCTCCCCATTCCCAATGAAAAGCGAATTTTCTTTGTATTGCCCTACCAAGGGAAAACCATGATAGGAACAACTGAAATTCGCCAAAACCAACCTGAGACTGAATCTGCATCAATGGCCGAAATTGATTATCTGTTAAACTCTTATAACCACTACCATCAATCACCACTGTCGCACAGTGATGTTTGTGATACATTTGCAGGCGTCCGACCTTTATTGAAAGATGCCATCAACCCAAGTAACAGTACGCGCGAATGGGCATTTGAAACAGTTGGCAATGTGTTGCATGTGTATGGTGGGAAATGGACAACTGCCCAAATTCAAGGTGAGGCAGCTTGTGAGGAATTATTAAAATGTCTGAATTAAATTATACGGTCCACGCAAGTGCCATCATTGATGAAGGTGCTCAAATTGGCGCAGGTAGCCGCATTTGGCACTTTGTCCATATTTGTGGTGGGGCTGTGATAGGCAAAGGTTGTTCTTTTGGCCAAAACGTATTTGTGGGTAATAAAGTACGCATTGGTGACAATTGTAAAATCCAAAACAATGTCTCAGTCTATGACAATGTCACCTTAGAAGAAGGTGTCTTTTGTGGGCCGAGCATGGTTTTTACCAATGTATACAACCCTCGCTCATTGATTGAACGTAAAAATGAATACCGTGATACCTTGGTTAAAAAAGGCGCAACCCTAGGTGCCAACTGCACCATTGTTTGCGGCAGTACGGTAGGAAGCTATGCCTTTATTGGTGCAGGCGCCGTAGTGAACAAAGATGTACCCGATTATGCACTGATGGTCGGCGTACCTGCCAAACAAATTGGCTGGATGAGTGAATATGGCGAACAGTTGAATCTACCTTTGACTGGCGAAGCAAGCACCACTTGCTCACACTCAGGAGCCACTTACCAACTCACTGGCCAAAAACTAACCAAGTTAGATTAATTTACAGGACGTTTGATGATGGAATTTATTGATTTAGCCGCACAGCAACAACGCATCAAATCTGAAATTGATGCCAACATACAAAAAGTTTTAACTCACGGTAAATACATTCTTGGCCCTGAAGTCACAGAGCTAGAAGAGAAATTGGCAGCTTATACAGGTGCAAAATACTGCATCACCTGTGCCAATGGTACCGATGCTTTACAAATTGCCTTGATGGCTTTGGGTGTAGGCCCTGGTGACGAAGTCATCACACCTGGATTTACCTATATTGCCACTGCTGAAACGGTGGCTTTGTTGGGCGCCAAGCCAGTTTATGTAGATATCTATGAAAACACCTACAATTTGAATGTAGAGCTGTTGGAAGCTGCAATTACAGACAAAACCAAAGCAATCATTCCAGTGTCTTTGTATGGGCAATGTGCCGATTATGATGCCATCAATGCCATCGCGGCCAAACACAATATCACTGTCATTGAAGATGGTGCACAAAGTTTCGGGGCTACTTATAAAGGGCGCAAATCAGGCAATTTGACCTCCATCAGCTGCACCAGCTTTTTCCCGAGTAAACCTTTGGGTTGTTACGGAGATGGTGGAGCCATTTTCACCAGCGATGATGAGCTAGCCAAAATCATTCGCCAAGTGGCACGTCACGGCCAAGACCGCCGCTACCACCACATTCGTGTGGGTGTAAACAGCCGCTTAGATACCTTACAGGCCGCTATCTTACTGCCTAAATTGGCAATCTTAGATGATGAAATGCGCTTACGCCAAGAGGTTGCGGCCAACTATCAAAAAGAATTTGCCGCAGTTGGATTTACAGGAACGCCATATATAGAAGCTCACAATGTCAGCGCCTACGCACAATTTACAGTGCGAGTACCTAACCGTGACACTGTCCAAGCTAAACTAAAAGAAGCGGGCATACCTACAGCGGTACACTACCCTATCCCATTAAACAAACAACCTGCTGTAGCCAGCGATATTGCTTTACCTATAGGTGATAAAGTTGCAGAAGAAGTGATGAGTTTACCAATGCACCCATATTGCACTCATTACTCACAGTTAAAAATTGTTCATACATTATCAATATTGTGCTAAAAAAAATTAACTCCCTCAGCTCCTCTAATAGTGTAAAAAATAGCATATTAACACTATTAAAAGGAAGCGTTCTTGCTCAAGGCTTGCCGATATTGTGCACACCTATACTCACCCGACTTTATTCTCCGGATAGCTTTGGTATTTTTACTTTATACACTTCTTTAGTATTATCTTTAGTATCCATAGTAGGCTTAAGATATGAATATGGAATACTTCTTCCAAGAAATGATAATATTGCATGGCAATTACTAATAATGTCAGCCAAAATTATGGTGCTCATCTCGTTGCTAGCAAGTTTTATTATTATTACCTTTTCTATTCAAATTTCGACCATTTTACAAAATCCAGCTTTAACGCCTTGGCTAATGTTAGTCGGTATTAACATACTGGTTCTAGGTTTAACTCAATTAATCACATTTTGGTTTAATCGTAATAAACAATATTCATTAATGGCAAACCAAAGAATGTTACAAAGTGCCACATCCAACGCCGCACAAATCACATTAGGTTTAGGATTTCATTTTGGCGTTTCAGGATTAATTATTGGAAACTTACTAGGCCAGATAATTACCCTGATTTCTAGTTTGATGAACATTCTTCCTTATCATCAACGTAAAAGGAAAGTATTAAATATAGAAAAAAAGCTCTTAATTCATTATAAAAGCCTACCCCTTTACAATGCACCCACCGCTTTGATTGATGCGCTTCGTCTAAATGGCATTAATGTCCTGTTATCAACATTTTTTACAGTCAGTAGCTTAGGGCAATTTGCATTAGCTTGGAGACTTCTACAAAGCCCTATTTCACTGATAAATGGTGCATTATCGCAAGTCTATTATCAACAATTTACCCAACTAGCTCTCACGGAACAGTATTCTTTTTTGTTCACTTGCATTAAGAAATCTTTTATTATCGGCATTATTCCATTCACCTTGCTGTACTTCACAGCTGAATGGTTGTTTATTATTTTCTTTGGAATTGAATGGAAGCAAGCTGGTCAAATATGCAGCACGTTAGTACCCTGGCTTTTTTTAAACTTTATAACATCACCAATTTCATCAATATATGTTGTATTAAAACAAGAAAAAACACTATTAATTTTCTCAATCTTCTATATGCTTATCCCATTAGGAATTATTTTTTATATTCACACAAATATTATTGAAACTTTACTATATGTATCAAGTGCCATGTCCTTACTGTTACTAGTTTTTATAGTTATTGCTCTCCATCTTACTAAAACATATGCAAAAGAAAAAATCATTAATACTTCTCACTAATAACTATCCTTCTGACTATGGAGATACTAGTTTTATAAAAACTGAAGTAGCTATACTATCTCAACTTTATAGCTCTGTGTACATTTTTAGATTTGCCAAAAATGATAACTTCATGGACATCCCCATGCCCAAAAATGTAGTTTTATTTGAACTTGGCCTAAATGGGAAAGCACATATTCTAATTAAAGGTATATTTAACTCCACATCTTTAATTAAAACCTTTCAATTACTTAGACAGGAATATCAACTTCTCACAAAACTAGCCCATCTAAAAAATCTTATTTTCGCCACGTTGTGCGGCCGGTATTTCTCCTCTAAAATCAACAACTTAACCAAAAAATCTGACCAGAGTTATGATTTATATGCTTTTTGGGGGATAGGGAGTGGTTATAGTATTCCATGGGTACATCATGATCTTTTAAGAAAAACATGGATAAGATTGCATGGCGGTGACCTATATATAGATAGGCAACAAGGGTACATTCCATACAGAAAGGCCATCTTTTCTGCAGTTGATGTAATCGTTCCTATTTCAAAGCAAGGTGAAAACTACCTAAGTACTACTTACGCTGCATACAATATTCAAACCAAACTTTTTACAAACTACCTTGGTAGTGTTGATTATGGTATTCCCACACTACCGATTAAAACTGATGCAGCTTTTGTGATTGTCAGTTGCTCTAGTGTCATAAAATTAAAAAGAGTTGGGCTAATTTTCCAAAGTATTTATCTAGCATCACAATCTTCACAAATTATTTGGCACCATTTTGGAGATGGTAGCGATATGCCTGACTTAAGGAGTTTGGTTCAAAATACTCCAGTTAGTATAAACCTACAAATATTTTTTCATGGGCAAGTTAGTCATGGGAAAGTTCTTGAGTTTTATCAAGAAAATCATGTAGACTTATTTATAAATTTAAGTGAAACAGAAGGTATCCCAGTTAGTATTATGGAAGCAATTTCCTTCAACATCCCTACCTTAGCAACAAATGTTGGTGGGGTTGGCGAAATTATCAATCAAGATTTTGGTACTGGTTTACTTATACCTTCGAATTCCTCAGCCGAATATATTTGCAACAGGATACTTCTATTACAAACACTAACAAATTTATATCCTAGAGATTACTGGTCAAAGCATTTCAATAAAATTATTAATATGAATAAATTAGTTACCTACCTAAATATCTAACACACCATACTAATTTATAACAAATACATTACCCATTCTGCCCAACATAAGTATGTATATGAAATAATTGCTATCTTTATAGAAAATAGACAGAAATCAAATTTTTCATGCAAAAATCATGATTTACCAATGACCAAATCATTGCTACCTTTAACCGAGCTGACACAGGAACACATAAGAGAACACTGTATCAGTTCCGACTCCTTCGGCAACGAGGGGATGTTCAAATATTCAGGTATCGGTGGGTAACCCATCTTTAAATAGGTGCAACCCTAAAGTAGAGTTTTCTTGTAATCTATACACAGAAGATTTTACATGAAACAATCACAGCTTACCGATAGCCAAATCATTGTTATCTTGAAACAGGCCGAAGTTGGAGCACCTGTGCCTGAAGCAGGCAGAGAACATGATATCAGCTCTGCCACCTTCAACAAATAGCGCTCCAAATAAGCAGGTATGGAGCATCTTTGATGGCCAGAATGTGAGAGTTGGAAGCCGAGAATGCCCGTTTGAAGAAGATACATGCTCAGCTTCTAAATTTGCGCATACATACCTTCAATATAAGATTGGTACTCCCTATGCCAATTCAACCAAATGTAAAAACTAAGACAGTAACTGATTAAAATATAAATCCATCACCAATATGAGTTTATTTAATTATATACTACGCTTCATTATTACAATTTAATTTGTATCTTTATTTAACCCAAAAATTTCTACTAAAATGACAAACAAACTACAAGTTATACATAGCGCAGCATTATTAACCCCTTCATCTGGAATGTTAAAACAAATGTTATGGGAACAAGAAGCAGCTAAACAGATTAAACTAGATTGGAAAACTGTAATGTATTGTCCTTCTGGTAAAAACAATACAGAAATTTCTTCTGAACTCCAAAAAATTTGCTTCTTCGACACTACAATTGAGCATCTCTCTTCAACTTCAAAGTTGAAAAAGATTAATAATTGGTACCAATTACGGAAAAAGTACCACTACTGGCTCTCAAAACAAAAATGTGATTTATTTATTTTACGTTATTATGTACATGATTATTGGCAATATAGATTTATCACCCAATCGAATAAACCAGTACTATTACTACACCACTCTTTTGAAATTCCTGAGCTTATATTACCTAATAACTATCCAGCTAAACTACGGGCATTCTTAGAAAATCAACTTGGAAGAAAAAGTATCAAAGCAGCAAGCGGTATTATCGGGGTAACAGATGAAATTGTTAAGTATGAACTTCAAAGAATTGAAGAAACCGTACATACTAAGAAAAATTTTGTTTACCCTAATGGATATAGCACATCAATTACGTCAGTCCTGGAAGATTACCGCCATTTGAATGAAATTCATTTGATTTTCATTGCTAGCTATTTTGATCCTTGGCATGGATTAGATCTACTAGTTCACAATATAAAAAAATCCCAACTTCTCTTCAAATTGCACTTAGTGGGCAATATTTCTAAAGAGGACTTACTTTTAATTGGCAATGACAATCGGTTTATTATTCATGGGCAACTTAACTCAAAGCAAATACTCCATTTAGCATCCACGTGTGATTTAGGATTAGGTTCGTTTGCATTAAATAGAAAAAATATGCAAGAAGCATGCACCCTTAAAGTTAGAGAGTATTTAAGTTTAGGTTTAGCAGTATATACTGGGCATAAAGATGTCTTTCCTGAAGACTTTCCATACTATAAAAATAGTAGCGTTGACATTAGCCAAATCATTAACTTTGCAATGATTATGAAAAAAATAACTAGAGAAGAGATTAGAAATTCAGCAATACCCTTTTTAAGTAAAACCAATTTATTATCCAATTTATACCAAAATTTAGAAGCCGAATTTGCATGAAAAAAATTATTATACTAGGAACAACTGCTAGTTCAATGCTGGGTTTTAGACTTCCATTAATAAAAGAATTAATATATAAAAATATCCAAGTTATTTGTCTAGCAGGCGACTTCACCCCTCATCAAATGTCCCAATTACAAAAGCTCGGCGTTACACCAATAAGATATCCAGTGAATCGCACTGGATTTAATCCAATTCAAGATATTGTCAATACTTATAAACTCTACAAAATCATAAAATCCTTAAAAGCTGATATACTTTTAGCTTACTTTATCAAACCTATCGTATATGGAACGCTTGCTGCATACTTTGCAGGCATCAAATCCCGCTTTGCTATGATTGAGGGCCTAGGTTTTTTTTTACTGAACAACCTCACAAAAGTAATATTAAATTTACAATTATTAAATTAATTCAGGTTATTTTATACAAAATAAGTTTACCGCTCGCAAGCGGGGTAATACTCCTTAATCATGATGATGAAAATGATCTTATAAAAAAATACAACATACATTTAAATAAAAAACTAATCATTCCAGGCATAGGTCTTAATTTAAGTGATTATCCCTATAGTCCAATTAAAGTATGTCGAAATCCACTAAGTTTCTTATTTATTGGCCGCCTTCTTAAAGAAAAAGGAGTTAATGAGTTTATTGAAGCTGCTCGTTATATTAAATCTCAATACCCTGAAGTCATTTTTAGAATAGCAGGCAGTATTGATTTAAACAATCCAGGTTCAATATCAGAGAAAGAACTAGATGAATTAAAAAAATTCAATATTATTGAATTCCTAGGCCAAGTAAATAACATTCCCAACGTTATATCTGATTCGGATGTATTTATCCTTCCATCTTATCGTGAAGGTATGCCAAGAAGTACTCAGGAAGCTATGGCAATAGGGAGAGCAATAATTACTACAAACGCCCCCGGTTGTAAGGAAAGTATCATCAACCTTGAACATGGTTTTATAATCAATAAATACTCAGCATCAGAATTGGTTGATAAAATTCTTTACTTCATAAGACACCCTCATATGACTGTAAAAATGGGGCAAAATGCATATTTATATGCACAAAAAAACTATAATTGTGACAATACTAATCAACAAATTTTATCTTTTCTCGATTTGGACAAGTGACTAATAATTATGATAGTAAAACGTTTAGTTGATATCATGGTATCTAGCATAGGTTTAATTTTTTGCTTACCACTTTATTTATTCCTATTTATAAAAATAAAAAAAAACCTTGGTTCCCCAACAATTTTTACACAAACTCGGCCGGGTCTTGGTGGTAAGCCGTTTAAAATGTATAAATTTCGCAGCATGCAAAACGCAACGGACTCAACTGGACATATTTTACCTGACTCAATTAGGTTAACACCATTTGGCCAAAAGCTTCGTTCTAGCAGTTTAGATGAACTTCCAGAATTATGGAATGTTTTAAAAGGCGACATGAGCTTAGTTGGACCCCGCCCATTATTGATGGAATACCTTCCTTTATACACTCAAGAACAATATCGCAGACATAACTTACGACCTGGAATTACTGGATGGGCTCAAGTGAATGGACGCAATGCTATTAGTTGGGAAGATAAATTCATTTTAGATGTCTGGTATGTTGACAACCAATCTTTCAAACTTGATATGAAAATTCTACTGTTAACCATTAAAAAGGTTTTTATCAAAGAGGGCATTTCAGCATCAGGCGAGGCCACTATTTCTAAATTCACTGGAAGCAAAGACAAACATGACTAGGTTAGTTATCATTGGTGCAGGCGGACATGGGAAAGTTATCGCAGATACAGCGAATGCTACTAATCAATGGTCAGAAATTGTATTTTTAGATGATCGATATGTATCTGGTCTCAGCAAAGTTGCACAATGGTCAATTATAGGTAAAAGTCATGACTACAGCTTACTTTTAAATGTAAATGATCAGGTACTCGTGGGGATTGGTAATAATGTCACTCGAGAAAAGCTAGTAAATCAATTATTAGAATATAACTACAATATTCCATATTTAGTTCATCCAACCGCCTATGTCAGCCCAACAGCTATTATCGGCATAGGCACGGTAATATTTGCACAAGTTGCTATTAATGTGGATGTATCAATAGGGAAAGCGTGCATCATCAATACAGCAGCGAGTATCGATCATGATTGTATACTCAACGATTTTTGTCATATCAGTCCTGGCTCCCACTTAGCAGGTGGTACCAAGATTGGCACCCGAAGCTGGATGGGTGTCGGATCTGTAACCAAGCAATTAGTTGAAATTGGCCACGACTGCATCATAGGAGCAGGTGCAGCAGTAGTGCAAAATGTTTATAATGAATCCACTGTTATGGGTGTTCCTGCCCGATTAAAAAGCTAATCTCATGTTAAATACCAAATTATCTCCGTGGCCAAGCTTTAGCTCTGAAGAAGCAGACGCCGTTAAAAATGTATTGCTCTCAAGTAAAGTCAATTATTGGACAGGTCAAGAATGCCGTCTATTTGAACAAGAATTTGCTCAATTTGTTGGAACCAAGCACGCAGTAGCATTGAGTAATGGCACCTTGGCTTTAGATGTTGCTCTAAAAGCATTAAACATTTCCACTGATGATGATGTTATTGTAACCTCACGTACTTTCCTCGCCTCTGTATCTTGTATCATCACTGCAGGTGCCAATCCAGTCTTTGCAGATATCGATTTAAATAGCCAAAACATCACAGCAGAAAGCATCAAAGCAGTACTTACCCCAAAAACAAAAGCCATTATTGTTGTCCATCTAGCTGGTATGCCTGCAGAAATGGATGACATTATGCAATTAGCTAGAGAGAATAACCTGTATGTCATTGAGGACTGTGCTCAAGCGCACGGCGCACGATATAAAGGCCAGGCCGTAGGTTCTATTGGGCACATTGGTGCTTGGTCATTCTGCCAAGATAAAATCATGACCACTGGTGGAGAGGGTGGCATGGTCACCACTAACGATAAGGCTTTGTGGGAAAAAATGTGGTCGTATAAAGACCATGGTAAAAGCTATGATGCTGTTTACAATCGCGAACATCCTGCTGGCTTTAGATGGCTACATGAACACTTTGGAACCAATTGGCGCATGATGGAAATGCAAGCAGTCTTGGGCCGTATTCAATTACAACGAATGCCAGATTGGATACACACACGCCAACTCCATGCTCAACACTTGTCTGAGTTACTTTCTCAGTTTAAATGCGTGCGTTTGATTAGGATACCTGAGCACATTGTCCACGCTCAATACAAATTCTATGTTTTTGTGAAGCCCGAATTTTTAAACATAGGTTGGGACAGGGACAGAATTGCTGCTGAAATTTCTGCTACTGGTTATCCATGTATGCAAGGCAGCTGTTCTGAAGTCTATTTAGAAAAAGCCTTTGACAATACACCATGGCGCCCCAAAGTGCGTTTGCCACATGCGGTGGAATTAGGTGAAACAAGCCTCATGTTTTTAACTCATCCTACCATTACTGCGACAGAAATGAATGCCTACTTAGCCGCCATTGAATCAGTATTTCAACAGGCCAGTGCAGACTAGTATGCGCTACGATGCAATTTTAGCTCTACCTCGCTCAACCAAAAAAGCCATTTTCATTTTTCATGATACGGTAATGATATGTTTGGCTTTTTGGTTTGCCTATTTGGTACGATTTACTTTCAGCAGCACCGCCTTATATCAACCTGAAACTTGGATGGTTTTGGGTTTAACCATCTTATTCACCCTCACCGCATTTGTAAAACTCGGCCTTTACCGCGCCGTCATACGCTATGTAGGAACCAAAATGATGCTAACTTGTCTATTAGGCAGCGTCATTTCAGTGCTGGTTTTGGTATTGGTCGCTTTTTTTACCCGTTTTGATCTTCCACGAAGTATTCCAATCTTGTATTTTTTCGTGTTATTAGTTGGTTCTATCAGTTCACGGCTTGCCATACGAGAATGGATACGAGGCAGCTTCCTCAGCAAAAACACCCCAGTCATTATTTATGGCGCTGGACAGTCTGGAACTCAATTACTAGAGGCTATCCGCCAAGTAGAGCACTTTTACGCAGTGGCTTTTGTTGATGACGACAAAAAGCAGCAAGGTACAATTGTAAACAATTTGACGGTTTATTCACCCGAAAAATTGGCCAAGCTGGTAGAAAAGTATGAGGTGGAAAAAATACTACTGGCCATCCCAAGTGCCAGTCGTGAAGACCGTAAACGCATACTTAACACATTAGAACCACTTAACTTAGAAGTGCTGTCTATCCCAGGCATGCGTGAGTTGGTTGAGGGTAAAATTACTGTCCAAGGCTTGAAAAAAGTGTCCGTCATTGATTTATTAGGACGAGACCCTGTTGCCCCAATACCTGAATTGATGCAAGCCAATATCACTGGCAAAGTGGTAATGGTGACTGGTGCTGGGGGTTCAATTGGTTCAGAGTTGTGCCGACAAATCATTGAGCTTCGCCCTAGCGTACTCATTCTGTTTGAGCTATCAGAGTTTCTTTTGTACAGCATTGAAAAAGAGCTACGTGAGCACATCTTGTATGCAGGTTTGAATTTACAACTGATTCCATTGCTAGGATCTGTCCAGCATCAAAAACGGCTGTTTACAGTCATGCATACCTACCAAGTACAAACCATCTACCACGCAGCGGCATATAAACACGTTCCTATGGTAGAGTTCAATACCATTGAAGGCGTGCGTAACAATGTATATGGAACACTGCGTTGTGCTTTAGCGGCCATTGAAGCCAAGGTGGAAACCTTTGTATTGATTTCCACAGATAAAGCCGTGCGCCCTACCAACACCATGGGCGCAAGCAAACGACTGGCTGAGCTGGTTTTACAGGCTTTAGCGGCTAGAACTGACCATCAAACGCGTTTTTGCATGGTACGGTTTGGAAATGTATTGGGTTCTTCTGGTTCTGTGGTTCCTGTATTTGAGAAGCAAATAGCCAATGGCGGGCCTATCACCCTTACTCACAAAGACATTACCCGTTACTTCATGACCATCCCTGAAGCCGCTCAGCTAGTGATACAAGCAGGTGCCATGGGGAAAGGTGGCGATGTATTTGTGTTAGACATGGGCGAATCCGTAAAAATCATTGATTTAGCCAAGCAAATGATCCGCTTGACAGGTTTAGAAATCCAAGATGAAAACCACCCCAAAGGTGATATTGCCATTAAAATTACAGGACTGCGCCCTGGTGAAAAGCTGTATGAAGAATTACTCATCGGTGACAATGTCACACAAACGACACATGCCCGTATCATGACAGCCAATGAAGTGATGTTATCCTGGACTGAGTTGGAAGCTTTATTGACTCGCTTAGACGATGCTTGTAAAGACAGTAACTATAGAATGGTGCGGGAATTGTTACTTGAAGCACCAGCAGCATTCCAACCTGCAGATCCACTGTGCGACTTAATCTGGCAACGTCAAGTCCAGCAGCAAGCAGAACCATATCACCAAACCAAATAAATCTTGATTTGAACCAATGTTATGACCATGCGGCCTGTAAATTTACAGGCTGCTTTTTTGATTGCTTACATCTAGTACAGTAGTAAAACCCCTGGGGCAAGTATCAACCCACGTTTCCTCTTGAGCCACCAGCTGAATTCTAAGTCCTAAGATATCAAAAACAAAATACCAATCACACCAAACTAAAGCTAGTTACTACTTAACCTTACCAATTCATTTGTGCTCATAGAAAGCGGCCTGTAAACCATATTTCAAGTTTACAGGCCGCTTTCTATGGTTTTAAGCCAACTTACATGCCAATTTGAGTGACGATGAAGTAGACAATCGTGCCCACATAGTTACCAATCACATAACCCACCGTCCCGATGACCATAATCGGGCCCACCAATTTGGTCCAGCCTTTACTGATGGCCAAAGCTGCTGCTGTGGTTGGGCCGCCAATATTGGCATTACATGCAAGCATCACTTCTTCAATATTGAATTTGAACAATTTGCCCACGCCCATGGTGATGGCCAAGTTGATGATGGCAACCATGAACACAAACACAAACAACAATGGCGCTTTGGTCACAATCAAACCAATGGAAGCGGGAATGCCAATCACCACGAAGAACAGGTAAATACAGTAAGTACCCAACTCTTGGCTGCCATTGAGTTTTTCAAATGATTTTTTGAAAATCGACACAGTAATGAAGGTAATGGTGGTGAGCAGTAAATACTTATCGGTTACCAAACTGATGAACAGATTCATCGCAATATTATCGCTGGTGCCCAATATTTCTTTTAAGAATGCCGATAATTTGAATGAAATCAGCACAATCACCATGGCAGAAGCCAAGCCAATGGCAATGTCTTTCAATGCGATGGGTTTTGGTTTCCAAAAAGCTTCAGACAGGGTTTTAGAATTGCTCAATTCTGGATTATTTTCCACTTCATCAGTGTGAGGTGAGCCCCAAATTCGGCGTACCAAGGGCATGGCAGATAAACCAATTAACACCAAGAAGTAACACGCCATCATCATGTTATCCGCCACGATGGTGGCCGCGTTAATGCTTTCGCTGGGCTCCAATTTCGCAGACATGGCAGCATAGTTCACGCCGCCACCTGTGTAAGAGGCGGAAATCATGCCGCTGACTTTGTCTAATTCTGGAATGTAATTTCGCAAAGTCGTGAAGGCAACCACAGTGCCGACCATGGTGGCTATGGATGACATCAAAAACAGCAACAATAAGCGCCAGCTTTCTTTCACGATAGACTGCAAATTGGTTTTGAACAGTAACAAAGGCACAGCCATGGGCACAATATAGCCCCACACGATGTCGTATGTGGGTGCATCGGTTGGGATGATGTGCAAATTCGATGCGGTAATGGCAAACAACAACGCCATCACTGCGCCTGGAATTTTACTTGCCCATTTGTAGCGCTGCTCGATGCAAATGGCTGCGGTGGCAGCGACCATGATAAAGGCCCAAAGCGCCAGATGGTCATCTGCTTTAATCAATGTTTCCATGTCTTCTTTCTTCTCTTGTAGTTGTGTGTGAGTGTTTACAGGCCGCTTAAATCACGGTATCTGCGCTGTCCTGCCAGTGACTGGCACCATACAGTGCGTGGTCTTGGCCGGTGTAATGTGCCCAAAGTGGATTGCCAAAATCAAAATGCCACCACTCGGTTGGTAGGTTGCTGAAACCAACCTCGGTCATCACATGGTGTAACAAGCGACGACGCTCATGGGCGGGGTGTGAGGGTTTGTTTTCGTAATAATCGGTATGAGAACGCTCGCTGGGTTCATCAAAATCAGAACCCATATCGAGTGTTGCGCCCGTGTTTAAATCATACAAAGTGATGTCTACCGAGCCGCCAGTCAGGTGAGGGCTGACAAAATTGGGGCGAACGGGCGCAACAAACTGCAACAGCATTTTTTGTTGTTCTTCTGGGCTTAAATCAGGGTAAGTGGTCTTGATGATTTCGCCCACTTGGTCTTGTAAAGCCTGTTGCACATCACGAGAGCGCCAAGCGTCTAACACCACTATGCCCAAGCCTTCTGGCAATAAATCGGCCGCTTGCTGCAATTTTTCGACCACGCTGATTCGCGCCGCACACACATTGATGGCATGTGGCACGTTTTGCTCAAAATACATGGGGCGCTGCATCAAGTTGTGGCTTGTGGGTACGGCAATCAAAGCCTCTTGATTGTCGATAATGGCGATGCGTTCAACATCGCTCCATTCATGGTGTGGGACGTGTGGTATGGTTTTCACTTGCAAACCTTATTTTTCAAATTGTTGGAAAAAGTCTTGTAATTGCTGGTTTTTTTGGATGCGTGTTTGCAATGAGTTGCCCAAAACTTGGGCCATGTCATTGAGCAAATACTGCAGCAAAGCCAGTACAGAAGTGGTGGAATCCCAAAATTGTTGCACATCGGTTTCTACCGTTAAAACATCACCGCTGAGTTGGCTGGCCCAAGGGCAATACACATCGGTAATCAGCCCATAAGCCATGTTTTGCTGCTCAGAAGCGTGGCACAAACGCTGGGTGTGCACCGCGTAATGGCGTATGTCGGCCACCAACATGTAAGCCTTAGGATTGCCATGGTTAAAAGCATCGATGAATGCGCCCGAATTGCCATCACAGTAATGTACGTTAGGGCGCATGTATTCCAACAGACTGTAAAAATACAGCATCAAACCACGACACGATTGCAGTCCTATCATGTAGATGGCATCGGCCTGTAACAGG
>RRZU012002088.1_pt1 | contig 16201 bp, 21 predicted proteins | sample 2165561 | NCBI WGS metagenome assembly RRZU01 (sample SAMN10456909, study PRJNA506462) | wastewater metagenome | isolation source: wastewater sludge | place: USA: Moscow, Idaho
CATGTGGAAAGTGTTGTTATTTTAAAAAGGAAATAGCAAATGAAGCTCATATGATTTAATATGGGCTTTTTTTTGGAGGAACAATGAGAGAGTGTACATGGCCAGGGAATAATGTAAAAATGAGAAAATATCATGATGAAGAATGGTGTATTCCAAGTCATGATGATCGATTTATTTTTGAGATGTTAAATTTAGAAGGAGCACAAGCTGGATTATCTTGGAGTACTGTTATTGATAAACGTGAACATTACAGCGTTGCTTTTAATAACTTTGATATTGATAAATGTGCAAAACTTAGTGATGAGGATTTAGAGAATATTCGATTAAACTATAATGTGATAAAGAATAAACTTAAAATAAAAGCAGTACGTACGAATGCTTTGTGTGCTCAAAATATTATTCAAGAGTTTGGAAGTTTATCGAATTACTTTTGGAAATATGTGGATAATAAACCCATTAATCATAATTTAGAAAAAGAGAATCAAATGCCAGCTGAAACAGATTTGTCAAAAGAAATTAGTCTAGATTTAAAGAAACGTGGATTTAAGTTTGTGGGTTCTGTCATCATCTATTCTTTCATGCAAGCGATTGGTATGGTTGATGATCATATTGTCGAGTGTCCTTATCATAGTCAAAATAAAAGACCCTAGGGTCTAAAATGTATAACGTCTTTTTGATAGATTACTTTCATGGCGATAAAGTAAGAACAGAATTCCAAATGAAATAAGAATTAGTAGATTACTTATCAATAAAATAATCGTTGCGTTATTGATAAAGAATGAGTACGTTAGATTTTCAAACAGTAGTAGAATTGTCCAAAGTACATAAACACTTGTAGGTGTAGCATTTAAGCTGGTGGCGGTTACAGTAAGAATGGTAATGAGATCTAATTGTATTAAAATGGCTAACACAAATAGAACAAGAGCGAAGATAATTGTGAGAATTTTACGCATTTTATTTTAACCTTTTATAAAATATTAACAGATTTCATACGATGTGTGTAGTTATTGTTTAAAATAATCCAGAATGATGGAGACATTATATCCTTGTACATAGGCAATACTATAATCTACGATTATATTTTCTTGGTTATAGCTTGTACTTGTAATCTTAAATCCAGCAGACTGATTAGGAATATTAAATAACTTGCAGATATCGTTGCTCAACTTAACCACATGTACTAAACGATGAATCGTAATATTTTCTTTCTCATATGGATAATATTTCTCTGGTTGATAAATCTCCATATAGAACATAGTGCGTCTTTCACCATAGTACATTTTTTTTGTAATATAAACATTTTCGCCTTTCTCAAGATGAATTGAGGGCATACTTTTTGGATCATAAGTTTCTAAACGATGTTCTAACTCTTCTATATTTTCAGAAATTTGGTTTGTTTTGATTTTCTCCGTTAGAGGAAACAATAGTTTTAATAAATTTACATGTTCTTCTTTTGGTAAAACAAAGCTTCCTTTTCCTTTTTGACGATAGATTAATCGCTCTTCCATTAATTGCTTGTATGCTTGTCTTACTACAGGTCGAGATAAACCGAATTTTTGACCCAATTCTTCTTCTGTAGGAAGTTTTGAGTCCATTTGTAATGTACCATCATTGATTGCGCTTCGAATTGACTGAACAATTTGAAGATACAACGGAATAGAGTTACTCTTATCAATCTTTATGAATTCCATAGAGCTTATCTCCTTTCTCTGTTATTTCTATTTGATGACGGTCACCTGGGAAAAAAGAAAGTTTATATACATAGAGCTCTTTGTCATCTTTCTTTTGAGTTCTTACGATAAACTTAAAAATTGGATCATCTACTTGAATTTCAAGTAAATCTGAAAGAACTTCATCCGCAAGTATTGCGGTCATTTGTGTATTAATTTCAAATCCATCATAACCATAACTCAATTTTAATAGATTTGCGAATCCTGTATTATCTAAAAATAGATTTTCAAAATTGTGGAACTTTGAAACGGGTAAATAATAATACTCTAAGAATAGAGGGATATTACTTCCTTTACGAATTCGTTTAACTAAGTAAAAATCATCATTAAGGCATTGTAATTCATAGGGTAGATTTTCTCTTTTATCAATTTCCTTACTGAAAATTGTAGATTCTGGATCTAACCCATATTTTCTTACTTCATTCGCATAACCATATACGGTATACATTAAGTTTGAAATCATGAGTTTCTTGTGAACGAAACTACCTTTTCCTTGGATTCGAGTAATTAACCCTTCTTTGATCAGTTCATTAAATGCTTGTCTAACAACTGGCCTAGATATGTTGAAAACAGCACAGATGGCTTCTTCTGTTGGTAATTTTTCTTTATCGTTTAACTCTCCGGTGAGAATTGCTTCTTTTATACAATCTTTTAATTGAAGATAAAGAGGGATATTTAGAAATTTATTTAAGTGTATATAGTTCATAGGTTTAGAAATAGTTTACAGCCATACGTGTTCCGAGGCCTTGAAGATAAGTAACAGAGTAATCCGCAATCTCTCCATTTGTAAGTAACGTAAATGATTCGATTTTGAATCCAACTGAGTTTTTTGGGATTTTATATATCTCACAAACTTCTGGTGGAATTTTAATTGCGGTTAGAAGACGTCTTGAATGTAATCGATCATAATTACTAAGTTTTTTGGTGTACTCTTGTACAGTTTCGTCTTTTGATAAATCATTAAAAGCATTATCATAATAATCACATCGCATATACGCTTCAACATAGAATTGTGGTAAATTATCCCCAAGATAGATTCTTTTTAAGTGAATAACTTTTATGGACTCTGTTATATTAAAAGCGGAAAACAGTTCAGATGGACAATCAATGACTTCTCTTATGTATTCTTTGATTGTAGGATGCATATCATTCATACTTATTTGTTCAGTTAAGGTAGAAAGAGATTGAAGAATGGTGTATTTCTTTTTAGGTTGGCATACAAAACTGCCTTTACCTTTGTGGCGCTCAATTAATTCCTCTTCGATTAACTTGTTATAAGCTTGACGGACAACCGGTCTTGATACATCAAACAGATGGCAAATCTCTTCTTCTGTAGCGAGTTTATCTCCAGGTAATAAACGTTTACTTTGAATGGCTTCTTTGACGCTTTGATAAATCTGTTGGTGATATGGATAAGCACTTTCTTTATCAATAGTTATGTAATCCATTTTATTCTCCTTTGATCTCAACATCGATACTGTTACGTTCACCTGGATAATAGGAAACCTTAAAGAATACAGGAACACGATTATGATTGAAATGTAAAATATCAAACTTAATCGCTACAGATCCTTCTTCAACATCTAGTATACTTGCAAGAGTATCGTCTACTTCGACAGCACTAATCATACATTCGCCTAATAGATTCGGGAAATTATAGATATCTGTAATAATGTTTGTAATTGAGGCTTCATGTGTAATGTGCTTCTCTAAATTCTTAAATAAGTTCGTTGGGAAATAGAACACTTCATAACTAATCGGTGTATTATCCGCTAGTTTTACACGTTTTATACAATAATAATGTGGGTATGGGGGATAGTCTAAACTAAAAGGTATGATATCTTCACGATTAACAACATCAATGCTTAACACCTTTGAGTTCGGTTTGAATCCTTTGAGTTCTACTTCTTCATTAAAGTTCTTCTTAAAGTAGATATTCGAAAAGTGTACTTTCTTGTTTACAAATGTTCCTTTTCCTTGGTGTCGTGTCACAAGTCCTTCATCAATTAAAGCCTGATAGGCTTGACGTACAACTGGGCGGGATATGTTAAAAACCTGACCAATAAATTCTTCGGTCGGTAATTTATCTTTATCTTTTAGTACACCCGTTTGTATTGCGTTTTTAATCGACTCTTTTAATTGAATATATAAGGGTGTTTTTGAAAACTTATCAATTCGTATGTAATTCATGCGTATTTTGATTATGTTATACTAATGTATATACATCCTTTGTGCATAATTATAACAAATATTATGCATATAAGTAATGTTATTACATATTATGATAAATCTTCCACAACCTGCAAAAATTGTTCTTAATGAACTTGAAAGCCATGGATATGAAGCCTATTTAGTAGGTGGTTTTGTTCGTGATTTTCTATTAGGCCGAGAAACACATGATATTGACTGTGCAACAAACGCATTACCTCATGAGATTGAAACAATTTTTTCATCCTATAAACAATCTCATATAGGCAAAGATCATGGCACAATCGGAGTAAAAATTAATGGTGATTGGATTGAAATCACAACATATCGATTAGACCAAGAGACCAAAGACCATAGAAGACCTCAATCAGTTATTTTTACTCCATCACTAAAAGAAGATGTGGTTCGACGAGATTTTACGATAAATGCACTAGCAATTGGATCGAGTGGAGAAATGATTGATTTTGTGAATGGACAAAAAGATCTTGAATCGAAAATAATTCGTTGTGTGGGAGATCCTGAACTACGTTTCTATGAAGATGCATTAAGAATCCTTAGAGGCATTCGTTTTGCCTGTCAATTAGGGTTTAGTATCGAAAAGGATACACTTGAAGCGATGCGTAAACAATCTTTCCTTATCAATGCATTAGCGGTAGAAAGAATTTATCAAGAATTTAAATTAATGTTAGAAGCGCCTAATCCATTTCCATATATTTATCAGAGTCGTGATATTCTTTCAGTGTTTATACCTGAAATATTGGAGTGTAAGTACTTAGATGTTGTTAATCATTGTGATACCTGGTTGAAAAGAATGAGTCTTCTCTTTATTGATAAAGATGAGGAAACGATACGAGTACGTTGTAATCATTTGAAGATGCCGAAGAAAGTAATTAAAGATTGTGTTGATTTTTATATGTGTTTCAAGCACGTGTATAATGATCAAGAAATTGATATTAAACGTATGATGCAGGCTTACCCGAATTCAATTCTTTTAGAAGCGATGGAGCTTAAAAAGATGATTGATTTAGAACATTATCAAGAAATGAGTCATGACATGCTTAAACGCTTAATACAAGAAAACGTAGTGGTATCAATAAAAGACCTAAAGATTAATGGTCATGATTTAATGGTTTTGAATTTTAAAGGGAAAGCGATTCAAGAGAAACTCAATGACTGTTTAGAAGCAGTAATGTTAAATAAAGTTGAAAACACGAAGGAAGCTTTGATACAATGGGTAAACTTGACATAAGATGTGGGTATGTTATGATAAATCATATTTTATAGGAGGATTTTATGAACGACGATAGTGGCTGTGACCAGCGATGTCACACCAATACCTTAATGATGTCTACAGTTAAACTGGTATTTAAGGGGGTAACTGTATGACAGCAGTGTTCCTATTAATCATCTTGACCGGTGTCAATGCATTCTTTACTGCTTCCGAAATGGCGTTTATCACCATTAATGATAATAAGATTCGATTTCTAGCAGATGAAGGTGATTTAAAAGCTAAAAAAGTTTTAACGGTTTTGGAAACACCAACACGTTTTTTATCAACCATTCAAATCGGTGTAACACTCGCAGGATTCTTGGCAAGTGCTTTTGCGTCTGATCAATTTAGTGAACCATTGGTTAATTTTTTAATAACCTTTATTCCGATTGATGTGGATATCCTGGAAACCATCTCGGTGATTATTATTACTTTGTTGTTGTCGTATACAACATTGGTTTTTGGAGAACTCGTCCCAAAACGAGTTGCGATGAGCAAAGCAGAACCAATTGCATTTGCGGTTGTTGGGACTTTACGCGTTATCTCAATATTCGCTTTACCATTTGTTAATTTTCTAAGTTTCACAACCAACTCAGTATTACGATTGCTTGGATTTAATCCAGATGAGGAACCCAACCAAGTAACTGAAGAAGAAATTCGTATGATGGTTGATGTAGGTGAAGAAAAAGGTACGATCCGTGAAACTGAAAAAGAGATGATTAACAACATCTTTGAGTTTGATAATAAACTCGTTTCTGAAGTAATGACACATCGACGTGAAATCTCTGGTATACCAGTTGAGGCAACACTTACGGAAGTTAAGCGAGTTCTAAAGAATGAGCAATATACTCGATTCCCAATTTATGATGAAAGTATCGATAACATTGTTGGGATTGTGCATTTAAAGGATTTATTAAAATACTATGATCAGGCTAAGACTAAGGCATTTAGTTTAGCTAAAATCATGCGTAAGCCATACTTTGTGCCTGAATCAAAACATATTGATGAACTATTCTTTGAATTACAAAAGAATAATACCCACTTTGCGGTTGTTATAGATGAGTATGGTGGTACTGCAGGTATTATTACCATCGAAGATTTAATTGAAGAAATCGTTGGGGATATCTCCGATGAGTATGATGAAGATGAGAAACTGATTACTCAAATCTCTGAGAATACATTTGATTTAAATGGATCGATTGAACTTGAAGTTTTAAAAGAAAGATGTGATGTAGCTTTACCTGATGAAGATTATGATACATTAAGTGGATTCTTAATTGGTATATTAGGTAGAATTCCATTGAATCATGAACAGATTGATTTAGAATATGAAGGAATCTTATTTAAAATACTAAAAATAGAAGATAAACGAATTATTAAAGTTAGAATGGTAAAACCTCATACATTGGAAACTAAACAAATTAAAGAAGATTAGAAAAAAATAAACTGTACCCCTTGTAAAGGATATTTATAAAAAAGGTCATAATTAGATCGCATAAATGCGGTCTTTTTTATGCATATTGATGATTTTGATAAACAATAGACGGTAAGAGTAGATTACTTCTCATGCGATTCGATAAATAACAGTCATATTCATAAGGCGTCATACGATGTAGATTCCATTGTGGTCGATCATAATTGAAATAATTTATATACTCAATTAAGCGTTCAACGAGCATATCGTAGGTTCGTATAGTTTGAGGATTTAATTCCGTTTTTAGGATGGCATAAAATGATTCTTGAGGTGCGTTATCCCAACAGTTTACCCTGTGAGACATCGACTGTAGGATTCCATTTTCTTTAAGCAAGGTTTGGTAAGGAATACTGGTATAACGGCTTCCTTGGTCAGAATGTAAAACGACATTAAATCGAGTTCACCTTTATACATATCTAAGAGAAGACGAACAGTTTTAATGACGAAACTCAAATCCAGTGATACGGATATCTGCCAGGCTAAAATCATTTTCGTTGAAGAATCTTTTATAGTTGAAATATAAGCTCGTTTCCCTGATCCATATTGGATATAAGAGATATCTGTTAAAAGAGTTTTCTTGGCGGTTCCTTGTCGGAAATGTCGGTTTAACACATTCGAGTAAGTCTTATTTGACTGTTGGGCTCGAAGAATCATTTTGACTGGATTGATTTTTCGAATCGGACAGATTAAGTCAAATTTTTTCATTAATCGCCGTATTTTCTTAAGGTTCATACAGATTCCATAATCTCAATCAAGTCTCATTTTGATTTGTTTTGTGCCTTTATTCACACTTTTATAGTCATATGCGGCCTTTATGGATATGAAGTCTATCTTATCTTGAACATTTCTTGCGCTAGTCTTTATAAGTCGTTTTTTATACGCATAATACCCTGATCGAGATACATTCGCGATCCGACACATCATTTGTATATTGAGTTTAAATCGCCTTCTTCGTGCGATTAAATGAATTATTTTGAACTTCTCTTCGGTGCATAACTCTTTGGATCCCTCCTTTCGAGCGCTTCGAGCTTTTTTAAGAATTCATTCTCCTGTTCAAGGTATTCCATTCGATTTCGTAGGTATTCATTTTCTTCTTCAAGTGTTGAAAATTCTGGTTTCCTTGGGCGTCCACGACTATTCTTATATTCAAACTTTTCAGGTCGCTTAGCGTGATCTCTTATTCGCTTAAATAAAGTATTCATTCGCTTCTTTCCAAACATGTTGGAATCAAATCCAAACTTTTTAAGTATCAAACTTTGCGGTAATCCGCCTGTCATTTCAAATAGTAATTTTTGCTTAAATTCAATCGTAAATTGAATCGATTTCTCCGATACTTTTAGAACATATGGATTCTTTCTTAAGCTATCTATTTCGTCTTCAGTAAAGTGTTTTCTTGGCATATTTTTCCTCGTTTTAAGTATATTAAAACCCCATACAGGAGTCACGACCTTTTTTTATCGTGTCTACTCTATGGGGTACAGTTTAAATTGTCCTTTTATTTATATTGTTTTATTTACGAGTTAATTCAGTAACAACGTATGTTGCTTCAACAGTAAACTCGCCTGTATTTGTTAAGTAAGGTGCGTATTTTGAGTCAGTATATTGCCCAACACCACCAACGTTATAAATCTTGGACATATCGTATCCTTTAACTTCTAAAATCTTCATCATTTGAGCAACACGACCACCGGATTGACACATTAAGAAGATTGTTTTGTCTTTAGGAAATAACGCTTCAAGAAGGTCATCTGATTCTTCGTATACTGCAACAGGTTCAGCGATAGAACCACCATATAATTGTACTTTAGTCGCGTCTGTATTAGCTTCTGCATTGAATATATATGCGAAATAAGGAACAACTTCAAAGTTTCTGAAATGCTTCATTGTATAGTCTTTGAAATCTCTTAAGTCAATATAGACAACATCATCGCGATTTAAGAATTGATCAAGATTTTCAACACCGATTGATGAACAACCAGCTGCGTAAACACCAGCTTCACAAGCTTTTTCAGCTTCGCCTTGTGCAGGAACATATTTCTTTGTAGTATCGATAGGCGCAGGTAATTCTAATTGCATTACATAACCGTTTTCAAGAGGATTTACTACCCATCCTTCTTCGACTAACTTTTCAGGTGATTTAGCACAACCAACTAAAGCTAAAGATAAAATAAGTAAAACTAATAATTGTTTCATGTGTTTTTCCTTTTATTGATTGAAATATTCGTCAGTTAACTGATACTTAATAATTGCATGTAACATTCTAATAATATTGTTTGTGGATACAGATGATCCAGTGAACGTATCTAGCTTTAATGCTTCACGTCCATTAGCTTGATAATCTTCTAATGCGATGTCTTCCATTACAGATAATGTTTTAATATAACCATAGTTTTTATCAATAAAGTATGGAATATATTCATTTTTAAATACACTGTAAGTTACACCTGCAGGAGTTGGGTTACTATCGCCCCAGAATCCTCCATTGTACTCACCATTTGGATCCTTATCAAATGATAAATATCTTACAGTTACATCATCTTCACCCATTGATTCAGGAAGCGTAAGTTCAACATAAGCAGTTTGCCAGTAATTGACAGAAGCAGCTCTACAAGTACATGATAGATATGTAATTTGATACTTAATGTAATCACGAGCTTTATACTTGTAATTAACAAATGCGTAGAACTTAGATTCATTACGTGGGCCATCAATATGATCGATTGGAACTACTGCGATTTTATTCGCAATTGAACCCTCTCCCATGTCAGCGCTTGAGTTTAAGAACTCATTAATTTGTTCAAGTGATAACGTGGAACCATCAGAACATTCTACCTCAGTGTTTGGTGCTTCTTCCCCATCTGGTTCTTCGGCTGGAGCAGCAGAACAAGCATTCAAACTACTAAAAACTAATAAACATAACAACAATAAACTAATAATTTTTTTCATTGTGACTCCTTTCACAACATATTTTAGTTAAAAATATTAATAAATCAAAATTTAAATGAAAAATATTCACATATTTTGATAAATTATCGAAAAAATATGATATAAATTTAAAGGTAGCAAGCAAATTTACAAAATATGCTAAGTATTTCACAATCGAGGTAAAAATGAAAAAAATTATAATTTGTTTAATTGTATTTATGATCGCAGGATGCCAAGAAACTTCAACCCAAGTTGATAAGAAGATAGAAGTTATTGTCCCTAAAAATACGTCTGAATCAATGTTAATTAGTGATTCTGTCATACTTCCTAGTAATTTAGATCAGTATTTATTTTTGGAAGATGTGTATTATGTTGATACTCGTGAGCCTAATCAATTTTTAGAAGAAGGGCATGTAGCTGGCTTCATAAATATTCCTTTTTATGAAGTAATAGCTAGTTTGAATAATGAAGATACTTTATTCAAGATGAAAAAGGTATTTGATGAAAATAATAAGTTAATAATTGGATTAGGAGAAAATGGTAGTTACGAGCCTATATACGAAGAGTCTATTTCAATTCTAAAATCACTTTTTCCACAAAAAAAGAAAATATTTATCATCTCTACTGCAGGTGTTGAGTCAACTTATCTAGCAAATCTATTAATACAATATGGATATGATGCTAGCTTAATCTATAATGTTGGAAATTTTAGTAATACAGTAGGTAGTATAGCTTCTTATCGAGAAATGACTGATGTTAAGTATAAAGTAGAGGGATTGAATTCATATAAACTTGAATATAGATTTGATTTTGGTGAACTTAAAAAAATAAACGAAGCTAATTAGGCTTCGTTTATTTATAGGCTCTTAAGTAAGATTCAGGTAATAAATTAAGTTGTTTATCTAATGCGAGTAATTGATTTACAAAATAAGGATTTCTGAGAAGTTCTCTTCCTAAAGCAACGAGATCCGCATCTTTATTAACTAATACTTCTTCTACAAGTTCACCATCGTTAATTAATCCAACCGCAATTGTAGGAATATTTAATGCGTCTTTGATTTGTCTTGAGAATGGTACTTGATAAGCAGGAACAAGGTTAATTGGACGTGTCACATTTCCACCAGAACTCACATGGACAAAATCAAGATAATCTTTAACAGGTCTAAGTGCTTCAATCACATCATGAACATTAATTCCTTGAGGATCATAATCACTAGCGGATACTCTAACTTGGAACAATACATGTTCAGGTAAACTTTCCTTAACATCTTGAATCACTTCACGTAACAATCGTGCCCGATTATTTAAATCACCACCGTATATATCGGTACGAAGATTACTAAGTGGGGATAAGAATTCATGAATCAGATAACCATGTGCTCCATGGATTTCAATCCCATCAAAACCAGCTTTAATGGCACGTTTTGCGGCTTCTACAAAACTCTCTTTGAGTTCTTGTATTTCTTCTAATTCCATTTGTACAGGCGTTTCATACTGTTCTGAAAAAGAGAGTGCGCTTGGTGCGATATGTGGATTTGCGGAAGATTGGCTCTTTCTACCAGCATGGGCTAATTGAATAACTGCAAATGAGCCATAACGGTGAATTTCATCCGTAAGTTGTTTTAAACCTGGAATGAACTGATCGTCCCAAATACCTAAATCTTGGTCTGTGATACGTCCTTCAGGACTAACAGCAGTAGCCTCTACTACGATCATTCCTACATTACCAAGTGCACGTGTTGCATAATGGGTTAGATGAAACGGTTGTACAAATCCGTTCTTTGCTTGATACATGCACATAGGGGGCATGACAATTCTATTTTTAAGTTCAATATTTCTAATTTTATAGGGTGTTAAGCTTAGCATATTCTCTCCTTATTTATGTACTAAGTGTAAAGTTCAATCGTTTGCTTGTAAAGAGAAGTGCTAAAATAAAAGTATCTTAACGATTATATGTAATACATTTCAGCTTGATTCAGTTTAACTAAATCTTTTATCTTTATTGATTTAAGTTGTTTAGTGACTGCTTGTTCAATCGGTAAATAAACTTCGTTGTTTAATAATTGGTTTAAACGTTGATCATCAAGACTTTTCTCATCAATCGTTTCAACTAAATCAGAATCTAAGGCAGAAAATATCGTAAAAAGATCTAGATCATCGATGCCTATTAGTTTATAGCCACCACTCGGACCTTTGATTGATTCCACAATTTGATGTGATTTAAGTAAGAACAAGACTTGTTCCAAGTAATTCTTAGATAAACCTAATCGATTCGCAATCGTAATTAGTGCAGTCGTCTCGTTCTTTTCTGCTAAGACCATCACAACAGCTAATCCATATCGTACTTTTGTAGAATATTTCATATGTACCTCAATCATTGTATTTGACATTCGTATATCAGATGTTTATATTATAACATATAAAACCTAGTAAATAACTATGTAAAAGGAGAAATATATGTTAAAAGTTGTTCAAAGTGCTAGAGAATTAATTGGTAATACACCACTATTAAGATTGAATCGATTTGAGAAGTTAGAAAACTTACAAGGGCATATTTATGCTAAACTTGAGTCTTTTAATCCTGCAGGTAGCGTTAAAGATCGTATTGCGTTAAGCATGATTGAAAAAGCTGAAAAGGATGGTTTCTTGAAAGAAGGATCTGTAATCGTTGAACCAACAAGTGGTAATACTGGAATTGGTTTAGCAGCGATTGCCGCAAGTAAAGGATATCGTATTATTTTAACAATGCCAGAAACAATGAGTATTGAACGTCGTAAATTGCTAAAGGCATATGGAGCTGAGTTAGTCTTAACTGAAGGACCTTTAGGTATGAAAGGTGCGATTGCGAAGGCTAAAGAATTATTAGAAACAATTCCTAATGCATTTATGCCATCTCAATTTGAAAATCCAGCAAATCCAGATGTTCATTATCGTACAACGGGTAAAGAAATCTATGAAGCGCTTGATGGTAAGATTGATATTTTAGTGGCAGGTATTGGAACAGGTGGAACCATTAGTGGTGCTGGAAAATACCTCAAAGAACGTATTCCTGGTTTGAAGGTTATTGCGGCTGAACCATTTGATGCGCCATTACTATCTGAGGGACGTCCTGGACCACATAAAATTCAAGGTTGGGCAGCAGGATTTATTCCACAGACACTTGATACAGGTATTTATGATGAAGTCTTAAAAGTAAAAACTGAAGAAGCTTTTGACAAAGCTCGTAAGCTTGCTAAAATAGAAGGTGTTTTAGTGGGTATTTCGAGTGGAGCTGCATTACATAGCGCAACAGAAGTAGCACTAAGACCAGAAAATAAGGGAAAAACGATTGTTGTTATTTTCCCAGATAACGGAGAGCGTTATCTATCAACTGCGTTATTTGAAGCAGAATAAGGAGAACTATGAATCAACGTCAATCAATACAAAGAATTACACGTCTAGGTATTATGATTGCGGTTATCTTTTTAATGACATTTGTACCTAATATCGGATACATTCAAACTGGATTGTTGTCAATCACAACCATTCACATTCCTGTCATTGTTGGATCTGCTATCTTAGGCCCTGTTGGAGGACTCGTGTTAGGGGCAACTTGGGGTATTACCAGTTTCCTAAAAGTGTTATCCATGCCTGGCACGGTAGAAACAGCCATTTTCTTAAATCCTATGGTATCAATCTTTCCAAGAATTCTTGTGGGGTTAATCATTTCTTATTCGACAATTGGACTAGGTAAATTGATTAAGAATCGGGATATTAAGTATGCACTTGTCGCAGCGATTGGGACTTTATCCAATACAGTTCTTGTATTGAGTTCGATGTTTATTTTTGCTCAGGGAGGGGTATTAAGCTTTAATCAAGCCTTCTCTGTTATACTCACAGTTATCATTTCAACCAATGGATTATTTGAACTTATATCAGCGATAATATTAGTTCCAATCATCATTAGAGCAGTATCTAAAGTCATACCTCAGAGCTAATCTGGGGTATTTTTTTTGGGCATATGTTTTGAAGTGTAGGGTCAAACTTGTTACTCTATGGTTAGTAATTAAAGGAGATAAAATCTATGAAATACACATTACCTACACTACCTTATGCATATGATGCACTAGAACCACATATCGACGCAATGACGATGACAATCCACCATTCAAAGCACCACCAAGCTTATGTGGATAACTTGAATGCTGCATTGGATAAACATCCAGAACTAGAATTAACCCTTGATGCTTTACTAAAGGATTTAGATAAAGTACCTGCGGATATTCAAACAGCTGTTCGTAACAATGGCGGTGGTGTTTATAACCACAATCTATTCTGGACACTATTAACACCAGCACGTGGACAAACAGCAACTAAAGTTGTATTAGATGCGATTGTTGCGAAGTTTGGATCCTTCGATGCATTTAAGACAGAATTTGAAACAGCTGCTAAGACACGCTTTGGTAGCGGATGGGCTTGGTTAGTTGTTACGGCTGATAAAACATTAAAGGTTGTTTCTACACCAAATCAAGATGTTCCATTCAATGAAGGAACTCCAATCCTTGCATTAGACGTTTGGGAACATGCTTATTACTTGAAGTATCAAAACCGTCGTCCTGACTATGTCGCAAACTTCTGGAACGTAGTTAATTGGGAAGAGGTTGAACGTTTATACCTAGCCGCTGTATAATAGCGTCATGAAAGACAAAAAAACACTACTTAAACTCTCTTTAGGCGAAGAAATTGGGAATAGCGTTACACACGGTGTAATGGCTGCTCTCATGTTAATCGCCTTACCTATTGGCGCTATACTTGCATATGAAAGAGATGGTTGGATTCTAGCTCTTGGTATCTCAGTATTCATTATCAGTTTATTCTTGATGTTTCTGAGTTCTTGTTTGTATCATGCGATGGCGTATGATAGTAAACATAAATCCGTTATGCGAATCCTAGATCATATCTTTATCTACGTTGCGATTGCGGGTAGTTATACACCTGTTGCATTATCCATTATCAAAGGATGGCAAGGTATACTCATCCTAATCATCCAATGGACAATGGTTTTATTTGGTGTTTTATACAAGTCACTATCAAAGAAGTCAATGCCAAAAGCATCGGTTAGTATTTATCTAACGATGGGTTGGGTTGCGGTATTCTTTATGCCAACACTTATTAAGGTAGCGAATCCTAAGTTTATGATCTTGTTAGCACTTGGTGGGATATTCTATAGCATAGGAGCTTGGTTCTATAGTCAAAAACATAGACCCTACTTCCACTTCATTTGGCACTTATTCATAAATTTCGCGGCTATCGCACACTTCTCAGCGATGTTGTTCTATATTTAGTTAAGAAAGCATTACAAAAGTCTCAGGCATTGAGACTTTTGTTTTGTTATAATGAAGTTAACTTAAAAGGAAAAAAGGATATGAAATTAAATAAAACTGAATTAAGTTGGATTTTGTATGATGTTGCAAACTCAGCTTTTATTTTGATTGTAACCGCAACCATCCCTATTTATTTTAGAGCGTTAGCAACTGAAGCTAATGTTGCGGATCATGTTATCTCCGCATGGTTTGGTGGAGCTACCTCTACAGCAGTCATTATATTAGCAATCTTATCTCCAATTCTTGGCGCAATTGCGGATTATAAAGGAATGAAGAAAAAGATGTTTGTTGGTTTCTTAGCTGTTGGTATACTTGGCGCATTAACCATGACAGTAATGACAGACTGGATGGCATTCTTATTGTTATTCGTATTAGCTCGTATCGGTTATTCCGCATGTAATATTTTCTATGATTCAATGTTGGTGGATGTTGCGGCAGATGAAAGAATGGATATGCTAAGTTCAATGGGATATGCCTTTGGATATATTGGCAGTACGATTCCATTTATCTTAGGTATTGCGATTATCTTTATTAAACCATTTGGTTTAACAACAACACAAGCAACTCAAATTTCATTCTTGATTACTGTATTGTGGTGGGCATTATTAAGTATTCCTTTGCTTAAAAATGTTAAACAAGAATACTATCTTCCACCAATTCAAAATGTTGTAAAATCATCTTTCCAACGTGTATTCCATACTTTGGCGAAGATTCGTCAGGATAAACGTATGTTCTACTTTATCGTTGGTTATTTCTTCTACATTGATGGGGTGTATACAATTATCTCAATGGCTACTACTTATGGTGGTGAAGTCGGAATTGAAAGTACCTTAATGATTGTTGCGTTACTCTTAACTCAAGTTATTGCGTTCCCATTCGCGATCTTAGCAGGTATTTTATCAAAGAAATATGGACCAATTAAACTCATTAAGATTTATATTCTCATTTATATCTTTATCGCAATCTTTGGATTCCAATTAGATAAAGCATGGGAATTCTGGTTCTTAGCGGTAATGGTTGCGCTCGCTCAGGGTGGTGTACAATCCTTATCACGTTCATACTTTGGTAAGATTGTGCCAAAGAATGAATCCAATGAATACTTTGGCTTCTTCGATATCTTCGGTAAATTTGCAGATTTCTTTGGACCATTAATTCTATCAGTTACTGCCATCTTCTTTAAGACCTCTCGATATGGTATCCTAGCACTTATAATCTTGTTTATCATCGGATA
>RRZU013453769.1_pt1 | contig 16200 bp, 8 predicted proteins | sample 2165561 | NCBI WGS metagenome assembly RRZU01 (sample SAMN10456909, study PRJNA506462) | wastewater metagenome | isolation source: wastewater sludge | place: USA: Moscow, Idaho
TCAAATATGTGTTCAAAAGTTTTGAATGGTCATATCATACTGACAGACACCAGTATTACAACGATTTTAGCACCCGAAATGACCTATACGCCGATTTTTTATAAATAGGCATCTAAAAAAACTCCGGCCTTCGAATCATCGAAGGCCGGAGTTTTTCGGTTGAGTCCGTTTAGAACGGCAGGTCGTCGACCTGTGCGGGCGCAGAGGCGTAGGAAGGCTCCTCGGCGATGGGCGGCATGTCGGGCATCGGGGCCGCCGCGGCCTCCTGTTTGGGTTGCAGACGCCATGCGCGGATGTCGGTGTACCAGCGGCCGTTGTATTCGCGCGACTCGATGTTGACCGAGACGTTGTAGGTCGAACCCTCTTTCAGACGGGCCACGTCTTCGGGCTTGTTGAAGAACGTAACGCAGATTTTGCGTGTGAAAGAGCCTTCGTTCATTTCGAAAACCACATCCTGACGCTGCCACTCACCGCGTGCCGACGTTCCCTTCGTCACGGGCAGTATTTTGTAAACGGTTCCTTCGAATTCCATAGTGTAAATAGGGTTTGTTTGCGGCAAAGGTAGCAATTTTCCGGGACATTCGGAGCCTTTCCCGCGGAAAAAACGCCTGACGTCCGAAGATCGGCGGATACGGCGTTTCTGTCCCGGAACCGCGGCGTGCACCCCGTTCCGGTCGGCTCCGTCGGAGGTTCGGCCCTTTCTTTTTGCTGCCTGTTACAGTGGTCTGCGGCCCGTAATCCGTATAAAAAAGCAGGGTCCGGTTTGCTTTTTTTGCTTTTTTTGAATTATCTTTGGTGCTGTAATGATATTTTTTATTTGTCGGAGCGTTCTGCCGGGCTGTCCGGTTTCGGCTGCGTCCGGCGTGTTGGCACCTTTGTCCATGATGAAAAAACTACTGCTTTTTGTTGCGCTTCTCGGCCTTGCGCTGCCCCTGCGGGCGCAGGACGACAAGGCGCTGGCCGCCGCCGCTGCGAAGGCCGACCTGAAACTGATGTCGTTCAACATCCGCTATTACAAGCCCGGCGCCGACGGCGACAACGGCTGGGTTGCGCGGCGCGCCGCCTGTCTGGAGATGATCCGTGCGGAATCGCCCGACGTCATCGGCTTCCAGGAGCCGCACCGGCCGCAGATCGACTATCTGAAGGTGAACCTCCCCGAATACGCCGAGGTCGACATGGGACGCGACGCCGCGACCGACATCGAGAAGAAACCCGACGGCGGCGAGCATCTGATGATCATGTACCGCCGTTCGAAATACATCCTGCTCGACAGCGGGTTTTTCTGGATCAGCCCCACGCCCGAATGCCCTTCGCGGGGCTGGGACGCCATGTGCCGCCGCGTCACGGTGTGGGTGCAGCTCAAGGACCGGAAAACCGGAAAGGAGTTCTTCTATTTCGACACCCATTTCGATCATATCGGCAAGCAGGCCCGCGCCGAATCGGCCCGGATGATGGTCGCCCGGATGAAGCGGATCGCCGGTGAGAAGGCCGCCGTCTTTCTCTCGGGAGACCTGAATACGACCTACGACAACGCCCTGCTCGACCCGCTGAAGGCGTGGATGCAGTCGGCGCGCCATGCGGCCCCGGTGACCGACGAACTGCCGACGTTCAACGACTTCGGCAAGCGTTCGCTGTGGATCGACTTCATTTTCGCCCGCAACGCCCGTGCGCTGGCCTACCGGACCCTTGTCGATTCCGGGCGTTACGGCGTTCCGTTCCTCTCGGACCACAATCCCGTTTACGCGCTCTACAAACTCTGAATCCGCCGGACGGCCGACAAACCCGGATACAACCAAATTCCGATACCATGAAGAACCTTTCCCTCGTTTTCCGCAGCCTCGCGCTGCCCGTGCTGCTGCTGACGCTGAACGCCGCCGGTGCGCAGGAGAAGCAACCGCTCCGTTACGTCGATGCCGCGACGCTGACCGTCATCGGCAAGAGCATGCCCACTCCCAAACTGTTCCAGCGGGTCGACACCGCCCGTTACGAACTCTGGCAGCCCGTGAAGAACTACTCGGCCTTCTCCACCGGACTGGCCGTCGTTTTCCGCACCGACAGCCGGACGATCCGCGCCCGGTGGAAAACCGGCGGATACGGATTGGGCCACAACATGACCGCCATCGCCCGCAAGGGTCTCGATCTCTACATCGAGCGCGACGGGCAGTGGGCCTACGCCGGTTTCGGCTGGCCCAAGGGCGACAACCACGACAGCGCGCTGGTCGAGTATATGGACGAGGGCGAAAAGACCTGTCTGGTCTACCTGCCCCTGTGGGACGAGGTGCTTTCGCTGGAACTGGGCATCGACGGCGACAGCCGCATCGAGGCCGTTCCGAACCCCTTCCGCCACCGGATCGTGGTGCTCGGGTCGAGCATCACCCACGGCGCTTCGGCCGGGCGTCCCGGCATGACCTGGACGGCGCGGCTGGCCCGCCGGATGGGACTCGATTTCCTGAATCTCGGTTACAGCGGGCAATGCAAGCTGCAACCCGAATTCGCGCGGATGCTGGCCGAGATGGATGCCGACGCCTTTGTTTTCGACGCCTTCTCCAACCCGAGCGCCGGGGAGATCGAGGAGCGGCTCGACGCCTTCGTGGCGACCGTCCGCAAGGCGCATCCCTCGACGCCGCTGATCTTCATTCAGACCGAGGTCCGCGAGACCGTGAATTTCAACCTCCGGGCGCGGAAATTCGAATCCGACAAGCGCGCCGCCGCCGAAGCGGGCATCCGGCGGCTGATGAAGGACGACCGGAACATCTACTTCATCGACTCCCGGGGGATGATCGGCACGGACCACCTCGGGACGGTCGACGGTTCGCACCCCTCCGACCAGGGTTTCATGTACATGACCCGCCATCTCGAACCGCAGCTGCGCAAGATTTTCCGGAAAGACGGAATCCGCTGATCCGCAGACCGGCAGGGCCGCAGCTTTCGGGCTGCGGCTTTTTCGTTTTTTGGGGCAGGAGGTTGCAAATCTGAAATTAATGCTATCTTTGCTTCCGGTATGACCGAAGATTTCATTCAGGAAAACGAGGATCGGGAACTGTTCCGGCGGATCAAGCAGGGGAGCGAGGAGGCTTTCCGGGTGGTTTACGGGAAGTATCACCGGATACTCTATGCCGTGGCCCTGAAGATGCTGAAGGACCGTTCCGCGGCCGAGAACGCCGTGCAGCACGTCTTCGTGAAACTCTGGATCGGGCGGCAGGAGATGACCGTCATGCTGAGCCTGCGGAACTACCTCTACACGATGACCCGCAACTACATCCTCAATTACCTGCGCAGCCGCAATACCGAGCTGGTGCACAGCTACCGCCTGGCGCAGCTCATTCCCGAGGCTTCGGACCCGCTCGACGCGCAGATCGAGCGCGAGGATCTTTTGCAGATGCTCGATACGGTGATCGCGGGGCTTCCGACCCAGAAGCGGCAGGTCATGTACCTGCGCAAGGCGGGCTATTCGAACCCCGAGATCGCCGAAATGCTCAATCTTTCGGTCAACACCGTCCGTTCGCACTACCAGGAGGGCGTCAAACTCCTGAAGAGCCGTTTCGGCCATATCGTCCTGCTTATCGTCATCCTGCAAACTTTATTTTTATGAACAGACCTTCGGAAGAACTTTTGCATAAGACGCTCGAAAACCGCGCCACCGCCGCCGAGGCCACTTCGGTCGCCGAGTGGCTCGCCACCGATTCGGGCCAGGCATGGGCCAGCCGCTACATCGGCCGCGACTTCGACCGGCAGGAGTCCTGCGGCGACTACGAGCGGGAGGAGGTCGCCTCGGAGCGCATCTTCGCGCGGATCAAAACCGCCCTCACGCGCGGCCGGCGGCGCCGCATTCTTTTTCGCGTCGCCGCCGTCGTGATTCCCGTCGCGCTGGTGCTGGGCGTCGCCCTGCGTCTCGACCGTCAGGTAGGGGGCATCTTTTCGGATGCGGAGTACGGCGAATTCGTCGTCGACCGGGGGCGGCGTACGCAGTGCCTGTTTCAGGACGGCACGGTCGCCCACCTCAATTCCGAGTCGAAAATCCACTATCCCGTGAAGTTCGGGCTTTTCGAGCGTCGCATCCGGCTCGAAGGCGAAGCCTACTTCGAGGTGACCCACAATCCCCGGCGGCCGTTCGTCGTGGAGTTCGAGGGCGGAGAGATCCAGGTGCTCGGCACGTCGTTCAACGTCAAGGCCTACCGCGACGATGACATCGTCGCCGTAACGCTCGACGAGGGGCGCGTGGTGCTCGACGACCGTCGCGGCGGTCGTTTCGAGCTGTCGCCCTCCGAACAGCTGCTCTACGACCGCCGCTCGGGCGAGGGGCGGATCGTCCGCGGAGCCGACGCCATGCGTTATTCGATCTGGAAGGACGACGTGATCTCGTTCCGCGACACGCCCCTTGCAGAGGTGCTCGAAACCCTTTCGCGGTGGTACGACGTGCGCTTCGAAACCGACGGACAGCCCGATCGCCCCATATCCTACACCTTTGCGACCGACAATACGCTGCTGGATAATGTTTTGCGTGAAATGGAACTGATCTCTCCGGTGCGTTTCGAACGCACCAAAACAGAAATAAAGGTAAGTTTCAGATAAAAAAAAGAGTTTCGGCTCATCGTTTTTTCCCGTTTGCGTGTCTATTCTGTGAAAAGCGCGCAAACGGGCTTTTTAGTAAACAACTACCTAAACTAATCTGTATGAAACGAATCAGACTACTCTTTCTGATGCTGCTTTGTGTAGCCGGGACGGCCCTGACGGCCCGGGCGCAGAAAGTGACGTTGAATTTCCGGAATGCCAAGCTCGAACAGGTGTTCGGGCGGATTACCGAGCAGACGGGCTACACGTTCTACTACGCGCGTCCGACGGTCAATCCCGACAAGGTCGTCAGCATCGCCGTCGCGGATGTCGACGTGCGTGCGGCGCTGAAACAGCTGCTGGCGGACGACAAGGTCGAAATCGAGATCCGCGACGGCAAGATTTACCTTTCCCCCCCCCGGCAGAGTGCCGCTGTGCCGCAATCCGTTAAGGGCGTCGTCCGGGATGCCGCGGGCCAGCCCGTTGTCGGGGCCGCGGTGATCGTCAAGGGAACCACCCGCGGCGTGAGTTCCGGGACCGACGGCTCGTTCTCGTTCGAGGGTCTGGCTGACGGCGCCGTGCTGCAAGTCTCGGCGCTGGGCTACGCCTCTGCCGAAATCCCGGTCGGCAACCGTTCGTTCGTCACCGTGGAGCTGAAGGAGGACGCCACGCTCGTCGACGAGGTGGTGGTCGTGGGCTACGGCACGCAGAAGAAGGCCAACCTGACGGGCGCCGTCGACCAGGTCTCCTCGGAACTTCTGGAGAACCGTCCCGTGGCCAACGTCACGCAGATGTTGCAGGGCGCCGTGCCCAACCTCAATATTTCGCTGGCCGACGGCAAGCCCAACCGCTCGGCGTCGTACAACATCCGCGGCAAGACGTCGATCGGCGCGGGCGGATCGGCTCTGGTGCTGATCGACGGCGTCGAGGGCGACCCCGCGATGCTCAACCCCAACGACATCGAGTCGGTCTCGGTGCTCAAGGACGCAGCTTCGGCCGCCATCTACGGTTCGCGCGCACCCTACGGCGTGGTGCTCATCACCACCAAGGACCCGGGCAAACTCACCGACAAGTTCACGATCAACTACACGGGCAACGTCTCCATCCAGCAGCCCACGGCCATTCCCGACGTCGTGGACGACGGTTACGTCTATTCGCGCCTCTTCTACGACGCATGGTACAACTACCGCTTCAACGAGCCGACGGGCTTCAACAACTCGCAGGACTTTTCGCGTGCGTGGCTCGACACCTTCCGCCAGCGCAAACTCGCGGGCAACAAGCTCGAAACGACGGTCGAACCCGACGGCAAGTATGTCTACTACGGCAATACGGACTACTACGACGCACTTTACAAGGATACGGTGATCGCCCAGACGCACAACATCTCGGTCAGCGGTTCGAACGGCAAGATCAGCCACTACCTTTCGGGGCGTCTGTACGACTACAACGGCCTGTTCAACTTCACGCCCGACACCTACCGCACGATGAACCTCCGTTCGAAGGTCTCCTCGCAGGTGTTCAAATGGCTGAAGATCAGCAATAACTTCGACTATACGCACGACCACTACCGTCAGCCGATGGGTTATTCGAAGGAGGGCGGAGGCGTGCTGTCGCGTTCGCTCAACGACCAGGGGCACCCTTCGTCGCCGATCTTCAATCCCGACGGTACGCTCACCAAGTCGGGCGCCTACGCCATCGGCGGCCTGGTGACGGGCAACAACTGGCTCGACCGCACGACCAAGACGCTCAAGAACACCACCACGCTCAACGTCACGATGCTGGAGAACCGCCTGCGCCTGACGGGCGACTTCTCGTTCCGCACCAAGGACTACACCGAGACTAAAAAGACCACGGCCATTCCTTACAGCGCCTACGAGGGCGAAATCGTCTACCTCGGCACGCCCGAGACCGACGACGTGATGAAGGAGTCGCTGCAACTGACGACCTATATCGCCACCAACGCCTACGCTGAGTTCGAGGACACCTTCGCCGAGAAACACTATTTCAAGGCGCTGGCCGGTTACAACTACGAGCAGCAGGACTACAAGTCGACCTACTCCGAGCGCAACGGCCTTCTGATGCCCGACGCCGACAACATCAACTTCGCGCTGGGCGACATCATGTCGATCACCGCCGGCGGCAGCCGCTGGCGTTACGTGGGCGCTTTCTTCCGCTTCAATTACGCCTACGACGACCGCTACCTGCTCGAAGTCAACGGCCGCTACGACGGCTCGTCGAAATTTCCGAACAACTCCCAATGGGGCTTCTTCCCCTCGGCTTCGGCCGCCTGGCGCGTTTCGCAGGAGAAGTTCTGGGACGTCAGCCCCAAGGCCGTTTCGAACCTCAAGCTGCGCGCCTCGTACGGTGCGCTGGGCAACAGCAACGTCGATCCCTACACCTACCTCGAAACCTTCGGCCTGTCGACCTTCGGAACCGGTTCGGGCGACGCGGCCCGCTACCTCTTCGGGCAGGCCAAGCTGCGCTACACGAGCCTCCCGGGCCAGATTCCCGACAACATCGGCTGGGAGACCTCCAAAACCTTCGACGTGGGACTGGACGCCGGTTTCCTGAACGGACGGCTGAACCTCACGGCCGACTACTACATCCGCAAGACGGTGGACATGTACACCGTCGGCCCGACGCTTCCCGACACCTTCGGAGCGACGGCCCCCAAGGGCAACTACGCCGACATGAGCACCTACGGCTATGAAATCGCGTTGAGCTACAACGATTCGTTCAAGCTGGCGGGCAAGCCCTTCAATTTCGGAATCAAGGCGACGCTGGCCGACTATTATTCCATAATCGACCGCTATAACAACGCCTCGCGCAAGCTCTCCGATTACTACGAGGGGCAGCGTCTGGGCGAGATCTGGGGTTTCGTCTGCAACGGGCTGTTCCAGTCGCAGGCCGAAATCGACGCGGCGTTCGGCGGCAAGGGCTACAAGAATGACATCATGCAGACCTCCGAGAAGTACATCACCTATCCGGGCGACATGCGCTTCGAGGATCTGAAGGGTAACGACGCCATCGACCGCGGCAGCAGCACGGTCGACGATCCGGGCGACCGGAAGATCATCGGCAACTCCGAGCCGCGCTACCTCTACACCATTTCGCTCAATGCCGACTGGAACGGTTTCTTCCTCTCGGCGCTGTTCGACGGCGTGGGCAGACAGCAGTGGTTCCCCAGCGACGAAAGCCTTTTCTGGGGCATGTACAACCGTCCCTACAACCAGGTTCCGACGTGGCATCTGCAAAACTACTGGACCGAGGAGCGTCCGAACGCCTACCTGCCGCGCTACGTGGGCTACTACGGCCCGATGAACGCCAATACGGTCAACGTCAATACGCGCTACCTGCAGGACGTGTCGTACATCCGGCTGAAGAATCTTCAGTTCGGCTACGAGCTGCCCAAGCGGTGGATTTCGAAGATCGGTCTTTCGAAGGTCTCGGTCTACTTCTCGGGCGAGAACCTCTGGAGCTGGTCGCCGCTCTACCGCCACACGAAGGATTTCGACGTGACGGTGGCCAGCAAGAAATCCGACTCGGATATTTCCAACAGCAAGGGCGACGGACATAACTATCCCGTGATGCGCAGCTTCAGCTTCGGCATCTCGATCACCTATTAAACTGTTTACGTGCTATGAAAAGATCAACCTATATATGGAGTCTGCTCGTGGGCTGCGTTGCGTTCGCCACGTCGTGCGACTTGACGGAGAACGTGCAGGTGAAAGCCGACAAGTCGATGATCTTCGGATCGAAATCGGGTCTCGAACTCTACTCCAATTCGTTTTACAAGGCCCTGCCGACGCTCAAGAACGGCTTCATGCAGGACAAGATGTGCGACGTGGGGGCCGTCAGCAACACCGACACCTTCATCAAGCAGGGGGCCTACAACACCGAGACGGCGACCAGCTGGAGCTGGGGCGCGCTCAAGAACGTGAACTACTTCATCGACGGCTGCAATGATCCGAAATACTGCACCGTCGAAGCCGAGACGCGCGACAACTACCTGGGCATCGCCCGTTGGTTCCGTGCGTGGTTCTACTACGACAAGCTGACCACCTACGGCGAAGTTCCCTGGTTCCCCAACGACATCCAGTCCTACCAGAACGACGTGATGTACAAGGACCGCGACAGCCGCGACGTGATCATCCGCAACCTGATCGCCGACCTCGATTTCGCCTACGAGCACATCCAGGCCACCTCGTCGACCGGCAGCGCGACGCTCACGCGCTGGGCCGCCGCCGCGCTCAAGTCGCGCGTCTGCCTCTTCGAAGCGGCTTACCGCCGTTACCACAACCTCACGGGGCTTGAGATAACCCCCGAGGAGCTGTATCGCGAGGCCGCCAAGGCCGCCAAGCTGGTGATCGACAACAGCGGCTGCTCGCTCAACACCGCCGCGGGCAAGAAGGGCGCCTATCGCGACCTGTTTTACAGCGAGACGCCGCTGGCGCAGGAGGCGATCCTCGCCGTCTGCGCCCACGGGCGATCCGGCAGCTTCGGCGAGCAGAACTGGTGGTTCAACGCCCGTTCGTACGGACTATGTTGGAGCCTTGTCCGCTCGTTCGTCCACACCTACCTCAAGCAGGACGGCACGCCCTTCACCGCCGCCGCCGACTACGCCGTGAAATCCTTCGCCGAGGAGATGGAGGGGCGCGACCTGCGCCTGGAGCAGACCGTGCGCGGCCGCAACTTCCTGTGGGACGGCAAGACGGCGGTCGCCGACATCAAAAACCTTTCGCTCACGGGCTACCAGGTGATCAAGTATACGCTCGACGAATCGAAGTACGACGGCGGTGCGAAGAACATCAACAGCATTCCGCTGATCCGCTATGCCGAGGTGCTGCTCAACTACGCCGAGGCGCAGGCCGAACTGGGGGTGATCACCGATTCCGAATGGGCGCTCACGGTCGGTGCGCTGCGTAAGCGCGCGGGTATCACGGGCGGCACGGAGACGCTGCCCACGACCGTCGACAGCTACCTGCAACGCACCTTTTATCCGGACGTGACCAGCCCCGTGCTGCTCGAAATCCGCCGCGAGCGGGCCATCGAACTCGTCGCCGAAGGCATGCGCTTCGACGACCTGCGCCGCTGGAAGTGCGGATCGCTGATGGAGACCCTGCCGTGGAGCGGCATTCACATCCCCGGGTTGGAGCAGCCCGTCGATGTCAACGGCGACGGCGTGAACGACTACTACTTCACCGAAGGCGAGGTTGCGTCGGCTCCGGCGGCCTACAAGAACATCGCCGTCCGCGTCAATCAGGACGGCGTGGGGCTTTATGCCGAGGCGAATCCCGTGTCGGGTTACGATCTGGTCTACAAGACCGGTGCGGGCGACCGCTACTGGTATCCCGACGGGCGCCAGTACCTCTATCCGATTCCCGCCAAGGTGATCCGCGATTACAGGAACGCGGGCTATACGATCTCGCAGAACCCCGAGTGGGACAACGAATAAATAAAAAGCAAGACCATGAGAATATTCCGTTATTTACTGACGTTTTCGTTGAGTTTCGCCTTCGTTTTCGCCGCCGGGTGCAGCGATCCGAAGCCCGATTACTCGGAATTCTACAAACCCCAGCCCGGCGACGAACCGGAGGAGCCGGTCAATCCCGGACTTGAGGACAATCAGCTGAAAGTCATGTCGTTCAATGTGCGTTACAGCTCGGGCGACGACGGTGCGAACAGTTGGGACAACCGCAAGAAGGCCGTTCCGGCGATGTTCGCCGACCAGCAGCCGACGGTGCTCGGCGTGCAGGAGGCGCGGCTCGACCAGAAGACCTACATGGACGAGAACTGCGCGGGCTACAAGAGCGTCGGCGTGGGCCGCACCGACGGCCAGAATGCCGGTGAGTTCATGGCCATCTACTACCTCGCCGATGCCGTGAAGCTCGAAAAGTGGGGGACCTTCTGGCTCTCCGACACCCCCGACGTCCCGTCGGTCGGCTGGGACGCCTCGACCTACCGCACGGCCACGTGGGCCTTGTTCACCCACTACAAGTCGGGCCGCAAGTTCTTCTACGTCAACACTCACATCGACCATGTGGGGCAGGTGGCGGCCCAGAAGTCGATGGAGCTGATCGAGGCGAAGATCCGGTCGCTCAACCCCGACAACCAGCCGACGGTGCTGACCGCCGACTTCAACAAGATGCTCGACAGCCCGATTTTCGACGGCGTGAAGAAGTTCATGGCCGACGCGCGCACGACCGCTCCCGTGACCGACAACAAGGCGTCGTTCAACAACTTCGGCGGGGCGACCAACTACCCGCGCATCGACCACATCTTCAGCTCGGGCTTCACGCCCCTGCGCTTCGCCACCGTCGACCAGCGTTACGAGAAGGTCCCCTACATTTCGGACCACTATCCCATCGCGGCCGTGTTAGAGTTCAAGTAATCCTGCAACCAAAGCTCAAAACCGATTGAAATGAAACGATTTATCTATATACTGGCCGCTTTCGCCCTCATGGGGGCCGTCTCCTGCCAGCCGGACGAGGAAGTGGCGGTCCACGCCTCGTTCACCACCGACAAGGAGTCCTACGATGTGGGCGATCCGGTGGTGCTCACCAACACTTCGACGGCCGAAAACGCCCTGATCGCCATCTGCAAATGGGAGCTGGGCAAGGGCGTCGTCTCCTACGAAAGCACTCCGGAGAACATCTCCTACGATCAGGCCGGAGAGTATGTCATCAAGCTGACCGTCACCTCCGACCGCGGGGCGAAGAAGTCGTCGTTCGAGAAGACCATTCGGGTCGTGGACAACAACATCCGGCCCGTGGCCGACTTCACGTGGTCGCCCGAGAAGGTCGTGGCGGGCGAACCGGTGCAGTTCACCGACCGTTCGACCGACGAGGACGGCGAGGTGGTGGCCTGGGAGTGGAAATTCGGAACCACGACCTCCGACAAGCAGAATCCCGAATTCACCTTCGCGGCGCAGGGGGCTACGGAGGTCTCGCTGACCGTGACCGACAACAAGAAAGGCAGGAACACCAAGACGGTGACCATCGACGTGGGCCGCGGCGCCATCAGCCTCGACCTGCTCTGGTCGTACCCCTACGACGACACGAAGGACGCCTATGTGTTCGGCACGTCGCCCGCGGTCAGCCCCGACGGCGAGTATGTCTATGTGACTTCGACGGGTTATTCGCTGGTCTGCTTCACGAAGGCCGGCGAGCGTCTCTGGGCCTTCGACATCGGCAAGGACGGTGCGTCGGCCGAGAACAACAGCGGTTCGATCAAGGTGCAGTCGCCGACGCCTTCGGTCGACGAGGACGGTACGGTCTACGCGCTGGCGGGCTTCAACGAGCCGAACAAGGACGCGGGAGGCAGCGCGTTCTACGCCGTCAGCGGCGGCGCCGGGGGCGGCTCGCAGGTCTGGCATGTGAATACGGGCGTGAACACCAGCTTCCGGTTACTCTCGCCGGCCGTCACCGAGAAATATCTCTTCATTGTGGCGCGCAACGTGCCTTCGGGGCACCAGAATTTCCAGGTCTACGACAAATCGTCGGGCGACCTGGTGGACGAGCGACACGTCAACGGCGGCTCCTACGGCGGCGTGCTGCCGCTCAAAAACGGCATGGTGATCGCCGGTACGGGCGGCAGTCACGGCATGCGCGTCTTCTTCCCCGACGGCGCGGGCAAGTGGAAATTCTCCTGCGTGAAGTCGAACGGCCGCGAGCACAACTACGGCGGCAGCGGCAAGGATGCTACGTGCGAGGCGCCGAACGGCACGCAGCCTGCGTCGGGTCCCGGCGGCAAGGTCTACATCCTGTTCCAGAACCAGGGCGTGCGTGCGGACAAGAGTCTGGGCGGGGGTGTCGTCTACTGTTATGATCCGGCAAAGACCGTCTACGGGCAGACGCCCGAACCGGACTGGTACTGTCCCGTCAAGGGCGATTGCGCCCAGTCGGGCATGGGCGTGGCGCTGGGCGAGGACGGCACGGTCTACGCCGCGACGCAGAAGACCGGCAGCGTGGCGGCCCACGTCACGGCCATCTCCGCGCAGGGCGTGAAACGCTGGGAGCACGCCGCCGACGGCGACATCAACGGCGTTCCGGCCGTTGACGATCAGGGCTTCGTCTATTACAACGACCGGACTACGGGCAAGCTGGTGAAACTCCGCCCGGAGGACGGCTCGCGCGTGGCGGAGATCAAGCTGGCCGACGAGCTGCGTTCGTCGCCGACGATCTCCTACGACGGCACGATCTACGTCAACGGCATGAAGGATGACAAGCCCACCGTCTTCGCGGTGAAGGGTGCGGCCGAGGGCTGCGCCGCGTCGTGGTCGCAGCAGGGAGGCAACCCATCCAAAACCGAGTATATGTACAGATCCGCTGAAAATCAGGGATGAGCGGGCCGCGTCACACGACGCGGCCCATTTTTTTCGGCCTTCGTGTATGTCGTTTCCGGCAAAATTCCCTCTTTATTATGGAACGGTCGCAGGAACCGGGACGAAAAGAACCTCGAACACAATTCTAAATTTCAGCAGATGATCCGAAAACTATTGGTGCTGTTGCTCTGCCTCACGGCGGCGACGGCGACGGCGAAGAAGCCCAAATCCTCCGCTTCGAAGAAGGCGGAGAGTTCGGCCGAAAAACCGAAGGAAAGCGATTACGACAAACTCTTCAAGGAGAAACATACGGTGGCCGACGGCATGTTCCGCCTGCACGACGTCAAGGGGAAGCTCTATTTCGAGATTCCCGATTCGCTTTTCGGGCGCGAAATGCTGCTCGGATCGACCATTTCGGAGGTTTCGGACAACGCTGCGGCGACGACCGGCTCCAAGTCGGACTATCCGCTGCACGTGGTTTTCACGCGCAACGACCGTTCGGTCCAACTGCGTACGGTCAACTGCGAGAACATCACCGACGAGACGGGGGCTTCCCGCGCGCTGGCTGAGGCGGTGAAGCGGAACACGGCCGATCCCATCCTGCGCAATTACAAGATCGAGGCCTGGAACCGGGACAGCACGGCCGTGGTGGTCAACGTCACGGACCTGTTCGTGGCCGACGTGGAGGAGATGTCGCCCTTCTCGAAGTACGGACTTTATACGGCTTTCGAGCTGAAGAAGACCTTCCAGAAGGAGCGTTCGATGCTGGGCGAAATCAAGGCTTTCAGCGACAATGTGGTGGTGCGCAGTACGTTGAGCTATATTTTCACGCTCACCCGCGGCCGCACGACGCTGGTCAAGGACCAGCCGCTGACGGCCGTGATGACCCGTTCGCTGGTGCTGCTGCCCCGCGAGCCTTACCGTCCGCGCATCACCGACAGCCGCATGTCGGTGTTCCCGACCGGCAAGGTGCTTTTCAGCGAGCGCGAGCAGCGTGCCAAGGTGATCTACTACGCCCACCGCTGGCGGCTGGAGCCGTCGGACATGGATGCCTGGAAGCGCGGCGAGCGGGTCGCGCCGAAGAAACAGATCGTTTTCTACGTCGACGACGGATTCCCGGAGATGTGGAAAAAGCATATTTTCGAGGCCGTCGATCAGTGGAACGAGCCTTTCGGGCGCATCGGATTTAAAAACGCCATCGCCGCAAAGCCCTATCCGAAGGACGATCCCGAATTCGATCCCGACAACATCAAGTATTCGTGCATTCGCTACGCGCCGATCGCCATCGCCAACGCCATGGGGCCTTCGTGGGTCGATCCGCGCAGCGGCGAGATACTCAACGCTTCGGTCTATGTCTACCACGACGTGATGAAACTGCTGAACAACTGGCTGTTCGTCCAGACGGCGCAGGCCGACGAGCGCGTGCGCGCCGTGACGATTCCCGAGGAGGTGATCGGCGACGGACTGCGCTACGTCGTGGCCCACGAGGTCGGCCATTGCCTGGGTTACATGCACAACATGAGCGCCTCGGCGGTGATTCCTGTCGATTCGCTCCGCTCGCCGTCGTTCACGCAGAAGTACGGCACGACCACCTCGATCATGGACTACGCTCGCTTCAACTACGTGGCCCGGCCCGGGGATAGGGAGCGCGGCGTGAAGCTCACCCCGCCGCGTTTCGGCCTCTACGACTACTATGCCGTGAAATGGCTCTACACGCCCGTGCCCGACGCTGCGACGGCTGCCGACGAATATGCCGTCACCTCGAAATGGATAACCGGGGCCGCCGCCGATTCGGTCTACCGTTTCGGCAAGCAGCAGTTCAGCCGCTCGATCGATCCCCGTTCGCAGTCGGAGGATCTGGGCGACGACGCCGTGAAGGCCTCGGGCTACGGCATCGCCAATCTGAAATACATTCTCGGCAACATGAACGCCTGGATCGGCGCCCAGGACCCCGATTTCTCCCAGCGGCGCACCCTCTACGACGAGGTGCTCACGCAGTATATCCGCTACCTGAACCACGTGCTGGCCAACGTCGGCGGCATCTACTTCGCCGAGAAGATGGAGGGCGACCCCGTGGAAGCCTACCGCAGCGTGCCGCGCGAACGCCAGCGCGAAGCCCTGCTGTTCTGTCTCGCGCAGCTCAAGGACATGAAGTGGCTGGACAACGCCGAACTGATCCGCGACATGCCGCTGATGGGTTCGCCCGCCGAGTCGATCATGGCTTCGCTGGTGTCGGTCGTCGTGGCCGCCCCGGCGCGTGTGGCTTTGAGCGCCGCGCTGGCCGAAAAGGAGGCCTACACGCCCGAGGAGTGCCGCAGGGATGTCTATGAATTCGTGTGGGCTTCGACGCTGAAGGGCCGCACGCCCGATGCGCTGGAGATGATGCTCCAGCGCGAATACGTCCGCAGTCTCAGCCTTTCGGCCGGGCTGAAATACACCGGGACGGGGGCGCGGGAGGAGAAGAAGCTGGTCTCCGACGAGGGACTGATGCCCGTTCCCGCCTTCCTCGGGGAGCATGCGGCCCGCACCGCGGCGCTCACCGCCTGCGGGGAACGCTGCGGCCACGACCCCTTCGAAACCTTCTCCGCCGCGCACCGCGTCGACACCGCGCCGCTGTTGGGCTACGGCTCTCCGCGCCTGAACTACTACGACCCGCGCAACACCGAGGCCGGGGATTATGCCGCGCTGCTCAAACTGCGTGCGATGCTCCGCACGAAGAGCGCTTCGGCGACGGGCGAAGCGCGCCTGCACTACGAGTTGTTGCTGCGCAACATCGAGAAAGCGTTGAAAAAATAAATCTTCCGGACCATGATGAAACTGTTTAAAATAGCTTTCCTTCCGCTGCTGGCGGGAATCTTGCTGCTGCCGGCGGCGTCTCGGCCCGTCCGGGCGGCCGGTTCGGCCGCCGTGGAAGCCGGAGCCGGGGACAGGAAGCGCGACAAGAAAAAGAAGCAGGAGGCCGATACCGCCGCCAAGGCGACTCCCTACGAGAAACTGTTCAAGGACAAGCGGGTGGAGACTGTCCGCGGCGGCGGGCTGACCCTGCACCTGACTGCGGACAAACTCTACCTCGAACTCCCCGATTCGCTGCTCGGCCGGGGGCTGATGATCACCACGACGATCGAGCGGACGGGCGATCCCGGCGACGGACTGGCCCACCAGCAGCCCGTGCCGCCCTACATGGTCGAGTTCGGCCGCGGGAAGAGCGACACGCTCCTCTGCATGCGGGAGTTCGCTCCGGTGGTGATCGTCGACGGCAGCCCGGCGATGCGTGAGGCCGTTGGACGGAGCAACATCGGTCCGATCGTGGCCTCGTATGCCGTGAA
>RRZU011200993.1_pt1 | contig 16199 bp, 21 predicted proteins | sample 2165561 | NCBI WGS metagenome assembly RRZU01 (sample SAMN10456909, study PRJNA506462) | wastewater metagenome | isolation source: wastewater sludge | place: USA: Moscow, Idaho
AAAACGGTGGAGATCTATAGAAAGTATCGGAGATTATTTACATCGCGGCTTGCATGTTTTCCCTTGCACCCTCCGTTGAGCGCAGTATAATTATCTAAGCCATTGTTAAAAATCATATTAACTGAAGTCTTCAGGAGGTTGGTGTAGTATATTGACATGAGCCTCCGGGGTTCCGGGTTGGGCGGCAAGCAGAGGGTGCGAGATGGCAATGCGGGTGAAGGTGGACACGGGCGAGGTGGGGCTCAAGCAGCGGTATCGGGTGACGAACTGTTCGAAGTACGACCGAGCGCTGGTCAGCCGCGGCAATCTGACGATCTGATCTGGCCGTAGACGAAACGACCAAGGACATCATCGGCATGGAAGTGACCACCGCCGACCGGGGCGACAGCCTGTACTCCCGGACTTTCGAGCGGCAAGTCACCGAAGGTCACATCCGGACCGCGAACATCATCTAATTAAGGATGGTTTTTTTAACACGCTCAAATCAAGGAGAAGCCAAATGAAACTAATAAATATGTTGGCTATGAAGAGCAGGGTGATTTGTGTGGTGGCGGCCTTGTTGCTGCTCTTGAGCACGTCTGCGATGGCCGGCTTTATCGACTTCGAAGGCGACATGCTAGGCCCCAAAGCCAATGGATTTACTTCGGTTGGCGACGCGGGAGTGCACTTCTTCGACACGATCGGGGCGGACTTGCGGGTCCATCCCGACCAGACCGTGGTGACCCAGAATCTTCAGGCGCCTATTGACGACGCAAGCCGGATCAAGATCGTCTTCGACACGTATAAGAGTTCACTCAAATTGTTGTTCGGCAACGATGATAAAGACCACTCAGACGACGGTGATCGAGCCTGGCTGGAAGTGTTCAGCGGCGCCACTTCTGTTGGTCTCGCGAGCGTGGTCATGAACCGAAACGACCTGACCGACCAGTCGATCGGCATTTCGGCTGCCAGTTTCGACAGCGCGCTGTTCTGGTACGGGAATGCGGGCGGAACGCCGATCGCTCTGATCGAGGCGATAGACAATATTTCGTTCACTGACGCGGTTCCCGAACCAGCCTCTCTTGCTCTCCTTAGCCTTGGTCTGGCAGGACTCGGATTCAGCCGCCGCAAACAAGCGTAATCACACCACTCACACAGACCCTGCTGCAGCGGGGTCTGTTTTTTCTGCCGCTGCTGCGCATTGCATACACGGGATCGTACGTCCGCAGTGCCGCGTTCATCTGCTGCCAAACGCTCTTTAGAATCTGTTAATGTAAAAGTAATCATATCGGCGCTGCGCGTGAATTTGGAAAGTCTGTACGATGAGCGCCTTTGTGTAGTGACTCATGCCCGATCCAACACCCCGACCATCGATCAAAGCGCCTGCTTTCGAAAGCAAGATCGTTTCCCCCGGCGAACTCGCTGCGCGCATTACCGGCGTACCGCGTCCGCTGGTATTCACCAACGGCTGCTTCGACCTGCTGCACCGCGGCCATGTCAGCCTCCTCGCCGAAGCCCGCGCTCTCGGCGCGGCGCTGATCGTTGCGCTGAACTCCGATGCTTCGGTCAAACGACTTGGCAAAGGCGACGACCGTCCGGTCAATCCCCTGCGCGATCGTCTGGCGGTCATTGCCGCTCTCGAATCCGTCACGCTGGTAACCTGGTTTGAGGAAGATACGCCCTTGCAGCGCATTCTCGATTGCCGGCCCGACATCCTCGTCAAGGGTGGCGACTGGCCGGTCGAGAAAATCGTCGGAAATGAAGAAGTGAGCGGCTGGGGTGGGCGCGTACTGTCCTTGCCGTTCATTCACCAGACATCGACCACCGGCCTGCTCGCAATGATCCGGCGGCTGTAGCGCGCTGCGCGGGCAGTCATCGAGCGAGCGGCGGCTCGGGAAGCGCCTTTCGGCGAGATCAGGTACTGAGTGCGCTTTTCAGCGAGGCCAGATCTTCTGTGGACTCGGCAAGCACAGCCTGGAGTGCCTCAGCGTCGAACAACTCCGACAGCCTGGCGGGGTCAAGGGGCTCGCAAAACAGGCTGTCCCGCCATCCATGCTGCACATTGGCCAGCTTGTTGGCGACGAACAGCACGTCCCCCAGCGTTTTCAGGGTGACTATCGTACGATCCTGTTCGTGCTCCTGCACCACCAGCAGCAGTTCCTCCGGCATCCCCATCGCCGCCAGCAATGCGTGTCCGATACTGTCATGCCATTGCACCAGCAACTCATGCAGTTCAGCGGGTTCGTCGACCAGGGCAGGGAAATTCACGGCCCGCGAGAGCAGATAGAAAACACCCAGGTCATGCACCAGGCCGGCGAACATCGCTTCGTCGGGACTGACCTTGGTCAGCCGGCGCGCCAGGACGCGTGACAGTGCGGCAACCTGCATGGTGTGTTCCCACAGGCGCTTCGACAGCACTTCGAATGGTGCCATCTTCTTCGAACTCAGCAGTTGTTCCATGGCCACGGCAAAGGAAACGCTGCGCACGACCTCCATGCCGACCCGGGCAATCGCGCTATTGACGTCGACGATGGCCCTTCCGGATGGGTTCATCGCCACCGAATTGGCCAGACGGATGATCTTGGTGCTCATCAAGGGCTCGGCGCTGATCAGCCTCCCCAGATGTTCGATGGTCAGATCGGGTTTCCTGAGCGCGGTACGCACCTGAAAGGTGATATCGAGGAAAGTCGGAAAAGAAACGACCTCGCCGGACAGGTCGCGGGCGATGTCCTCGAGGATGCGGAAGCAGTCTTCATTGCGCACTCTGTCTTGCTCCCACATACGATGCACAGCGGTGGCCGAGCGTGATTTGCCAGAAATATTGCCAGGCGACACGGTGCCGGCCGGCAGGGAATCGAATTTTGCCTGAAAACAGCGTGCAAGGGTACGCCAGCTCGCCGAACCGGCAACCGGCACTCGTCCGGGCAGCCTGGCAGCGCAGGGTCAGCGGCCTTTCAGGAGATCCTTGAGATTCGCGAACGGTTGCGCTGTCGCCGGCGCCTTGGCGGTCGTGCCAAGCGAAGTGATTCCGGCTTGGCGTGCCGCTGCGGCGTCGAGTTCCCTGGCGTGTTCGTTATCGTGGCAATAGAGGCATAACAGCTCCCAGTTGCTGCCATCGCCGGGGTTGTTATCGTGATTGTGGTCGCGGTGGTGAACGGTGAGTTCGCGCAGATTCTGTTGCGTGAACTCACGGGCGCAGCGACCACAGATCCACGGGTAGATTTTCAGAGCCTGTTCACGATAGCCCGCCTCGCGGCCAAGGCGGTTGCGGATGGCGTCGGCGATCAGACGATCGGTGTGTGCGGTTTTGGCAGGGTCGTTGGCCATTGCTAAACTCCTTGTGGAATGTATACGCTATACGTGGGGCAAGCCGCTGCTCCTGGCAGTCAACAAGTCATGAATGACCGTTAGGCCAGCAGCGCGATCAGCGGAACGCGCATTTCGCTGCTACTGATGCCGCCATGTACGCCGAGCATTGCAAAATGCTTTTCTCCCGGCAGCCAGTCCTTGATCGTCCAGTTGTCCTTCATCACCAGGGTGTAGTCGCCGATTCGGGATGCGAGGCGCGGATGGTGGGGTGGAGGACCGAACCAGCCGCCTGCGATCAGCCGGTCGCTGGCGTAGAGGTGGGCAGCGCGGGCAAGATGGCGGCGCACATAGTCTTCGAAAGCTGGCCGATCAGCCGCGGCGACGTAGCAATAGGCGACCCGGCGCTCGCCGCACAAGGGCTGCAGCAGCAGTGCGGCGAGCTGTGGATGGTCGTCGAGACTGATGACTCGGCGGGGGGGAGAATCAATGAAACCATGGTCGGCGGTGAGCAGCACCCAGGTATTGCTGCCGCGCAGCTTGCGCAGCAACTCACCGAACAGGGTGTCAACTGCGCTCAGCGTCTGTTGTGCCTGGCGGCTGTCGGTGCCGTAATGATGCGAACAGCTGTCGAGGTCGGGGTAGTAGGCATAGACATAGCGCGAGCGGGTCGTTTCCTGCAGCAGTTCGCCCAGACAGGCAAACATCTCGGCTACCGAGCTATAGGCACGGGTCTGTGCAGCACGCGAGTGCCAGGCGTTGAAGGCACTGCCGACGATGCTCTGTGGCGCCACCACCCAGGACTCGCGATCCAGCCTCTGAAACAGCGACGGATGCTCGAACAGGCGCGACGGCAGAGCGGCTGGCGACAGTCGGGGCGGCCCCAGCCGGGGTGTCAGCGGCAGGATTGCCAGGGTCTGGTCGATCTCGTCCAGATGCATATGCCAACCGGTGAGACCGTGCTGCGCCGGCGCGAGGCCGGTCATGAAGGTGGTGATGGCGCTGGCAGTGGTCGACGGAAAAACCGAAGTCATGCTGCCGAGCAAGTGGTGTTGCAGATGCGGGCTGCTGGCGTGTCTGGCCAGCGTCCGTTGCCCCAGCCCGTCGATGACCAGCAGTACGATATGCCGCGCCCGGCCCAGTTGCGCCGCCGACAACGCAGGCAGCGGTGGATATGGACTGCTGGTGCTGCCGCAGGCCGTGGCGATGCTCTGCACCAGATTGACGATGCTGCCGCCAGCGTAGTCGGGAAGGTGAGTCGAACTCATGATGCGGCCATTCTACGCCAAGTGCCAGCGCTGGGTGTTGCCGCAAGTGCGTGGCAGCGGACACGCCACCATCCTGCGCCAACGACTTTGTCGCCAAGCCGATCAACTGGCCGATCTTCGGCCATCGGGCGCGCTACGTCTGGCGTTCGGCGCTGGCGGCACGCCAGTTACGCGCACCCGATTTCCTCGCGAGCGTTGCGGCGACGATTGCCGAAACTGGCATCAATACCGAGCAACTCGAGCTGGAACTGACCGAAAACATTCTGATGGAGCCCGAGTCGCGACAAGTGCAGGGGCTGTAAGGCGGGATGCCCGAAGCTGCAGGGCTATCTTCTCAGCCAGCTGCTGCCACCCGATGCGATGCAAATGCTCCTGCGCGACGGCAGCATCAGTCTGCCATCGAAACAAGACACGAAGTGCGCTACAGTCCCTGTCGACGGTCCGGACAAGACCAACATTGCGAGGCAACAATGAGGAATCACCACAGAACCACGCAGAGCTCCGAGTATCTGCGTTTTGCCGTCAAGCACATGACTCAGCAACAGGCGCCTCTTCACCCAGCGAGCCATGCCGTCTGGTACCAGGATGTAGCGGGCATCAACCCGCATCTGCAGGCGGAAGTCGATGAGTTGCTGCAGCGCAGCCGGCGGCTGGACGACGCGGACGTCTACGCCCTCTATGACCGCTACACAGCGGAATTCGGCACGGCAACCGCCCTGCGCATCGGCGAAAGCGTCGGCCACCTCATGGATCAGGTTTCCGAATCGGCCGCGCAAATGGGCCACGAGGTCTCGCGCTTCGGCGATTCGCTCGAGGACTGGAGCGATACCCTGAGCGAGCCCGAGTCTGCTGGCGGCGAAGCCGCCAAAGCGGACTTCGTCAACCGGGCAGACCGCGCGCTCTACCTGGCCAAGACGCAGGGGCGCAACCAGGTCATCCTCGCCCCGCGTTCGCAGCCTGCAAACAGCAGACAGACCGGGCCCCAGCCACGATGAACGACGACGAGTTGATCCGCACCCTCGCCGAGGATCACGTAATCCCGATGACAGGACTGCTGTCGCTGTTGATGCCCGCGAGCGCGGGTGTCGGTTTCGGCCTCAAAGGCCTGGATGGTCGTTACCGGCTGGCCAACCGGGAGATGGAACGACTGCTCGGCCAGGGTCCGACGCGTCTGCTTGGGCGATCGGAGAGCGATGTCCTGCCGACTCACCTGCTGGCACAGCTCGCCCGTTGCGACCAGCGCATCCTCGACGGTGCGCCGGCAGCGTACGAGGAAGTCGAGATACCCGTCGACGGCAGGATCAGCCGTTGCCGGTGGATCAACCTGTCAGTCTTCGACACCGACCACAAGCTACAGTCGATTGCCTCGATCGTCCATGAGACGCGCCCATCGCCGGAGATCCCGTCCATGCAGCAGACACTCGATCGCCTGCGCCAGGAGAATCAGGAACTGCAGCGAACGGTCGTCGAACTCGAACAGGTGGCCAGCACCGACAAACTCACCGGCGCGTGGAACCGGCGGCGGCTCGAGGAATGCGTGCGCGGCGAGATGGACCGCCTGAACCGATACGAACAGCCGCTGAGCCTGCTGCTTGTCGACATCGATCACTTCAAGGCGATCAATGACCAGCATGGTCATGGCGTCGGCGACCAGATCCTGCAGGCAGTGACCTCAATGCTGCAGAGCCGCCTGCGGGGAACGGACGCCCTCGCGCGCTGGGGCGGTGAGGAGTTCGTCGTCGTTTGCCCGAACACTGGCCGGTCTACGGCGGCGCTGCTTGCCGAACGCTTGCGTGGGCAGATCGCGAGTGCCGCTTTTCCGTTGATTGGGCAGCTTACCGTCAGCATCGGCGCAGCCGAATGCAGCCCCGGTGAAACCTGGGAAGAGTGGTTCCAACGCGCCGACGAGGCGCTCTATCGGGCAAAGACCGGTGGCCGCAACCAGGTCCAGCTCGCACCGGAAGCGGTCCGGCCCGCGGACACCCAGGGATACGTGGTCGCCAACTTCGTTCAGCTCGTTTGGCAGTCGGCGTACGAATGCGGCAACGAACTCGTCGATCGCGGTCATCGCCAGCTTTTCGCCGACGCCAACGAGCTTTTGGCGGCTATTCTCGGACAATACGAGGCGAGGCGTTTGGACCTGATTGTCGAAACGCTCACGACTGATGTTGCCCAGCACTTTGCCGACGAGGAATCTGTCATTCTCGCCGCCGGCTATCCCGGCGCCGCCGAGCACGCCGTCCTGCATCGTGAACTTGTGGCGCAGGCGCGTCGCCTGCTCGACGACTATCGGACCGGCAAACAGGGGGTCGGCGACGTGTTCCAGTTTCTTGCCTATGATGTCGTCACCCGACACATGCTGGGTGAGGACCGCAAGTTCTTCCCTTACCTGCGCGCCCATGTCGCCGCGCCCGCCGGGAACCGCGAAGAGCCATCGCCGTGAGATCGGTGCGGGCCGGCGAGCCGCCGACACACGGCGGCTCGCGAGGAACCGGCGCGACCTGCCGGACACGACCCGGTTTGCGCCGACGCCGTGCCAGGATGAAGACGTGAGCCGCGCCGGCAGAACCACGGGTCGGGCGCGCGGAAACTCCCGGCGCCTACTTGCTCACCGCTTCCTTCGTCTTTTCGGCGGCTTCCTTGGTGGCGTCCGCCGCCTTGACGACCATCTCCTTGCCAGCCTCCTTGGTCGCCGCAACGACCTCCTTGGTCTTGTCCTTGATGTCCGCACCGGCGCTTGCGGCACTTTCCTTGGCGGCAGCGCCGGCATCCTTGACGGCCTCCTTGGTCGCGTCGGCGGCGGCACCGACAGCCGCCCCGGCTTTCTTGGCGGCATCCTCCGCTTTCTGCGCAGACTCCTTGGCGAGCCGCGCGGCCTCGGCCTTGGCGGCATCGTCCTTCTGACCACAGGCGGCGACAGCCACGGCAAGCAAGGCGGAAACAATGAGCAGGGGGGTCTTCATGATTTCTATCTCCAGTTTGAGAAGGGGATGGGTTGATGGGAAAGATGACAGGTTGCCGAAGAACTTTGCGAGAACGCAGATCGGGGAATCCGTCGCGACTCGCCAGCCGCCGGACGACCGTCCGGGCGAAGCACCCCAATCACAGCACATTCGCCTGCGCGAGTAAACCCGGCCGGCGACGACCGGCTGCGATAAGACGCCGGCAGGAATGGCGCCGGGACCGTCATCGGGCCTCGCCAGACCGTCGCAACGAACAACGAGCAGCGCCGAAGGGATCCGTATGAGCAGCAAGGAGTACGCGGGCCTGGATCAACGACGCCGGTTTGGCCGACATGTTTGCCGCCGAAGCCGACGGCCTGATCGCTCTGACAGTCTGTTCGGCGCCGCACGTAAGCGCCTAGCCGTTCATCCAGGGGCAGGAACTTCCACCCGTCGTAAAGGCTGTCCACAAACATCTTGGGCCAGCATCCGATTCGCAGCTCTACCACCCTTTCAGGCTGCCAGAGCCCTCCGCAAGCCCCGCATCAAGGTTCCGAGCACGGGCAGTTTCATGTACAGTTCCTCGCCGGTATCCCAGTAATCGCGGTGGTAGCAGACTTTGCCCTGGTCATCGAACTGCAGGTGCGATACGCCACGCATGACTTGCACCTCGCCCTTGCCCCACAGGCGGACACGGTAGAAGAACTCCCAGACCAGCATCGCGCCGTTTTCAGCAACCACCTGCTCGGTGATGACGAAGCGCGGCTCGGCGACCTGCCGAAACATATGTTCGAAGATGCGCTGGAGGGCTGCGACACCACGCACCTCGTTGAACGGATCCTTGAACCAGGCGTCGCGACTGTAGAACTCGGGAAGGCGGGCCACACTTTCGAGCGACAGCTCATGATAGAAACAAACGAGTTCGTCTACGTTCACCTCAGCCTCCGGTAATGCGGCGAAGCAGTGGGAAATACCAGCCATAGGGCAGCAGCGACAGACATTTCAGCACCCGCGTGAAACGTTTTGGATAATGAATCTCGAACTTGCCCATCCTGAAGCCGTCGAGCGTCGCCACTGCGGCCTGCTCTGGCGTCAGTAGCGCCGGCATCCGGAAGTCGTTCCTGGCGGTCAGCGGCGTCGCGACGAAGCCCGTGTTGATCACCGGATCGACGCCACCCAACGCGCCACGCAAGCTCTGACGCGTTGGCCACGCCAGTCATGGATGGTTGGGTTCATCGCTTGACGAAGGTCAACGTGACTTCGCCAAGGTTGAAGCCCCACTTGCGCATGGACGAGCGATTGAGCATCACCCGGTCGTCCATCAGGAACATCCAGTCGTCAAAATCAACATGATAGGTCTTGCCATCAACCGGCAGCGCCAGTACATAGCGCCATCGCAGCGCATTTCCGGCCACTTCGCCGACCGCCTCGCCGATGACGTCGTCGGCGCGCCCCAGAAAACTGCCATCGGCCTGCCGGGTCAGTGTCCACACCCGGCGCGAGGTGCTGCCGTCCGACCATTTGAAATTCTCGTCAAGCACGCCGACATCACCCTCCCACTTGGCTTCGATCACCACGTGGAAGCGCTTTTTCACTTCGCCGGAGCGTCCTTGGAAAATTCCCCAGGCGTCGAGGGTGCCATTCAGATAGGTTTTTAGGTCGAGAGCGGGTTGCTCGGCACGGTATTGCTCGACCCCGTTCGAGGCGCAGCCCGCTACGCCGAGCGCAAGCGGGCTCAGGAAGGCTGCAGCCAGCAAGAGTTTCATGTCAGATCTCCAGAGAGTGACGCCAGCGCCAGAGCAGCGCGCCCGCCAGCGCCTTGAAAGCAAGCGGCAGGAGGGCATAGGCAAGAGTCAGCGCAGCCAGCCCCTGCGCGCCACCGCCACCCGGCACATAACCAAGCAGGGAAAGTAGCGGGAGAGCGAGTCCGGCGGCGAGCGCGAGGTTGAGTTTGGCCACCAGATTCCAGACTCCGAAACAGGCGCCGGCCTGTCCCTGGCGGTCGCCGAGGTCGGCGGCAATCGCTGCTGGTAGCGCGAGATCGGCTCCCAGCGCCAGTCCGGAAGCGAGGCAGATGGCGGCAAAAGCCCAAAGATCACCAGGGCCGAGCAGGCTTGCCCCGGCAAAGGCGACGATGGACAGCCCCATCGCGCCCAGCCAGACGATGACCCGGCCAAAACGGGCCGAGAGTTGCACCCACAGCGGCAGCGACGCGGCGCCGGCGACGAAGTACAGAGCCAGCAAGGGACCACTCTCCGTTTCGAGTTGCAGAACGTCGGCGACAAAAAACAGGAACAGGGTCGCCGGTAGCGCAGCGGCGATGCCGTTGGCGACAAAGACACCAAGCAGGCGGCGGAAGGTTGAATCGCCGAGAACTTGCCGAAGGCTGGGCCACAAGGGGGGGCTGATGGCTGGCACTTGCCGCCCGGCACCAACCCGGCTGAAGGTAGCCGCCGCGGCGAACAGCAGTAGCGGTGGCAGCACCCAGCTCAATCGGGAGATTCCTTCGTTCAGGTTTGCCGCCAGGAACGCTGGCAAGGCTGCCGCCAGCACCACACCGATCAGCCCGAAGCCTTCGCGGGCCGCGGTCAAGCGCGTGCGCAGTCCGGAATCGACACCGACATCCGCGCCCCATGCCTGGTAGGCGACCGAGGCGGCCGAGAAACCGACATAGGTCAGGGCCAGCGACCCCAGCAACCAGACACCGGCATGTTCCGCTGGCGGATTGAGTAACGCGACGAAGCCGATGGCGAAAGGCGGCAAAGCCAGCGCCACCATCGTCGGGCGCGCCACCCGGTCGGCGAGCCAGCCCAGCCAGGGGTCGATGCCGGCATCGAACAGGCGCGCACCGAGCAGGATGGCGCCGAGCAGCGCCAGTTCCATGCCGGCCGCTTCCGCATAGAAACGCGGCACGTGCACGTAGATCGGCAGTGCCGCAAAAGCCAGCGGCAGACCGAGCAGGCCGTAGGCGAGGATACGTTCGGTGCCCATCAGCTCAGGAAAGCGGCCGCTTGAGCAAGGCCGCTCGCAACTCGGGGGCGCTCGTTCGCGTATCCAGCCAGATGGCGAAGAAGGCGCGTGCGAAAGCGGGATCGGCAATCTTGCCGACATCCCGGTCGTTGTGGAAGAAGCGCGCGCCCTCTTGCAGATGCACGCCGATGAGGTGATCGCCGGGGCGTACGTCAGGGAAGATCCTGTCCATCTGTTCACCCCAGACCTTGAGACGGGCTTCGTCGGCGACTCCCAGATTGCGGATTTCCTTGACGCTGGCCTCGGCGATGTCACGGCCGGCGATTTGGCGCTTGTACGTCAGTTTCAAGGCCAGCGGCGGGCGCACGGGATCTTCGCCGGCGGCCCACAGGGTCGCCTCGTAGATGAGGAAGCCAAAGCGGCGGAACTCGCCACTACCCCAGCGCTTGAAGCCGGCGGTCAGGATTTCCGGGCCGCTGCTCGCCAGTCCGGCCAGCGGCCAGGCGGCGAGCGCGAGCAATAAACGGCGCCTAGCGATACGTGAGTTCGAAATGGAAGACATCGATGTTTCCGGCCAGGAAGCCGGCCTCGCAATAGCAAAGGTACAGGCGCCAGAGGCGGCGGAATGGTTCGTCGAAACCCAGCGCCGCAATCCGCGGCCAGTTCCGGTCAAAGGCTTGCCGCCATTCCGCCAGCGTCCGCGCGTAGTCTTCACCGAAGGCATGTTCGCCCTGCACCGCCAGCCCCTGCCGCGCGGCAGCGGCGCGGAAAGCCGACGGCGACGGCAGCATGCCGCCGGGGAAGATGTACTGCTGGATGAAGTCGGTACCCTTGCGGTAGTCGGCAAACAGCTCGTCACCGATGGTGATGCTCTGGATCACCGCGCGGCCGCCCGGTTTCAGCGCCTTGGCGAGGGTCCGGAAATAAGTCGGCCACCAGCGCTCGCCGACGGCTTCGAACATCTCGATCGAAACGATGTGGTCATACTTCTCACGGGTGTCACGATAGTCCTGCAACCGCAGGTCGGCCTCCGGCACGCGCTTGCGAGCCCATTCGAGCTGCGCCGGCGAGAGCGTCAGGCCGGTCACCTGCAGGCCCTGCCGCACGGCCATTTCCGCCAGACCGCCCCAGCCGCAGCCGATTTCCAGAACGCTTTGTCCGGGTTGTGCCTGCAATCGGCTCAGGATGCGACGATACTTGGCGATCTGCGCGGTTTCGAGATCGACCGCGTCCACACCGCCATAGAGCGCGCTGGAGTAACTCATGCCGGAGTCCAGCCAAAGTCTGTAGAACTCGTTACCGAGATCGTAATGGGCCATGATGTTGCGCTTGCTGCCGGCGCGGCTGTTGCCGTTGAGCAGGTGGCGGATACGTGCGGCGAGCAGGTGACGCCAGCGCCCATAGACCGCCAAGCGTAGCGCAGAGCGGTTTTTTGCAAGCAGGGTCAGCAGACCGGTGACATCCGGCGAATTCCAGGCGCCGTCGAGATAGGCGGCGGCCAGGCCGATATCGCCACGGGCAAGCACCTGAGCGAACATCGCCTCGTCGTGCACCTGCAGAGTGACGCCGTGCTCGCCGTCGCCGAACAGGCGGCTTGAACCGTCCGGCAGACGCACTTCGAGAAGACCCCCTTGCAATCGTTCCAGCAAGTCGAAGACCAGACGGGCATCGCGTGCCAGGGGCACTGCCTGGCGCAGGGTCAGGGTATTCATTTGCTCGGTTCCTGTAATGGGAAATCGGTTTTTCTGCCATGAAAAGGCACGCCCTTGAGCCACAATCTGAGCGCCTGCCAGTGAATGCGGGCCATGATTCCCAAAGTCAGTATGGGCATGCGCAGAAGGGCGGAGGCCAAGGCCCGGGTCGACCACGCCTGCGGCTTGCCCGAAATCGCAGTCAACAAGAGTTCGCCCTGGGTATCGTCGTAATCGATGCGCATGCGCGGGCAATGGCGTTGCAGATCGAAGCGGAAGCGATAGCCTCCCTCGACCTCGCAGAACGGCGAGACATGAAACACCGTGCTCGCCTGCAGCACCTCGCCGTCCAGCAGGGGCGCGGCGTCTGGGTGATGCAGCAGGTAGCCGTGATGGCCGCCGAAAGTGTTGTTGACTTCGGCAAGCACGGCGATCAGTTCGCCGGCACGGTTGTGACAGAACCAGAAGCTGACCGGGTTGAAGACGTAGCCGAGAACCCGAGGAAAGCATTGCAGGATGATTTCGCCATCGTCGGGCAGACCACGCTCGCGCAGCAGGCTCTGCATCCAGGGCAACAGCGGACTGCCGTCGCGCGGGCCATGGTCCTTCTGGTGAAAACTCAGCAGCTTGCCGCGGTCGACCGCAAAAAGCGGACCACAGGCTGCGGCCAGGTCGGCCAACGGCAGTTGCACGAAGAATACCGGGTAGACGAAGGTATGCACCGCCGGTCGCAGGCGCCGGTGCATCACGTGGCCGATCAGAAGGCGTGGGGCAGTCATCGCGACCTCAGACGCTCGTCAGTTCGCTGGCGACCGGCTTCGACTCGCTCTGCCAAGGTGCCCGCATTCCGATCAGAGCGATTGTGGCCTGCCGTCGAGCAGGCCTGGAAAGCTGTCGTCGAGCAACGCGGGGCAGGCAGCGCCGGGAGCCATGGCAAAGCAAGGAGCAGCAGCCCTGCCAATCCGCTGCAGCGCCAGAGATTCTCAATCATGTCCACCCTTCCGAAATTTTGTCCTAGACAAATTATCCAGTTTTAGCTATCCTATCTCTCGGTTTGAAACTTGTCAACGATTTGTCTAATTTTTGTTCAGGACAAAAATGCATATTCCCGATTTTGGCATAGCTGCCGTCGAACGTGACACGGGCCTATCGAAGGACGTTCTGCGCGTCTGGGAACGCCGTTATGGTTTCCCGGCGCCATGCCGCGACGCCAATGGCGAACGCAGCTACCCGGCCGAGCAGGTCGAGCGCTTGCGCCTGATCAAACGCCTGATGGATCAGGGCCACCGGCCGGGGAAACTGATCGCGACAGCCACGGAAGAACTGAGCGGGCTTGCCGGGCGTTCTCTGGTGCCGCGTGCTGCGGGGGAGAATGGGGAAGTCGAGCAACTCGGGGCTTTGCTCGCGCTGATCAAACAGCGCGATGGTGCCGCTTATCAGCAGGCCATGCAGCAGCGCCTTGCCCGACAGGGCCTGCAACGTTTTGTCCAGGACTCGGTGGCGCCGCTGACCCGGCGCGTCGGCGAAGCCTGGGAGGACGGCAGCTTCGAGATATTCGATGAACATCTGTTTACCGAACTCACCAAGCGCCTGTTGCGCCAGGCCATCGCCACGCTTCCCGTCGGCCGGAGCAGGCCGCGCATCCTGCTTACCAGCGTACCGGACGAACAGCACGTACACGGCCTGCAGATGGCCGAGGCGCTATTCGCGCTCGAAGGCGCCGATTGCATTCCTCTCGGCGCACAGATGCCCTTGCTCGAAATCGGCCGCGCTGCCAGCGCGCACCGCACCGACATCGTTGCCCTCTCTTTCTCGGTCGCTTTTCCGCAACGCCAGATTGCCGTCCTGCTGCAACAGTTGCGGATGGTTCTGCCACCGGAGGCAGCCCTCTGGGCCGGCGGCGCCGGCATTCAACGGCTGGTAAAACTGGACGGCGTCGATCTCTTGCCGACCTTCGACATGGCACTCGCAGCGCTGGCTGACTGGCGCGCCGCGCACCCCTGAAACATGCTCCTCGGATGTTTCCGGGTCAGGCGGGCGATACCGCTGCTTGTCTCCGGACAAAACGGACCAGCCCATGCGCGTCCTCGACGCGCAGCAGACGTCCGGCATGTTCGAGTCGATTCAGGTGCGCTATCGCTTCGCCCATGGCGAACATCGTCTGATGCGTATCGAGATCCCGCGAGAACAAGGTCATCAATAGCTCGGCAGCGCTGCGTGGAGTGGTGCAGTGCTCTTCAAGAACCTGCAAGCGCTCCTGGTGGTGCGCGTGCAGCGCATTGACCCGGTTCTCGATGCCGTGGAAGGGCAGTCCGTGCGAGGGAAGGACCAGGGTTTCGGCAGGCAGTTCGCGATAGTGATCGATCGACTGCAAGTAGTCGCCGAGCGAGTCAGCCAGGGGCGTGACGGCAAAAACACTGACATTGGTCGAAATCTTTGGCAAGAGCATGTCGCCGGAGATCAACACGCCGAGTTCCGCGCAGTAGAGTGCCGCATGTTCCGGCGAATGGCCGAAACCGATGCGGACTTGCCAGCGATGTCCGCCAATGGCCACCTGGTCGCCACCGAACAGGCGCTGGTAATGCGTCGGCAGGCTCGGTACGCCGCGGTTGTAGCCACCGCTGCGACGTTCCAGTGCCGCGCAGCGGTCGGCATCGAGGCCGTGCGCACGAAACTGCTGCAACATCGGCTGATTGCCGTGGCCGCCCACCTCGTGCCAGACCGCATGCGCTGTCAGATACTCGCCCACCGTCATGCACACCGGCGCACCGGTGCGCTCCTGCAACCAGGCGGCAAGGCCAAGGTGATCGGGGTGGAAATGCGTGACGATGATGCGCACGATTTTCCCGCCGCGTGCCGTCGACACCAGGCGGGACAGGATTTGCTGCCAGCATTCCTTGACCGTATCGAGGGCGAAACCCGTATCGACGATGGTCCACCCGGCATGGTCTTCGAGCAGCCAGAGGTTGATGTGGTTGAGCGCGAAGGGCAGCGGCATGCGCAGCCAGTGGATACCGGGAGAAACCTGGAAAGTCTCGCCGGCAGCGGGAGGGGTGGCAAAAGGATAATCGGGCAGCATCGGGTAGCGGATTGTAAAAACCTCTGAAACCTATAAACTTGCCGGACGGAGGCGGCCGCGAACGGGTGTGCGGTGGTCTCCTTAGCGAACCATTGTACACGTGATCCGACGCCGAACAGTGCCGTGGTGGAACAGCCCAAACCGACCTTCAGCATTTCCCGGCTGGCGAGAGAGTGCGCTATCACGCCGCGAACGATGCGAATTTGAATGGTGCCCATGCACAAAGCCCAGGATCCTCATTTTGTCGAACGCGTGCGCGCCAGCTTTGCGCGGCAGCCGGCCATGGTGTTGATCGGTGCCAGCATGCCGGTGGTCGAGGCCGGCTACACCGAGATTCACCTGCCGCACAAGCCTGACATCACGCAGCAGCACGGCTACATCCATGGCGGAGTGGTCGGCATGATTGCCGATTCGGCAGCCGGCTACGCCGCCAGCACGCTGACCGCGCACGAAACCGGTGTGTTGACCGTCGAGTACAAGCTCAACCTGCTGGCCCCTGCCGAAGGGCAGTTGCTGATTGCCGAGGGGTCGGTGGTTCGCTACGGGCGGACGCTGATCGTCACCAGAGCCGAAGTGCTTGCCGTCAAGCACGGCAAGAAGACGCTCTGCGCGCTGATGCAGCAGACGATCATGGCCGTTCATGGCAAGAAGGAAAAAGCCCCACAAGATCCCCTCGAGGAGCGACAGAAATGGAATATCCGAGCCTGAATTTTGCCCATGGCGAAACCATCGACATGCTGCGGGCGACGGTACGTGCCTTTGCGGCCAACGAAATCGCGCCACGGGCCGAGGCCATCGATCGCGACAACCTGTTCCCCGGCGACCTGTGGAGCAAGCTCGGCAGCCTGGGTCTGCTCGGCATAACCGCCGAGGAGGAGTACGGCGGCATCGGTCTGGGCTATCTGGCACATATCGTCGCCATGGAAGAACTGTCGCGGGCTTCGGCGAGCGTCGCGCTTTCCTA
>RRZU010195721.1_pt1 | contig 16197 bp, 12 predicted proteins | sample 2165561 | NCBI WGS metagenome assembly RRZU01 (sample SAMN10456909, study PRJNA506462) | wastewater metagenome | isolation source: wastewater sludge | place: USA: Moscow, Idaho
CAACATCGGTGACGGGATCGCGCTCGCGGCCGGACCGCTGCTGGTCGCCTCGGTGACCCGCGATCCCGTGCTCGTGTCGCTGGCCGCGCTGTTGCAGCGACTGCCGTGGCTGCTCTTCGGCCTGTATGCCGGGGTGCTCGCGGACCGGGCCGACCGACGCTTGATCGTCGTCGCCGTCGACCTGGCCCGGGCCGTCGTGCTCGTCGCGCTCACTGCGACGATCGTCACCGGCGTGGTCCACGTCGGTGTCGTGCTCGCGGCGATGTTCCTGCTCGGGGTGGCCGAGACCTTCGCCGACACGACCTCGGCGACCCTGCTGCCGATGGTCGTCGAAGCCGACGACCTGGGCATCGGCAACGCCCGGTTGCAGGCGGGCTTCCTCACCATGAACCAGCTCGTCGGCCCGCCGATCGGTGCGCTGCTGTTCGCGGTCGGCGCCGCCTGGCCGTTCCTCACCCAGGCGCTGTGCGTCGCCCTCGGCGCGCTACTCATCGCCCGGATGTCGTTGCCGCCGATGCCGGCCCGCGAGCCCTCGCACGTGCGCCGCGACATCGCCGACGGGTTCGGCTGGCTCTGGCGGCACGCCCCGGTGCGCACCCTCGCGCTGACCATCACGACCTTCAACATCACCTTCGGTGCAGCGTGGGCGGTGCTCGTGCTCTATGCCCAGGACCGGCTCGGGCTGGGCGAGATCGGCTTCGGCCTGCTCACCACGGTGAGCGCCGTCGGTGGCCTGGTGGGCACCGTGGCCTACGACTGGTTACAGGCCCGCGTGCACCTGGGCGTCATCATGCGGGCCGGCCTCATCATCGAGACCCTGACCCACCTGGGTCTGGCCCTGACCACCTCACCGCTCGTGGCGATGGGCATCTTCTTCGTCTTCGGCGCCCATGCCTTCGTCTGGGCCACCACGGCACGCACCGTGCGCCAACGGGCGGTGCCCACCGAGTACCAAGGCCGGGTCGGCAGTGTCTACATGCTCGGGCTGATGGGCGGGCTGGTGCTCGGCCAGGCGTTGGCCGGGCCGCTGGCGAGCACCTGGGGCATCACCGCGCCGTTCTGGTTCGCCTTCGCCGGGTCGGCGATCATGCTCGTGCTCATCTGGGGGCAGCTGCTGCACATCGCGCACGCCCGCGCCGACGACTGACCGATCCGCTCACGGCAGGCTCTCGTCAGTGTCGCGCCCGGCGCCGCAGATCAGGTGGGCCACCAGGGCCGTCCACCCGGTCTGGTGGCCGGCGCCCAGACCACGGCCGGTGTCGCCGTGGAAGTACTCGCTGAACACCGGATGCGGCTGCCACAGCGGGCCCGTGAGGTGATCGCGGGGGTCGCTGGGGCGACGCCCGTCGGGCCCGGGTCGGAAGAGCGCCACCAGCCGGTGTTCCAGGTCGGCGGCCACCTCGGCCAAGGACAGCTGCCGTCCCGAGCCGGTGGGGTGTTCCACGCGCACTGCGGCACCGGCCCCCGCGGCATACACCCGCAACGCGTCGGCGAGCAGCACGTTGACGGGCATCCACACCGGCCCCCGCCAATTGGAGTTGCCGCCGAACATCGACGAAGTGGACTCCCCCGGCACGTACTCGATGTCGACGTGGCCGTCCGGCAGGGCGACCTGCACGCCGCCGCGGTAGACCGCGGAGAGCGAGCGGATCCCGAACGGGGACAGGAACTCCGACTCGTCGAGCAGCCGCCGCAGCAGTCGCGCGTAGCGCTGCTGGTCGATGAGCATGAGGGTGGACTGGCGTTCCCGACCGAGCTCGCGCACGACGATCGCGTCGGCCTCGTGCGGTCGGTGCCGCTGCAGCCAGGCCAGCCGCTCGGTGAAGTCGGGCAACTCGTCCGGCACCCATTCCGGGGCCACCGCGACCGCGAGCAACGGCAGCAACCCGACCAGCGAACGCACCCGCAGCAGCTGGGCGGCCTCCGCCGCGGGGTGCGGCCCGACGGGCAGCAGGATGTCGTAGTAGAAACCGTCCGCGTCGTCCCAGAGCGACACGCTGTGCGTGCCGAAGGTCTCGATGGCCGTCGAGATCGCGAGGAATCGCTCCATGAAGGTGGTCGCGAGGTCGTCCCAGGCGGGGTCGCGGCGCGCCAGCTCCAGACACATCCGCAGCATCATCAGACAGTGGAACGCGACCCAGCCCGTCGCGTCGGACTGCTCCAACCGCCACCCTGCGGGCACCCCGTGGGAGCGGTCGAAGACGCCGATGTTGTCCATCCCGAGGAAGCCGCCCTCGAAGAGGTTGGAGTCGTCGGCGTCCTTGCGGTTGACCCACCAGCCGAAGTTGAGCAGCAGTTTCGTGGCGATCCGCACGAGGAAGGCCTGGTCCCACGCGCCGTCCAGCTCGTAGACCCGCCACGCCGCCCAGGCGTGCACGGGCGGGTTGACGTCGGAGAAGGCCCACTCGTAGGCCGGCAACTGACCGGACGGGTGCTGTGCCCACTCGCGACAGATGAGCAGTAGCTGGGCCTTGGCGAAGGCCGGGTCGACGCGCGCGAGGGCCACGCAGTGGAAGGCCAGGTCCCACGAGGCGAACCACGGGTACTCCCACTCGTCGGGCATCGAGATCACGTCCGCGAGGGCCAGGTGCCGCCAGCTGGTGTTCCGGGCCCACGGCTCCGGCGCCGCACGCTGTGTCGGCGGGGCGGGTTCGGCCGGGTCACCGTCCAACCACTGCGCGACGTCGTAGCGGTAGAGCTGGCGACCCCACAGCAGACCGGCGAAGGCCCGCCGAGCGACCAGCCGGTCCACGTCGTCGACATGATCCGGAATCACAGTGGCGTAGAAGGCATCCGCCTCCGCGCGTCGGTCCCGCACGACGGCGTTGAAGGCCTTGCCGAAGGGCCGGTCCGGCATCGGGCCGGAGCGCAGCCGCAGCCGCACCCGCACCGTCTCCCCGGGCGCGACGGCGTCGAAGCGATAGCGCAACGCGACCTTGGTGCCCTCCTGGGCCGGGTTGAGCAGGCTGGCGTCACCGTGCACGATGGCCCGGTCCACCCCGTTCTTCGGGTATGCCGTGCGGTTGCCGGCCGCGCCCCACAGCCCGATGGCGTCGGTCTCGTTGTCGCAGAACAGCAGCTCGGGCCGGCCTTCGGCCATCAGCCGGTAGGTGCCGAGGTAGTCGTGGCGCGCCTCGACCACGACGAGGTCACCGTCGTCGATCTCCTTGCCGCGCGGGCGCCGCAGACTCGGCACCCGGTCGTCGCGACCCCAGGACCAAGTGTTGCGGAACCACAGGTGCGGCACGATGTCCAAGGGGGCGCTGCCGGGGCCGTGGTTGGTCGCCTCGATGCGCACGCAGATGTCCTCCGGGCTGCTCTTGGCGTGGGTCACTCGCACGTCGAAGAAGCGATCCTCGTCGAGCACCCCGGTGTCGCTCAGCTCGAACTCCGCTTCGGCCCGAGTGCGTCGCGCATTCTCCTGCAGCAGCGCGGCATACGGGTAGGCCGCCTGCGGGTAGCGATAGAGCCACTCGGCATACGAATGCGTCGGGGTGGCATCGATGTGCCACCAATACTCCTTGACGTCCTCACCGTGGTTGCCCTGACCGTTGGTCAGCCCGAAGAACCGCTCCTTGAGCCGGTCGTCCTGCCGGTTCCACAGCGCGACAGCCAGATTGAGGAAACCGAAGCGATCGCACAGGCCGGCCAGGCCGTCCTCACCCCAACGGTAGGCACGACGGTGTGCGTGGTCGAACGGGAACGAGCCCCAGGCATCGCCGTCGGGCGAGTAGTCCTCGCGGACCGTGCCCCATTGCCGGGCGCTGACATAGGGCCCCCAGGCGCGCCATGGGTCCCCGTCGTCGGGTGATTCGGCGAGGCGGGCTTGCTCGGGCGTGCGGCTGGGCTTGGCCGAGGAGGTCACCACGGGCGCCAGCCTGCCACGACCCTCCGGCGCGCGGCCGCAGCACGTGGCATCCGCGGCCCGGGGTGCGGCGCGATCACCGGGCATGCTGGGCGTAACGCGAGGAAGGTCGACGGCGAAGAGAGGACATGAAGCCCACACCCGAGCCGACCGCGATCGGCACCGACCCCGACGCGCTGGAGGCGTTCTACCGCGAGCATCTCGCCGCGGTGCAGCGCTTCGTGGCCCGGCGGGTGGCCGACCCCGAGCGGGCGGCTGATCTCACCGCGGACATCTTCCTGGCCGCCCTCGACGCGGCCGGGTCGTATCGTCCGGCTCGCGGGGCGCCGGGGGCCTGGCTCTTCGGGATCGCCCGGCACGTCGTCGCGGACGACGCCCGGCACCGGGCGCGGGAGCTGCGTGCGGTGTCCCGCCTCGGCGGGCGCCGACCGCTGCAACCGGATGCCCTGGCCCGGGCCCGCGAACGCATCGACGCCGAACGCGAGGCGCGTCGGCTGTATGCCGCCCTCGACCGGCTGCCGGCCGGCCAGCGGGCCGTCTTCGAACTCGTCGCCCTGGACGGTCTGGACCTCCAGGAAGCCGCCCGGGCCCTCGGGTTGCAGCCGGTCACCGCGCGGGTCCGGCTGCATCGGGCTCGGCGCACCATGCAAACCCAGCTCGGCCTGGCCGGGCCGGCCTCGCCGCAGGCCCCGCACGCTGGGGTCGACGCCGACGCGCCGCCCGCAGCCCGGCCGACATCCCCCCAGGAGGCACTCTCGTGACCCAGCACCCACTCCCGCCCCTCGCGCTGGACTCCTTCGAGGACGAGTTGCTCGCTCGGCTGCGCGCCGAGGTGACCGAGCGGCCACGGCCACGCGAGGCCCACTGCGCACCCGGCGCCCCCACCGGTGCCCGACGGGGCCGGCCGCGCCGTCCGCTACTCGCCGCCGCCGGCACCGCTGCGATCGTGCTGACTGCAGCCGGGGCGTTGCTGCTCAACACGAGCACCCCGGCATACGCCGTGAGCACCGCGCAGAACGGCGACGTCACCGTGTCGATCACCCGCTTCGACGACGCGGCCGGGCTCCAGGCCGCGCTCGCCGAACACGGCATCGCCGCGCGGATCGACTATCTGCCCGACGGTCAGGTCTGTGCCCCAGGAGGATTCACCGAGGCACCGTGGCACGGCGCCCTGATCGTCGGCCAGGGCACGCTGCCCGGTGCCACCCAGCGGGCGGCCATGTTCATCACGGTGCCGAAGGCCGGCTGGCAGCCCGACTACACGCTGGTCATCGGCTACAGCGGCACCATCGAGCGCAGCTACGGCTCGGCCGGGGTCGCCCAAGGCCCGGTCGGCGCGTGCCAGCCGATCCCCTTCCCGCAACGGCCCGGGATGCCGGCGCCCCAGGACGTGCAGCCGGGTCAGCCCGCGCGCAGCACCGCGGTCGGCTACTGACCGATGCCTCCGGCACAAGCTCCGAGACCCTTCGGTCGGTTGGGCGTGCCACGCGCCGAGGTCTACTGCGTGTTGACCGTGCTGCGATTCGGTGGTCCTGCTCCAACAGTCAGATCCTCAAGGAGGACCGATGCGCAGGATCAAGGCAGTGCTCGCAACTGTGGCGACCGCCACGGCGCTCGGCATCGGACTCGCCGAGCCCGCAGCGGCAGCGACGGTGGCCGGACGGTAGGTGACGACACGCTTCCCGAGCAACACCAAGGGCTATATCCAGTGGGTCGCCAATGACTGCCGGTCCTCCGGCGGGTTCATCAGCCCGGGGTCGGACGGGTGGATCCAGGAATTCGGAGCTTCGGGTGTCACCCAGATGCGGGTGCAGTACCTCTACCAGATCCCGAATGGCCGTGGCGACTATCATACGGACCTGCAGAGTGACGTCCTCCCCAGTTCGGTTTTCCCCAGCAACACCACGAACTACTACTTCGACGCACCGGCTCACCGGTTCGGTCCGTTGGTCGCCCCGGACGGCGGCCGGCTTGTTGTCAAGTTCACCTTCTCGCGGCCGTGGCCGTCGGCCGATACGAATGTGTTCCAAGTGGTTGCCTACTGCTAGCAGGAAGGCTGGGACACGCACCCAGGTGATCCGGCCGGGCATCCCGGCCGGATCACCCACGCTCCCCCAGCCCGGAGGACCGATCCGGCGGGCGCTCAGCCGGTCGAGTCAACTGAGGGATCGGAGTAGACCACGATGACCGCGGTCTCCCTATCGTCGTCAAGAATGCGGATCTCGGCTGCCCCATGCGTCTCGCTCGTCACGACCACCAAGCCAAGGTGATAATCCGTCGTGGCCACCTTGTGCATGACCGCAAGCACTTCACTATCCCAGTTGGGATGAGCCGTCAGGTAGTTGGTGACATGCGGGCTGACCGTGACGAGCGCAGCGAGCACGTCCAACAGGTTCGACCCGCCGGCCGCCAAGGCGGTGCCGAAGCGTGCCGCGCGGTCCGAGGCCCCGCCAACTGTGTTGAAATCATCCACGAAGGTGTCCGGGACCAAGGGTGGCTTCCAACCCATGTCAATCGATTCCTTTCATCATCTGGGTGACGACGCCCAGCCATTGCGGGGCGAAAGTCTCGGCACAGCGACGCGCCGCAGCGGCGTGCACTCGGGCAGTGGCCAGTGCGCCGCCGCGGGCGTGGACGAGTGCGAGGTAGGCATCCGCAGGGCCGAGGTCACCGGTGCCGGTCACCGTGACCCAGCCACCTGCCGCCGGAGCCAGTTCGGCAGCCACCTCGGCATCGTTGCCGATACCACCGGCCAACACGAGCAATGCCGCCGCCGGTATGCCGCGCCAGCTGCCACGAAGCGCCTCCCAAAGCGGCTCGAACACGGCGGCAGGCACGTCTCGCCCGCTGGCGCGCGCGACCGTCGCGCTGGCCAACAGGGCCATCGGATCTCCCGGCAGACCAGCGGCACCTGCGGTCACCAGATCTGCCAGTGGCAGCAACCGCTCAAGAGTGCCGGCCCGCACTTCCTGCCCGAGTGCCTGTTCGTACCGGACGACCATCACATCGTCGGGATCAATGAGGGCCTCGAACGCGACTTCTCCATCTTGGTGGTCGAGCGGCTCACCTTCCGTACGTCGCTTGTGAGCGCGCGCCAATTCCCCTGCCAGCCAACGATGCAACGCTGAGCCGAAGCGGGCGGCTGCCTCTACGTAGTCGTCGACGGCATGGCGCACACCGAGAGTGTCGGCGCACTCGACGCTCGCAACGACCAAAGCCCGGCGAGCCTCCAGCACGAGGAGCGGGTCGGCACACGCGGTCGCCAGCACGGACATGTCAAGGGCGAGGTCCCGCCGGGTGCTCGGCGTCTCGTGACGCATCCAGGACAGCGAGAGTCGACCCCGAAGACCGACGAACCGAAGATCCGGGTCGGCGCCCGGGATGACAGCGGTCAGCTCGGTGGCAAGCACGTCGAACCGCCTTGCCAACTCCTGGTTTCCGGCGCGGCTGGCCCGCAGGCCAGCCTCGATCAGCCTGATCCGATCCGCCTGGCCGCAGGGTTGAGCAAGTGCCTCGAGGATCATCTGTTGGCAGCGGCGCGCGACGGCCCCGGTCGGCACCCATGGAGAAACGGCTTGCACCGCAGCACGAGCGGCGAGCTCGAAATCGCCCGCCTGCCGAGCGGACCCCACCACCTCGACAGCCAGCTCGTAGGCAGGTTGAAGGCTGCCGGCCATCGCGAGCGCCTTCGCGTGTCCGAGCCGGATCCACAACGATTCGGCGTGGGCCGACGTATCCTGCCCGAGGTTCTCTGCTGGGTCACCCGACGCGTCTCCGAGCAGATCCTGGGCCATCTGCCAGTGCCGAGCTGCCTCGTGCCAGCTGCTGGCCTTCTCGTCGAGTTGCGCGGCCTGCACGGCCCAACGCCAGGCGCTCGCCCGCACGCTGGTGTCCCCCGCCCGACACGCGTGGTGCAGGATTCGTGCCGGTGAGCCGTGCCCTCGTGCGGTCAACGCGCGGGCGAGCCGGTCGTGGCGCGGGCCCCACGGCTGGGCGTGCTGAATCAGCGCCGCGCGGAAGACCTTGTGCCGAAGGCGCAGACCCGTGGCGCGGCTCGTCGCGAAGCCGGAGTCGAGCACGGCTTGAGCGGCCATGCTCGCCACGCCGACGGTGAGCCCGGCTGCTTGCGCCGCCAGCTCGACGTCGAGAACGTCGGACGGGTCGACGGCGGCGTCCAGGATGATCTGCCGCACAGCCTCAGGCAGGGTCTGCACCCAACGAGCAACGAGTACCTCGACGGCATCGACGTCATCGAGGACGCTCCCGTCGACGAGCGCCTGCCGCGCAAGAGTGGTGAGCAGCAACGGGTGTCCACCGCCGGCGGCGAGCACCTCGTCGGCAAGGCTCGCCTCGCACTCACCCGTGCCGATGATGGCGCGGACGAGTTCGGCCGCGGCGGCCCTGTCGAGCTCACCTACCTCGACACGCACCACAGGGGCCGCCGGCGAGGACGACGCGGCGGCGAGTTGCTCGGGTAGCCCCTCGCACCGGCCACCGGTCACGACACAGCGAAGCACTCCGGCCTTGACAGCCCCCACGAGTGCAGTCCGTCGGTCGGTGGTCAGCTCGTCCCCCTCATCCACGACGACCGTGTCGATCGAACTGGCTACCAATCGGTCGATGAGCCGCGCCGTCGTATCACCGTTGGGGACAACTGCACCTTCGACATCCCCGGCAGTCACATCCCCAACAGTTGCCGCGCCAGGCACGACCCGTGCGAGGTGTCCGAGCACGGTGGAGACCCCGATCCCCGGAGGTCCGGTCAAGGTCACGACGCATGCCCGTCCTTCGCCGGCTATCAGGCGTTTCACACGCCGCACCAGCTCACCCCGCCCCAGCGGCGGGGCCTCAGCGCCTTGGCTACGCGACGACCACGCCCCCAGGGCATGGGCATCGATCGGCGCGTCGAGGGCCGGGTCCTGAGCGAGCACCTGCGCCTCGATCCGGCGCAACGCGGGGCCGACATCGAGCCCGTAGTCTTCTGCGAACCGGCGCACCGTGCGTCGACACACCTCCAGCGCCTCAACCTGCTCACCGCATCGATAGAGCGCGACAACGAGAGCAGTCGCCAACGCTTCGGAGTCGGGCAGCTCGTCACTCCAGCGCCGCAGGTCGGCAGCGATCTGCTGGTGTCGCCCCGAAGCCAGCTCGATATCAGCCAGCTCGACGAGCAGTTCACAACGGCGCCGTTCGAGATAGCTGCGGGTGGATTCGATCACGTCGATACCGTCGATCTCGCCGAACGGCGTGCCGACCCACTCCTGCAACCCTCGGCGAAGAACGCCACTGGCTGTGGCCGGGTCGCGCGCAGCGGTCTCGCGGCCCCGGCGCAGCGCCTCCTCGAAGCGGCAGAGGTCCAGTTCTTCCGGCTCGAGCACCAGACGGTAAGTGCCGTCCGACCAGACCAATCGGGACACCCGGTTCTTCTGCATAGCCGTCCGCAGCCGGTCGACATGGACGCGCAGAGCGGTGGCAGCCGTGCGCGGCGGGCGAGTGCCCCAGACCATGTCGACAAGGCGCTCGGCCGGAACAGGCCGGTTGTGCCGGGCAAGAAGGACGGCAAGCACTCGACGCTCCATGGGTCGCAGCGGTGCAGGCGACCCGTCGACGGCCAAGACAACTTCGCCAAGGACCCGGAACGCGAGCGACACGGCATACCCCCTCGGGTCCTGGCCACTTGGGAGCACAGTAGCGACGCCACCGGGCCAGCGCATCGGAGTCGGGCACGCCGGGGTTGCGCTCGCATCCCGCGCAGAGTGGGCCGGGGTTGAAATGCACCCGATGGCCGCTCGATCACCCGGTTCACCCCGCTGACGACACGCCTGCCAACACGTTGGCGGCGATCCGCGAACCCTGGGATTCGTTGTCCGGGGTCGCGCGATCGCCACTTCGGTCCGATGGCCGAATCACTGTCGCGAGACCAACCGGGATGAGGGGGGGCAACCGCTCGACCGCTTCGGAAGCGCTGGAGAAGCCGCTGCGCAGTGCGATCAGGCTGGACAGTGCGCCGCGCCAGTACGCCGCGCCTCGGCTCACCAGCAAGATCGTGACGATCCAACCCAGGGGCCAGGTCACCCACTGCCACTCGGTAGGAGCGCCATGCCATCCCCCAGGCACTCCGAGGGAGGCCAACTTGCTCAGCGCATCGTCGAAGCTGGGCGCAGGCAGCGGGTCGCCACTGAGCGCCGCGATCTTCGCGGCCTCGGCGTTGAGCAGATCACGCGCTGGAGCGTCGGTCCACAGGTGGCGCACGAGAGTGTCGATCGGCATATTGGCCACGATGACCACCCCCGCAGCCAGTCCGAGCTCGATCCGCCGCTTGCACTTCTCGATGCCCTGCAAGACCTCCGATCGGTGCAGGCCGAACCATCGGGTCAGACCCACACGCAACCGCTCGAGGTCGACCGACTGAGTCCGACCTTGCTCATCAATCAGCACAGACAACTTACTCTTCAACGGGGTCTGCTGGGTTGGCAGCGGCCCCTCGAGCAGTACTCCGAACAGGTAGTCCACGACGGCCTTCGTGGGGTCCGCCGGATGGGCGAGCCCGTACCGGTCCCCTGTTGCCGAGTTGTCCCAGGCAGAGCCGGCCGCCTCGCCAAGCAGCCCCTTGAAGCGCTTGGCAGTCAGCTTGTCCGGGTTGGCCACCAGGTGGCTGATCGCCTCCACGAGTGCCGACACCACCGTGGCCAGGGTGAACAGCACGACGCACAGGCCAATGCTGACTTCCAACAACCGCGACATGACAGGCCCTCCCGACGATCCGATCGTGCGTGGAGCGTGTCGAGAAGCGATAAACCCACAGCAAACGCGGTGCCACCACTCGCCTCGGCCCCGACGGCATACCGGGTCGGGCGAGCCGATGAATAGCCTCAGACCCGGTATGCCGCGAGGTCACCGAGGGCGTACTCGTGGACCGTGGCGACGACGCGGGTGCCGCGGTCGGTGTGCTCGGTGTGCAGCACCTCGCCGTGCTCGTGCAGCCGGCTGAGCAGGTCGCCGCGGTCGTAGGGCAGCAGGACCTCGATGGGCACATCGGGCTTGGGCAATTCGCGGGCCACCAGCTCCAGCAGGTCATCGATGCCCTCGCCGGTGCGCGCCGACACGACCAGCGCGTGCCGGTGGGTGCGGGTCAACCGGTCGAGCACCTGCGGGTCGGCCAGGTCGGCCTTGTTGATCACGATGACCTCGGGCACCTGCGGGGCCCCGTCGACCTCGGCGAGCACCGCACGCACCGCGGCGATCTGACCCTCCGGGTCGGGGTGACTGCCGTCGACGACATGCAGCAGCAGGTCGGCCTCGGCGACCTCCTCGAGGGTCGATCGGAACGCCTCGACGAGCTGGTGGGGCAGGTCGCGGACGAAGCCGACGGTGTCGACGAGCGTGTAGTCGCGCCCGTCGTCGGTGCGGGCCCGGCGAACCGTGGGGTCGAGGGTCGCGAACAGTTGGTTCTGCACGAGCACACCGGCGCCGGTGATCCGGTTGAGGATCGAGGACTTGCCGGCGTTGGTGTAGCCGGCGATGGCGACGCTGGGCACATGCCCGGCCCGGCGGGCGTGGCGCATCGTGTCGCGTCCGGTCTTCATGCCGGCGATGTCGCGTTTGAGCTTGGCGATCCGGCTGTTGATCCGCCGCCGATCCAGCTCGATCTTGGTCTCACCGGGGCCACGGGAACCGATGCCCTCACCGCCGGCGACCCGGCCACCGGCCTGCCGGCTCATCGACTCACCCCAGCCGCGCAGGCGGGGCAGCAGGTACTGCAATTGGGCCAACTCGACCTGCGCCTTGCCCTCGCGGCTCTTGGCGTGCTGGGCGAAGATGTCGAGGATCAGCGCGGTGCGGTCGATGACCTTGACCTTGACGACATCCTCGAGGGCCCGACGCTGACCAGGAGCCAGCTCACCGTCACAGATCACCGTGTCGGCACCCTCGGCGGCGACGATGTCGCGCAGCTCGTGCGCCTTGCCCTTGCCGAGGAAGGTCGCCACGTCGGGACGCTGGCGACGTTGCAGCACCCCGTCGAGCACCGTGGAACCGGCCGTCTCGGCGAGCGCCGCCAGCTCCCGGATCGAGTTCTCCGCCTCCTGGACACTGCCTTGGGTCCATACGCCGGCCAGCACCACCCGCTCGAGGCGCAGCTGGCGGTACTCGACCTCGGTGACGTCCTGCAGCTCGGTGGACAGCCCGGACACCCGTCGCAGCGCGGCGCGTTCGTCGCGGTCGAGCTGCTCACCGTCGTGAGCAAGGTCGTCGTGGTCCGGGTCGTGGTCGGCATCGGCGAGGGCGGCTGCCCGGCCCTCGAGCACATCAGGTCGTTTCGTCATGTTCCCCCTAGGGTCCCAGAGGTCTGCGCAACCGCGAAACGAATTGCCGAGCGAGACGGGGCGCTCAGGGCACGATGGCCATCGGGCAGGGGGCCGCGCGCAACAGCTCGCGCGGGATGCACGCGGGGGCCAACCAGCGCGGCAGAGACCCGAGCGGTGCCTCGCCGTCGCGTTGGCCGACCACGAGCAACTCGCCACCCTGGGCGGCCGCCTGGAGTGCACCGATGACCTCACGTCGCGACCGCCGCAGCGGCCGGCCGTGGCGCGATCCGGGGCGCAACGGCTGGTCGCTGGTCTGCGGACTGTGCACCTGGATGCTGACCGGCACATCGGGGAATGCCTCGCGCAGCGGCGCCAGCCACTGACGCAGTTGCCCGTGGCGGCGCAGGATCGCCGCCTCGCCGCCGGACTCCTCGGAGGTGAGCGCATGCACGACGAGCAGCAAGCGACCGGTCGCTGCAGCGTGCGCGAAGGCGAAGCGCGCGCTGCGGTCCGCGCCGCGCAGCGACAGGCCGAGGACCACCGGCCCGGCCACCTGCATCGCCCCGGGCCTGCGCTGGGTCTGCGGCTCCCGATGGCCCACCGCGCTCAGATGGGCGGGGTCCACGACGACGACCACGCCACCGGCCCCGGGGATCACCTGGTCGGCGAGCTTGGGGCCCCAACGATCCCGTGGGTCGGCCATGTCCGGGGCAGCCACGACCACGGCATACGCCTGCCGAGCGGCGGCCTGCAGCGCGTTGGTGACGGGGGCGTGCACGGTGAACCCACGCAGGCGAGCCCGCGGATGGGCCCGACCCAGCCGATGCTGCTCGGCGCGCAGCTGCTCGGCGGCGTTGCTGCGGGCTGCCGCAACAAGGCCGGCCATCGGGCTCGCGGCGTCGACGTGGCCGTGTGGACCGTGCGTGGCGAGCAGGGCAACCGTCCGCCCCATGGACTCGGCCCAGTCGGCACTCCAATCGAGCAACTCGTCGCGCTCGTCACCGGGCCGCAGGCACACGACGACGCTGCCCTTGATACCCGCCGCGTCCTGCATGGTCTGCCTCCTGCACCACCTCCAGTGTCCCACGGCCGAGCCGGGCCGCAGCGACCGTGGCCTAGTCTCTTCGGGTGGATTTCGGCTGCACCGTCACCCGGATGCGATCGGACCGAGAGCCGCGGCGACATACGAGCTCGGCCAACACCACCGAATACGCCGCAGCGGATTCAGCCGCCCGAATGGGCAGGACCGACGCCCGGCACGGACAGGTCGGTCTCGTCGTCGAAGTCCCCGAGCACCCTCTCGAGCAGGTCCTCCATGGCGGCGATGCCCACGAGGTGTTCACCCCGTCTCACGAGGGCCAGCTGACTGCGCTCGGCCCGCATCCGGTCCACGGCCTCCAGGAGCGAGGTGCTGGCATCGAGGGCGACCGTGGGATAGGCCAGCTCGGCGGCCGTGGGATTCGCACCGTTCACCGATGCGCTGAGCACATCCCGAACGTGGACCAAACCGAGCGGCGCGCCGTCGGCGTCGAGGACGACCAGGCGCGAACGTCCCGTCGCCCGACTGACTCGCTCCATCTCCAGCAGATCGGCATCGGCCGGCACGGTCACCGCGTCGCTCAGCGGTAGCGTGACGGCATACACCGGAGACTCCTGCAGGGCGATCGCGCCATGCAACCGTTGATGCTCCGGCTCGGCCAGCATGCCGGCCGCCCGAGAGTCGTCCAGGAGCATGCGCAACTCGTGCGGCCCGTGCACGTGGGCTAGTTCGTCCTGTGGGGTGACCTTGACGGCGCGCAGCAGCAGGTTGGCCAGTGCGTTGAGGGCGGCAAGCGGCCAGCGCATCGCGGTGACGAACGCTCGCGACGGCCAGGCGAGCAGTATCGCCGAGCGTTCCGGGTGACTGATGGCCCACGATTTGGGCGCCATTTCGCCGACCACCATGTGCAGGAAGACGACGACCATCACCCCGACGAGCACGCCACCGACGCCTGCCACCGACTCCGACAGCCCACTTCGCCCGAGCAGGCCCTCGACGAGGTCGGCGAGCGCCGGTTTGGCTAGGGCACCGAGCCCGAGTGTGCACAGGGTGATGCCCAGCTGGGCCGCGGCCAGGAGCAAGGACAGCTCCCGGCTGTTGCGCACGGCGATCCGCGCGGCCGCGCTTCCGGCCAGCGCCTGTTCCTCGAGTCGGTGACGCTTCGCCGCGACGACGGCGAACTCGGCCGCGACGAAGAAGGCGTTGAGGCACAGAAGGACGGCGGAGACGGCAAGAGCCGCGCTGACGCTCATGATCGGCCCTCGCCAGCCGCTCGGGCGGCTTCCTCGCCGGGTGACCCGGACCTCTGCGCGACCCGGATCGACACCCGGTCCGGCACCTGTCGCGCCACCCCGACGACATGCAGCACCGCCAGTCCGGTGCCCTGCGCACCGATGCCGGCTGCCGGAGTCCCGAGGTCCGCCACGGCACCCAGCAGGGGCACTGATACCTCGTCACCGACCCTGGCGGTGCGCCCGAGGGCGGTCAGTACGACCCTGGAGAGCGTCTGAAGCTCGCCGCCGTCAGGGTTGAGCCCGATTCCCGTCCGTGCCGCCACCTCGTCGACGCGCAGCCGAGCCGAGACCGTCCAGGTGCCGTCCGCTGCGAGATCGGCGCGTTCCGGCGGGCCCGCGTCGTCCTCGTCGAGGATCTCACCGACAAGCTCCTCGGCGATGTCCTCGAAGCTGAGCAGCCCGCTCAGAGAACCGTGTTCGTCGACGATGACGGCCGTCTGGGTATGCCGCTTGCGCAGCGACTCCAGTGCCGCCGGAGCCGTGATGACCTCGGGGAGCACGAGGGCCGGGCGGGCCAGGGTGGACACCGGGACGGTAGAGCGCTGATTCGACGGCACGCCCAGCAGGTCCGCCACCGAGACGATCCCTACCAATTGGCCGGCGGCATCGACCACCGGGAACCGGGCATGTCCGTGCTGAGCGGCGGACGTGAGCAGACTCCCTCCAGTGTCCCCGGGCCCCAAGGACACGACGTCGACCCACGGGGTGAGCATCGCGGCCGCGGTGAGCTCCCGGAAGGAGAGACTCCGGTCGAGCAGAGCCGAGAGGTGCTCGGGCAGGGCACCGGCATCGGTGGAGGTCACGATGATGCCTTCCAGGTCCTCTGGGGACGCGGCGTGCTCCAGCTCCTGGACCGGCTCGATTCCCACGGCGCGCAACAGCCGGGTCGCCGCTGAGTCGAAGAGCCGGATGACCGGCCCCGCAACAGCGAGGTAGACCAGGGTCGGCCGGGCCAGCGCGCGGGCCAACGGCACGCTCCGGGCGATGGCGAGGTTCTTCGGCGCCAACTCCCCCAGCACCATCTGAACGACCGTCGAGAAGGCCATGACGAGAACCACCGACAGCGTCAGCCGCACGGCAGGTGGCAGACCCGTGACACCGAGCGCCTCGGTGAGGCCGCGTCCGATGAGCGGCTCCGCGGCATACCCGACCATCAGGCCGGTTACGGTGATGCCCAGTTGCGCCCCGGACAGCATGAAGGAGAGCCGTTCGGTGACCCGGTAGGCGCGCTCGGCGCGTATGTCGCCCTCGGCCGCAAGTCGGCGCAACTGCCCCCGGTCGACAGCGACATACGCGAACTCCTGCGCCACGAAGAATCCGGTGGCAGCCGTGAGCAGTAGCACGACAAGGACCCCGAGAGCCATGGACACGGCTGGATTGTCGCATTCGAACATGTCCCGCTCGGGTCGGGCCGTGTCCGGCTGGGAACGTCGCGGCAGGCTGGAGCTGCCCGCCGAGCATCCGACAGCGCGATCCGCGCGACGCGCTACGCCGCTCGTTCAGCCGATGGCTACTCTCTTCGAGTGGATTCTGCCGAGCACTACTTCACCGCGGCGCCCCAGGCCCCCGCGGCGGAGCGGTCCGTCGAGGTCGTCCTCGCCGGGCGTCGGGTCCTTGTGCGGACCGCAGGCGGGGTCTTCTCCCCCGACCACGTCGATGCCGGGACCGCGGTGCTGCTGCGTGCGGCGCCCG